>OLQH01000034.1_pt1 | contig 153746 bp, 127 predicted proteins | sample 1672671 | NCBI WGS metagenome assembly OLQH01 (sample SAMEA3136712, study PRJEB25190) | human gut metagenome | reverse complement strand
TATTTTATTAACTTGAACAGTCAACTTAACTTATAAATACATTATAAACCTATTAAGGATAGAAGTCAAATTGCCTTGAAATATTCTGAATATTCATTGAATTACATTAATATTTACAACTATTTTATTATATCACTGGATACCTCTATAAGCCTGTTACAGAATACCTCTATGAGCTTGTATTTTCCCCATTTAAGGACTTTTAATATCTGCATGAATAAAATAGCTTACTATGTAGTAATATAGATTATACGAGCTTCTGTGGGATTATATTGGCTGTGAAAATAATCATTTAAAAATATCAAAAAAAGAGTGATATACTTAAATCATTATTTTCATTAACAGGTGTATTGGAAATTCTCCTTTCCTTGCTTTGTTCTATATGTTGTAGGTGTCACGAAGCTGTCACACTTGTGCTGATTTGTTTCAAGAATCCTTTATTTACTGGGGTTTTGTTACAACAAGACACGGGTTCGATTCCCCTCGGAGTCACTGAAAGAAGCTCGTATTTACGAGCTTTTTTTGTGTTTTGAAAATCTTTTAGTAAATCATGGCCAATCATTTTATTAGAAATATTCCTAGCACAAGTGATAGTGTAATCTTGCTGTTTTTCCAGTATTATAAATAAAAAGTAATGTTGATAAAATGGGGAAAATTGAAGGGAGGATTGCATATGGGTCATAAATCAAACGAAACAAAGGAATTTAGAAATACCATAATTGCATCACAGGGTGACTACAAATTAAGAGGCGACAGTGATCCATTTACATTCCTTTTTGCTTGCATACTTATTCCTGTGGGCGCACTTTTCATATTCATTGGTCTTTGGTGTATTAAGGATCTGTTTGAAAAAAGGAATGCGAGGTGATCAAATGAAGTTTTCCTGGGGAGATTCAATATTTTTTGCATTTTTGTGGGCAAGTTTGTGGGCCGGAGCCCTCACCTGCTATGTTTTGGATTGGAAAGTTGAATGGATGCAGCCAAAACTGTGGTTTCTTTACGTCAAGAAAAAATTAAATAAATCAAAGTCGATCTTTTTCAAAGCAACGAAGATTTCTCAAAAGGTACTTAACCCTTTTGAAACAGTATTATCTGCATTAGAAGACGGTAATATTCAAAATTCTTCGGTGAACATAGGTCAGTCATATCGCCAGAAAATCGAACATGAGATGAAACTTTTACAGGCGAATGACATAACTCATGAAATTCGTATAGCTTACGCGAAACTGCCAGAAGCAAACAAAAAGAATCATGATTTCAAACATTGGAATGATGCCGGACGTGAATGGAGAGAGGCCATACTGCAAGGTACCGTATCAAACCGATATCGTAATAAAAAAAGTGGAAAAATCCTGTACGAGGACTTTTTCCCACATGGTGCAATCTTACTTAGACAATCCAGGCATATCCGTCATGATGAAGTTGAAAGCAAAAACAGAAATGAAGAGCAACAATTTTATTCTGAATATCAGAAAATCATGTGTCCAAGCTGTGGCGCTGAGATTTCATTAACTAGTAATGAAGTTCATTGTCCTTATTGTGGTGGATATATCAAAAGCGATTTCTTCGACTGGCAGATAGAAGAGCTTCTGATCTATCAGGATTTAAATCCCAATGATTATAACTATAAAATGGTAGCAGCAACACTCCTGGTTTTCTTTCTTCCGGCAGTTCCTTGTTTTCGATTTATCCAAAGCGTCGAGATCATATTGGCAGTTCCTTTTGTACTTACAGTTATATTAGCTGTTATTCTCGGAACAGTGCTACTAAGAAGCAAGAATAGTACAGAAGGATTAGAAGAACAAATTGTTCGTTATGATGAAAAGGTATTACTTGTAGATCTCAATGAAGCTCTTAATGATGCAGAACTGACATCCGATTTATTATTTTACAGTGTGGACAAATTACAACTGAAAGCTGTAGATAATACTGAAACCAAGACAACGATCACAATACAGGCAATACTCCATAAGCTCATTCTTCGAAATAATCAAAAGATTATAAAAAAGGACAAAAAGATGGAACTTAAATTATACAGAGCGCGACATCCAAGACGAATGAAGTCAAAAGGTCAGGCTGTTTTCAGTGAAAAAGAATGTCCAAGCTGCGGCGCTAATTTCATGCCGGATAAAAATGGTTGTTGTTCCTACTGTGGATACCAGCTTACTGTTGATAATTCAAAATGGAGACTTGTTAATCTTTAGCGAGCGATAAATAATCGTTGGTTATATTGTACAAAAATAAAAACAATCCACAGAAGAAAAGGAAAGCCATTGTGAAAATGTTAACAAGATTCACCGCTGTGGATTGTTTTTTATGCAAAACATAAGATTGTCATTTATAAATTAATACGCTATAATATAGAAGAATTCTAAATAAATAATTCCTGATGGTTTTCACGGGTGTCAGGATCTTTAAGAATTGGAGGAAAGAAATATGTTAGTATCAGCTACAGAAATGCTTCAGAAAGCAAAAGCAGGTCACTACGCAGTAGGACAGTTCAACATCAACAATCTTGAGTGGACAAAGGCTATTCTTACAACAGCACAGGAACTCAACTCACCAGTTATCCTTGGTGTATCTGAGGGTGCAGGAAAGTACATGACAGGATATAAGACTGTTGTAGGTATGGTAAACGGAATGATGGAAGAACTCGGAATCACAGTTCCGGTTGCTCTTCATCTTGACCACGGCAGCTACGAAGGATGCCTGAAATGTGTAGAAGCAGGATTCTCATCAATCATGTTTGACGGATCTCATTATCCGATCGACGAGAACGTTGAGAAGACAAAAGAACTCGTTAAGATTGCTCACGAGCACGGAATGTCAATCGAGGCAGAGGTTGGATCCATCGGTGGAGAAGAAGATGGAGTTATCGGAAGAGGTGAGTGCGCTGATCCGGAAGAGTGTAAGAGAGTAGCTGATCTGGGAATCGATTTCCTGGCAGCAGGTATCGGTAACATTCATGGTAAATATCCGGCAAACTGGGAAGGATTAAGCTTTGAGACTCTGGATGCTATTCAGCAGCGTACAGGAGCAATGCCACTCGTACTTCACGGTGGTACAGGTATCCCGGAAGATATGATCAAGAAAGCAATCTCTCTTGGAGTTGCTAAGATCAACGTTAATACAGAGTGTCAGCTTTCTTTCGCAGATGCTACACGTAAGTACATCGAAGCAGGAAAAGATCTTGAGGGTAAAGGATTTGACCCACGTAAACTTCTCAAACCAGGTGCAGACGCAATCATGGAAACAGTAAAAGAGAAGATGGAGTTATTCGGATCTGTCGGAAAAGCCTGAGAAGAACTTTTTTAAAAAAGCACTTGCGTTTTAAAGCAAGTTGAGGTATACTGACTCACGTAGACAGAACAAGGGCGTTCCAATTATAATTGGAGTGCCCTTTTTTTATCGCTTGGGAAATGATCCGCATGATTGAATCAGATTGGATGGAATAAAATCAGATCTGATCTGACTGGATCAGACGGATGATTTCCTGAGAGGTAATCTATTATGGGGTTTCCCGTAGTGTAATCGAATATTGTTCATTGCAGTGAACGGTAATCGAAGAATTAAGAGAAAAGGAAGGTATAGGGTATGAGCACAGAATTATTCAATGTAGCTGACATCTTTGGAGAAAATGTATTTAATGATACAGTTATGCAGGAGCGTCTGCCAAAGAAAGTTTACAAGAATCTGAGAAAGACAATTGAAGAAGGAAAAGATCTGGATCTCGAGACAGCAGATGTTATTGCTCACGAGATGAAAGAATGGGCGATTGAAAAAGGAGCGACTCACTATACACACTGGTTCCTGCCACTTACAGGAGTTACAGCAGAGAAGCATGATTCCTTTATCTCAGCTCCACTTCCGAGCGGAAAGGTTCTGATGACTTTCTCAGGAAAGGAATTGATCAAGGGTGAGCCGGATGCATCTTCATTCCCATCCGGAGGCCTGAGAGCAACATTCGAGGCAAGGGGATATACAGCATGGGATTGTACCTCACCGGCATTCGTAAGACAGGACGCAGGCGGAGCTACACTTTGCATCCCGACAGCATTCTGCTCCTACACAGGAGAAGCACTGGATCAGAAGACACCACTGCTTCGTTCTATGGAAGCAATCAATAAAGAAGCATTAAGACTTCTTCGTTTATTTGGAAATACAACATCTAAGAAAGTTACTCCATCTGTTGGAGCAGAGCAGGAGTACTTCCTTGTAGATGCAGAGAAGTTTGAAGAAAGAAAAGACCTGATCTACACAGGACGTACACTCTTTGGAGCAATGCCTCCGAAAGGACAGGAGCTTGATGATCATTACTTCGGAACAATCCGTCAGAGAATCGCATCCTTCATGAGAGATGTAAATATCCAGCTTTGGAAAGTTGGTGTTCCGGCTAAGACACAGCATAATGAGGTTGCACCGGCACAGCACGAACTGGCTCCGATTTATACAGAGGCGAACATTGCGGTAGACCAGAACCAGCTGACAATGCAGACACTGAAGAGAGTAGCCTGCCAGCACGGACTGAAATGCCTGCTTCACGAGAAACCGTTCGCAGGAGTTAACGGATCCGGTAAACATGACAACTGGTCCATTACAACAGATGACGGAATCAACCTTCTTGATCCAGGTAAGACACCTCACGAGAATACACAGTTCCTTCTTGTACTTGCCTGCATCCTGAAAGCGGTTAACAAGCATGCAGACCTGCTTAGAGAATCCGCAGCAGATCCGGGAAATGACCACAGACTTGGAGCAAACGAGGCACCTCCGGCAATTATCTCTATCTTCCTTGGAGAACAGCTTGAGGATGTTGTTGAGCAGTTGATCAGTACAGGAGAAGCTACACACAGTCTGAAAGGCGGAAAGCTGGAGACAGGTGTAAGCACACTTCCGGATCTGTTCAAAGATGCAACAGACAGAAACAGAACATCACCGTTCGCATTTACAGGAAATAAGTTCGAGTTCCGTATGGTTGGATCAAGAGATTCTATCGCAAACCCGAATATCGTACTGAACACAATCGTTGCAGAAGCATTTGCAGATGCATGTGATATTCTTGAGAAGGCAGATGACTTTGATCTTGCAGTACATGATCTGATCAAAGAATACCTGACAGAGAACCAGAGAATCATCTTCAACGGAAACGGATACTCTGACGAGTGGGTTGCAGAGGCTGAGAGAAGAGGACTTCCGAACATTAAGTCTATGGTTGAAGCAATTCCGGCAATCACAACAGACAAGGCTGTAGAATTGTTTGAGAGATTCAGCGTATTTACAAAAGCAGAGCTTGAGTCTCGTGCAGAGATCCAGTATGAGGCATATGCTAAGGCAATCAATATTGAAGCCCGTACTATGATCGATATGGCAAGCAAACAGTTCCTGCCGGCATTTATCAAGTATACAAAGACACTTGCAGATACAGTAAATGCTGTAAAGGCAGCTGGTGTTGACGCATCTGTTCAGACAGAGACTCTGAAAGAAGTAAGTGCTCTGATGGCTGAGACAAAGGCAGCACTTGATAACCTTGTAAAAACAACAGCAGATGCAGCAGCAAAAGAAGAAGGCGAAGTACAGGCTACATACTATCATACAGAGGTTGTTCCGGCTATGGATGCACTCCGTGCACCGGTTGACAAACTTGAGATGATCGTGGATAAAGAAGCTTGGCCAATGCCATCTTACGGAGACCTGATCTTCGAGGTATAAAATTGCATTACAGAAAAGTAATTTGAAGTAAATGATTGGAAGTCATTATTCGGATAAAGAGTCTGGATAATGGCTTCTTTTTGCTTTGAAAATCGGGAAAGCTGCATGACTATTTCATGCAAGAAAGCAAAAATTATTGTATAATGAGAAGTGGTTCGTGCAGCTTGAGCGTATTCTGCACGAATGAGAAAAAGAAAGAGTGGAATAAAAATGCAGTCAGAAGCAGAACTTAGAAGTTTATTATCAAGAATAGATCACCGGGGATATCCGGCTTATAAAGATACAAAAGGACAGTACCGATTTCCGGGATATGTTTTATCAATCGATCACGTACAGGGAGATCCGTTTGCGTCACCGTCAAAGGTAAGTGTACTGGTGAGTGGGAAGACAGCAGGATTCCCACAGGAATTATATTGTGGAAAATATCAGAGAATTGCACTTCAGGACGAATTGCTGCGCCAGTTTGGAAGAAGGGCAGAACGGTTTGCATTCAAGGCGAAAGGTTCAGGTAAGAGTGGTCTGATCTCTGTCAGCAGATGCGGACAGGAAGTTCTGGAGAGAACAGCGTGTCAGATTCAGCCGGAGAATGGAAATATCCTTCTTAGAATGGAAATCGGATTTCCGGCAAATGGACGAACAATCAATGCGAGAGAGTTAGAGAAGATTTTATTTGATTTTGTTCCGGAGTGTGTAAAGGCATCCCTGTTTTACAAGAATCTGGATGCAAAGAGATTGAGAAGAATCGTAGATCTGGCAGAAGACCAGGAGTATATCCGTAAAGAACTTCCGAAACTTGGTCTTTGTGCTTTCGTGGCAAACGGAAGTGTACTGCCAAGGGAATCCGGAATCTCATCCCGGCCGATGCGTGACGGAATCGCCTTCCAGTCTCCGAAGGAACAGGAAGTGACATTGGAACTTCCGCATAAAGGAAAGATTACCGGTATGGGAATCCGTAAGGGGATTACCTTGATCGTCGGCGGAGGTTATCACGGAAAATCAACACTTTTGAAAGCATTGGAACTTGGAGTGTACAATCACATCGCAGGGGATGGAAGAGAGTATGTGATCACAGATGCGACAGCAGTGAAATTGCGTGCGGAGGATGGAAGAAGTATCCAGAAGACAGATATTTCCATGTTCATCAACGATCTTCCGAACGGAAAAGATACGACATCATTCTGTACAGAAGATGCAAGTGGAAGTACTTCACAGGCGGCAAATGTGATCGAAGGAATTGAGGCGGGAACATCTCTGTTCCTGATTGATGAAGATACGAGTGCAACGAACTTTATGATCCGTGATGAGCTGATGCAACGTGTGATCCACAGAGAGATGGAACCGATCACACCATTTATTGAAAGAATCAGGGAATTGTATGAAAATTATGGGATCTCGACAGTGATCGTTGCAGGAAGTTCGGGAGCTTATTTCCATATTGCGGATAGTATTATTCAGATGGATCGTTATGTTCCGAAAGACATTACGGTACTGGCGAAAAAAGAAGCAGAGAATTTCCCACAGATCAGCGTGCCGGAGCAGCCGGCAGAGAAACCGACTTATGACAGAGTGCCGCGACCGGATAAAGCATTTCGCGGAAATGACAGGATCAAGATGAAGATGATGGGAAAAGAATCAGTGATGATCAACAGGGATACGATCGATCTGAGATACTTAGAGCAGATTGCGGATAGCGAACAGGTGACAGCACTTGGATACTGTGTACGATATGCACAGAAACATTTGATTGACGGAAAGAAGAATATGATTCAGATTGTAGATGAGCTGGAAGAAGTGATGCAGAATAAATCCCTGGCAGCATTGTGTGAGAGTACATCCAGTGTATCCTGTATGGCAGTGCCGAGAAGACAGGAAATATTTGCATGTTTTGACAGATATAGAGCACTTAGGTTAGTATGACATAGGAGTTGATAATATGAAATTAGAGAATGGAAGACCAGAAAACACAGAAGGAAGATTAGAAAAGGAAATCAGGGTATATGATTTCCTCGACAAGCTTGGCGTGGAATACCAAAGAGTTGATCACGAGGCGGCAATGACAATGGAAGCCTGTGAAGAGATCGATAGAACACTTGGAGATGGAACTGCAATCTGCAAGAACCTGTTCCTTTGCAATCGACAGGAAACAGACTTTTATCTGCTTCTGATGCCGGGTGACAAGCCATTCAAGACAAAGAATCTGTCGGCACAGATAGGTTCTGCCAGACTTTCCTTTGCAAAGCCGGAGTATATGGAGAAGTATCTGGACATTACACCGGGATCTGTCAGCGTTATGGGACTTATGAATGATACAGAGGGGAAAGTACAGCTTCTGATCGATGAGGATGTAATGAAAGATCCGTATTTTGGCTGTCATCCGTGTATCAATACATCCAGTCTGAAGATTCGTACATCAGATTTGATCGCAAAGATCATTCCGGCGCTGAAGCATGCGCCGAAGATGGTGAAACTTCCGGGAGCGGAGGAGCAACAGTAGTAATGAAAATGTGATTAATCGACACCAGGTCCATTTCCTGTTGGTTGTATATTTTTCGTGCATTTGCTATAATTTATATGTTGATATGCGAATAGCAGGTATCATTTTCAGGATTGATGCAGAGAAGATAAAAAGGAGGACTAGCGTGTCTGAGGAAAATAAAGTGATAGATGAAGTGAATACATCAGGAGTAGTCGAGCAGCCGGTGGATGCGGAGGAGATTCCGCCAGTGAAGACAGAGGCGATACCACCGGTGAATACGGAACCAACACATCCTGTACAGTCACAGGTAGAACCGGCGCAGAAGCTGGAAGATTATTACAAAGAGACTGCGGAGGATCGTGCAGCTGAGGAAGAGTACGAGCAGGTGGTTAAAGATCCGCAGAACCGGAAGGAAAAGATCGATCAGATCAAGAGTATTTTCCACCGCAGTGGGGAGAAGAAGTTTTCCAGAGAAGAAGTGATTCTTTCTAAGATCCGGCCGGAAGATATGCTGGAATATCTGACGTTGGAACAGCGCAGACTGGAATGCTTACAGAAAGCAAGACAGAGCCGGAATGAGAAGCTTCTCAAGGTGCTTCAGCTTGCGGCGATACTTGCAGCAATTGTAGCAGTTGTCGCTTTACTGAAGGATAATCCGGTCGTTCTTGTGAACATTCTGTATATGCTTGGTATTGTAGCAGCAATCTGGATCTGGAAGAATCCGGGAAAGAAGTAAATTTACTGTAATGAGGTGACGATATGAAATTTTTTCATTTATCAGACCTGCATATAGGAAAGCAATTACATCACTATAACCTCCGGGAGGATCAGGAACATATCCTTGCGGAGGTTCTTTCATATGCAGCGTCCATACATCCGGATGCAATTGTTATCGCAGGAGACATTTATGATAAATCCGTGCCGTCGGCAGAAGCAGTCAGCTTGTTTGATAAATTCTTGACAGCTCTGGCTAAGATTGAACCGGTGATTCCGGTTCTTATTATATCGGGAAATCATGATTCGGCACAGCGGCTTGATTATGCCAGTCGTTTGCTTGGAAGCCATCAGATTTATATTGCGGGTCAGGCTCCGGAGGAAGAAGAGGATGGTCTGAAAAAGATTACTTTGACAGACGAGTTTGGTGAAACGGATTTCTGGCTGCTTCCATTTTTGAAGCCGGGATATGTGCGCAAGATTTTTGGCGGAGAGGTGCCGGAGAGTTATACGGCAGCTGTACAAGGAATTCTGGAGAGGGAGAAGATCGATTTTTCCAGAAGAAATGTACTGGTTTCCCATCAGTTTTATACAGGGAAGGGGGAGACTCCAACAACGTGTGAATCAGAAGTATTATCTGTCGGAGGCATTGATAATGTAGATATTTCCGCAGTGCAGGAGTTTGACTATGTGGCACTTGGACATTTACATGGTGCACAGAGAGTCGGACAGGAGAAGATCCGCTACTGCGGAACATTGTTGAAATATTCAGTCAGCGAAGCAAACCAGAAGAAGACACTTCATGTAGTCGAACTGAAAGAAAAAGGGAGCGAGCCGGAGATTCAGAAGCTGCCGCTGCATCCACTTCGTGATGTGAGAAAACTCAGGGGAACTCTGGAAGAGATTCTTGAAGCGGAGGATGGAAGAGGAAGCGAAGATTATGTCAGTGTAACGCTGACAGATGAGGTTGATCCGTACAAACCGAAGGAACAGCTGGAAAGAAAATTCCATCATATTCTAGAAGTGCGGATGGATAATGAGAGAACAAGACAGAAGCTGGAATTTTCTGAAGAACAGATACGGATCGGTACTCCGTTTGAAACATTTTGTGATTTCTACAAAGAGATGCAGGGGCAGGAAATGTCTGAGCAGGAACAAAAGATCTTAAGAGAGATTCTAAGTGAAATGAAAGGGGAAGACGTATGAGACCGGTGAGATTGAAGATGTCCGCATTCGGATCTTATGCGGGCGTCCAGGAGATAGATTTTACAAAGATTCACAGCGGATTATTTCTGATTACCGGAGATACGGGTGCAGGAAAAACAACCATCTTTGATGCAATCATGTATGCGCTGTATGACCGGACGAGTGGCGGACGCAGAGATGGAAATATGATGCGCAGCCAGTATGCATCAGAAGACACAGACACTTATGTTGAATATGTGTTTTCTTATCGGGGACAGGAATATACCGTGCGCCGTAATCCGGAATATCTCCGGGTAGGGAAGAGAAGAAAAGCAGATGGAAGCCTCCGGTATGTGAAAGAGACAGCGAAGGTAAGTCTCCTTCTTCCGGATGGAAGGGAATATCAGGGGAAGAAGCGAGAGACAGACCAGAAGATTCAGGAAATCATTGGTCTTGATGCGGGACAGTTTACACAGATTGCCATGATCGCGCAGGGAGATTTCTTAAAGCTTCTTCATGCAGAATCAAAAGAACGAAAAAAGATATTCTCGCAGATTTTTCAGACACAAATCTACTGGCAAATCCAGGAAGCACTGAAAGAAAAAGGAAGAGATCTGTATATTGCGCTGAAGGAAAGTGAATCAGACATTCGGCGTGAGATGGAGCGTGTGGAATCGGAGGACACAGATCAACAGGATCTGGCAGACCAGTGGAAAGAACTCTGTGAGTTATCCATGCCGGAAGGGGAAAAGGTTCTGGAGGCTGTGAAAAACTTTCTCGAATACGAAGAAAATTGTGGAAAAGTCTTAAAGAAAGAATCAGAGGAACTTAAGAAACAGTCAGAAACACTTCGAATGCTGATTCAGAAGAAAGAAGAGAAGAATAAGATATTTGATCGTTTGGAAATGGAAGAGAAGCAGCTGAGTATTCTGAATGCAAAAAAGGAAGAGATGGAAACCTGTCGGGTTCAGGCAGTGCTTGGACACCGGGCAGAGCAGGCGAGACATCTGGAAGTGCAGGCTCTTCGAACAGCGAAATCCGTGCGGCAGATACAGGGCGAGATCGAGCAGATTACTGTATGGCAGAAGGAACAGGAAAAGGAACTTTCTGAGGTTAAAGAAAAAGCGGAAGAATTGGAAGAAGTTTTTGCAAAGGAAGAACCTGAAATGCTGAAAAGAATTTCACAGTTATCGGATCTCCTTCCACATTACGCAAATGTGCGTAAGTATTCGAAAGAATATGAAAATCAGACAGGGGCAATGCAGCGATGTATACAGAATTGTCAGGAAGCATCAGCTCAGTATGAGGAAGCATATGCGAAATTCTTTCAGGAGCAGGCGGGAATCCTGGCAAAGGAATTACAGGAAGGCACGCCGTGTCCGGTCTGCGGATCAGTAGAACATCCGCATCCGGCAAAGATTTCCGGAGAAGCACCGGATAAAGAGACGGTAGAGAAACTGAAGCAAAGACGTGATCTGCTGGAACAAAAAAGAATACAGCAGCAGGAAAAGTTTCAGATATGTAAAGCACAGCTTGAATCAGAACAACGTATTCTCGGAGATAATCCTGTGAAAGAAGAGCAGGTGAAAGAAGAGCTTCAGAAGATGCAGGTTGAACTGGATCGGAAGAAGAATGAAACAAAGCAGGCACAGGAACAGTGCCGTAAGATGACGGAGAAAATCAGACGTCAGGCAGGAAAACTGGAGGGACTTCGAGGCCAGAAGGCAGAACTTGAGAAGCGTTTTGTAAAAGAGCAGGAAGAGTTCCGAGAGGAGATCAGCCGACAGGAATTTACTTCACAGGAAGAATTCCGTGAGGCGAAACAGTGGATCGAAGGGTGGCGGGAGAAAGACAAAGAAGTGAAAGAACATGACCGCCAGCTGTTAGAGAAAAAGGCAAAGATCGAGACACTGAAGGAACAGACTGCAGGCGAAAAGCGGGAAGATCCGCAGCAGGAGATAGAAAAGCGAAATGAAGTAGAACATCTGTTGAAAGAAAAACAGGATCATCAGATGCAGCTTCACAGCAGATGGACAGGTAACCAGAATGCGTACAAAAATCTGAAACAATATTTTTCTTCGCAGGAAGCTCTGCGAAAAGAATATGAGGTACTTTCCAACCTGAGCAAGACTGCAAATGGCAATTTGAGCGGCAGTGTGAAACTTGATTTTGAGACGTATGTACAGCGGACTTATTTCCGGCAGATCATTCAGGCGGCAAACCGCAGGCTGGCGCGGATGACATCAAATGAATTTATTTTACAGTGCAGGGAGATTCAGGATCTGAGCAGTCAGGGACAGGCCGGACTTGATCTGGATGTCTATGATCTGGTGACAGATTCTGTCAGAGATGTAAAGTCTCTCTCAGGAGGAGAATCCTTCATGGCAGCTTTGTCGATGGCATTGGGACTTGCAGATATTATCCAGAATACGGCGGGAGCTGTAAGTCTGGAGACGATGTTTGTAGATGAAGGATTCGGATCTCTGGATGATGCATCAAGAGACCGTGCAATTCAGATTCTCAAAGAACTTGCAGGAGAGAAAGGACTGGTTGGAATCATTTCCCATGTAAATGAATTGAAAGAGCAGATTGACTGGAAATTAAATATTACAAAGACAGAGCATGGAAGTCAGGCAAAATGGGAAATCTAAAAGCATAAGGCAATAATAGGGACAGCTACGAAGAAAGACAGAATACAGGCAGGTGCGGAAAATGAAACAAAATGGAATGAGAGAAAGAAAAGGAAGGATTTCAAGATACGGAAGAAGGATGTTGGCAGTTCTGCTCAGCGCAGGGATGCTGCTGACAGAGACTCTTCCGGTATTCGGAACAGAAAATACGGAGGAAACGGCACGCCCACATCAGCTTTATTGCACAGTACTTGGAGACAGTATTGCGAAAGGTTACACTTGCGATAAATCCTGGATGGAGAATTATGGAAGTCTGGCAGCAAAGGAAATAGCATATAGCGAAGGGTGCAGATATATTTATCACAATTATGCAAGAACAGGTCTTGATACAGCAGGATTGAACGAAAAGTATTTGTCAAAGCAGGATGTGCAGACAAATCTTGCAAAAGCAGATGTTATTTTTATAACAATTGGTTCGAATGACCTGCTCAACGAATGTAAGCGTGTGGTTCAGGAAATCCTGAAGACAGATACAAAATTTAAAAGTGCGGATGAGGCACTTGCATCTTTGAAAGAGTCTGTAAAGAAGAATCCGCTGCTTGTGCTGAGTGCGATCAACGCGTTGAACAACTGGGATTATAATTCCTTTGAAAAAGAATGGATCCAGATGATGAAGACAGTAAATTCATTGAAAAAGGACGATGCAAAAGTGATCGTGACTACAATTTATAATCCGGCAGGAAATATGAAGCTTCCATCTACGCTGAATAAAATTGTAGAAGACATTATTGAAAATATGAACGCGATCATTGAAAAACGTGCGGGAAAATACGATTATGAAGTTGCGGATGTGTATCAGTCATCTGTGACATCTCATCTGCAGAAAGACGGAGTACATCCGGATTTTCAGGGGCAGCAGATCATTGCAGATCTGGTTTGTAAGGAATACGAAAAGTAAAAAAGAAGCATTCTTTGTGTTGGTTCTTATATGGAACAATGCAGAGAGTGCTTTGTTCGTTTTGCAAGAAATAGAACTGTCACATTTATAACACAAAACATTCACAGAATCCTGATACTTTTGAAAGGTCAAAAATCTCGGTTTGTCTGCATAGATATAGACTGGAAGAAATATAGGGAGGTAAGACTTTGATAGAAGTAAAGAATCTTGTGAAGAAGTATGGAAATCATACAGCAGTAGATCATTTAAACTTCACAATAGAGGAAGGGCATGTCTACGGCTTTCTTGGACCGAATGGGGCGGGAAAATCAACAACGATGAATATTATGACAGGATATCTCGGTGCTACCGAAGGAGAAGTACTGATCAATGGACATGATATTCTGAAAGAACCTGAGGAGGCGAAAAAGCAGATTGGTTATCTGCCGGAATTGCCACCGTTATATATGGAGATGACAGTCCGTGAATATCTGGAATTTGTAGCGGAGTTGAAAGGAATCGCTAAGAATAAAAGAGAAGAGTCTATCAATGAAGTAGAGAAGATGGTGAAGATCTGGGAAGTGGAAAACCGTCTGATCAGGAATCTGTCGAAAGGATACCGTCAGAGAGTCGGACTGGCACAGGCAGTGCTTGGATTTCCGGAGATTATTATTCTTGATGAACCAAGTGTCGGACTTGATCCAAAACAGATCATAGAGATCCGTGAACTGATCCGTCAGTTTGCGAAGAAACATACGGTGATCCTGAGTTCTCATATTCTGGCGGAAGTCCGTGAAGTCTGCGATTATATTTTGATTATTTCCAAAGGGAAACTGGTCGCAAGTGACACACCGGAGAACCTGGAACGGAATCTGGGAGATTCTGATCTGATTGAGATCGAGACGAAAGCAAGCCCGGACGAAGTTCGAAGAATTCTTGAGACAGTAGATGGAATTCGAAGCATTTCTACAAAGCATCTGGAAAATGGAATCGCATGGGCTCAGATTCAGGAGAAGAAAAATACAGATGTACGTGAGAAAGTATTTCAGGCATTTGCACAGAATCATCAGCCACTGCTGAAACTGAATCCGCTGCAGGTAAGTCTTGAAGATGTCTTTATGGAACTGACGCAGAGCGACAGGGCAGCAGAAGAATATGCAGAAAAGGCGAAGAAGAAGGAAACGGAGGACATGAAAGATGCTGGCGATTTATAAAAGAGAAGTACGCTCCTATTTTCAGTCTATGGTGGGATGCGTGTTTGTTGCATTTCTTATTGCATTTACAGGAATCTACTTTATGGCATATAACCTGACAGCCGGATATCCATACTTTTCCTATACGCTTTCAGGTACACTGATCGTATTTATCGTAGGGATTCCGCTGATCACGATGCGCAGTTTTTCAGAAGAGCGTAAAAATAAGACGGATCAGCTGCTTCTGACAGCTCCGGTCAGTCTGTGGAAGGTTGTGCTTGGAAAATATCTTGCAATGGTAACGGTAATTGGAATCCCGAATGTGATCTTCTGTGCGTTCCCATTAATCATTAAGGCACAGGGAACTGCATATCTGAAAGTAGATTACATATCCATCGGGGTATTCTTCCTGTTGGGTTGTGTATATGCGGCAATCGGCATGTTCCTGTCTGCTCTGACGGAAAGTCAGATGATCGCATTTATCAGTACATTTGGTATTCTGCTTATCTTGTATCTTTGGAATGGAATTCTTTCCATGCTTCCAAGCAGTGCAGTCAGCGGATTGGTCGGTGTGCTTATTATTCTGACTCTGATTGTTGTTTATATTTATCAGATGACAGGAAATATAGTGATTGCCGGTGTGATCGAAGCAGTTGGTGTGATCGCCGGTGTGGTCGTGTACTTTGTGAAATCAAGTCTTTATGAAAATCTGCTGACAAAGATGCTTGGAAGACTGGCACTTGCAGATGTATTTACGGATATCACTTCGAACAGTATTGTAGATATAACAGGAATCGCGCTGTATCTTTCACTGATCGTAGTCTTTGTGTTCCTGACAGTACAGGCAATCCAGAAGAGACGTTGGAATTAGGAGGGCATGAAAGTGGATAGAAGAAAGAAAACAACAGGAAAGATCAAAGGGATGTTCCACACCTCCGGTACAAAGCACGGATCTTACAGTGTGGGGCTGACAGTACTTGTAATCGCGATTGTTATTGTGTTCAATCTGGTGATCGGACAGATTCCGGAAGCTTATCGCAATCTGGATATGAGCAGTACAAAGATTTATGAAATTTCAGATACAACAAAGGATCTGCTGAGCGGATTGAATGATAAAGTCAATATGAAAGTTCTTGCGGTAAAGAAAGACACGGATGACAGGATTAAGACATTTATCAGTAAATATGCAGCACTTTCAGATAAGATCAATGTTGAGTGGATCGATCCGGTTCTGCATCCGTCAGCATTGACAGAGTATAATGCATCCGAAAATACAATTGTTGTATCTTGTGAAGCAACAGGAAAGACAACAACTATTTCTTTTGACAAGATTCTTGTTATGGATACGTCTTCCTATTATTATTCAGGAAATGCATCTTATTCAGAATTTGACGGAGATGGCCAGTTGACAAGTGCGGTGAATTATGTGACAAGTGATGTGCAGAAGACAATCTATAAAGTAAGCGGACATGGAGAGGCGGAACTGTCATCTACAGTTACAGACTTGATGAGTAAAAACAATTATACGCTGACAGAACTGAATCTTCTAATGGCAGATTCCATTCCGGATGATTGTGATCTTCTGCTTATGAATGCACCGACGAATGACCTTTCAGAAAATGAAGTGACACTTCTGACAAATTATCTGGCAGCAGGTGGAAAAGTGATGTGTCTGCTTGGGGATACCTCTCTGACGGATTTCCCAAATCTGGCAAGTGTGCTGAAGGTGTATGGAATTGAAGGTGTAGATGGTTATATTGCGGATCCGACAAGATGTTATCAGAACCAGCCATATTATATCTTCCCACAGCTGAATGTATCCGGTGATCTTGCGAACGGAATCAGTTCTCAGATGGTGCTTTTGACGAATGCACATGGAATGACATTGACAGATCCGACACGAGATACGATAACAACAAGTGCATTCATGGAGACATCGGAAAATGGATACGCAGTAACAGAGTCCGAACAGAAACAGGGAACGTATGAACTTGGAGTTGTCGCAACAGAGACAATTTCTTCGGGAGATGATTCTTCTTCGAATAGTTCAGATGCCGAGGCAACAGATACAACAACTGATGATAGTGAAAGTACGGAAGATTCTGAGGAAAGCAGTACAACAGAAGCCCGTCTGACGGTGATCTCCGCAGGAAGTCTGATCGATCAGAATATTACAGATGCATTTTCACAGCTTGAGAATACACAGATCTTTATGAATGCAGTAAGTGCAAACTTTGACGGAGTACAGAATCTGTCCATCGAGGCAAAGAGCCTTGGAACAGAGTATAATACGATACAGCATGCCGGTCTGTTCAGCCTTCTTGTAATCTTTGGAATCCCGGCAGTGATTCTGATCGCCGGATTCAGCGTATGGTTCAGAAGAAGAAAAGCTTAAGGAGGAAGAAAATTAGAATGAAGAAAAAGAAAGGGCCAGTGATTCTGATCGGTGTTCTGGTGTTGCTCCTTATCCTCTATTTTGCCTTAAGCACATGGAATAAGAAGCAGGATTCCAAAGAAGAAGAAACGGTGAAAGTGACAGACCTGAAGACCTCAGAGATTACCGGGGTGAAATATGATCTTGGTACGGGTGAAATGAATTTTGAGAAAGACGGAGATACCTGGTACTATACCGCAGATAAAGATTTTCCATTGCGTCAGAGTTATCCGAAGACAGTGGCTGATGCCATGGGACAGTTGAGTGCGGATCGAGAACTTGAGGATGCGGATGCGCTGGAAGAATATGGATTGGATCATCAGACTTATACAGTTACACTGACAGATGAAGATGGAACTGTGACAACAATCAAGGTTGGGAATGCGACCGGAAATGATTACTATGCGACAGTGGACGATACGGAAAAGGTTTATACAATTCCGGCGACTTCATTGGATGATATCCAGACAGAACTGGATCAGATTGCTCAGCTGGATACTTATCCAAGTATCGGAAGTGGAAATCTGAAAAAAGAAGTGATCACACAGAACGGTGAGACAATCACCTATGATTCCGAAAATGAAGATCAGGAAGAAGATGTTGCAGCAGTAGCCGGAGGACTTGGTGCTGTGAAGCTGTCAGAGGCGGCGGACTATTCTGTAGATGATGTGGATCTTGCAGGGTATGGTCTGGATGATACTTCCAGAATAACGGTAGAAGTCACTTATACAAGTGATGCTAAAGATCAGACAATGACACTTTATATCGGTGGTGAAAATGGAAGTGGAGACAGATATGTCATGATGAATGATTCCAGGATCGTGTACCTGATCTCGGATGAAATCTGTAATAATATATTGAATCAATAAAGACTGGTAACTGTTTGGAGAAAACGAAGAAAATTCGGTGCGTTTCCTTTGGACAGTTACCACATTTTATATTTATTTAATTGACTTTTGAGTGAAAACAGCGCAGAATATAGCACATATTATTTTTGTGAAAAACTTAACTCAAGAAATGTATGACAAGATACTGTTACTGTAAAGAGTGATGGAAGATTGCAGGCGGATTAATTTAAGAAAGAAGGATTAGTGTGAAAGAAAAGTTTTTACGTTTTATGCAGGGAAGGTATGGATTGGATCAGTTCTCTAAGGCTCTGCTTATTGGGGGACTGATAGTAGTGCTCTTATCCTCATTTTTTGCAGGAGGAAGGGCAGGATCATTATTCTATTTACTTGGATGGATATTGATCATTTATTGTTATTTTCGTATATTCTCCAAAAATGTATCTAAACGATATGCGGAAAATCAGAAGTATCTTGCAAAGACATACAAGATTAGGACTTATATTCAGCAGCAGAAGAACAGTCTGGCGCAAAGAAAGGCATATCATATTTATAAATGTCCGGGGTGCAAACAGAAGATTCGTATTCCGAAAGGAAGGGGAAAGATTGAGATTCGCTGTCCGAAATGTGGAACAACATTTATTAAGAAGAGTTGACAGGTTTACTGGAGACGAGCAATCTGTTATGATATTCAAGTGTTGCTGGTCGCACATCGTGTGAACAGTAACTGTTTGTTAGAATAAAGGCAAGAGAAAGAACGAGGAAATAGGAAGGATGTCAGATCCATACAGTATATTAGGTGTAGACAGAAATGCTACGGATGAGGATGTGAAGAGGGCTTATCGAAAGCTGAGCAGACAATATCATCCGGATGCGAATATCAATAATCCGAAGAAAGATGAGGCTGAGGCGAAGTTTAAGGAAGTGCAGCAGGCTTATCAGCAAATTATGGATGAACGCGAAAAAGGATATACTTCCGGATATGGTTCAAGTGATGGTTCAGGTTATGGAGGTTACGACCCGTTTGGAGGATTCGGCGGTTTTGGTTCTTATGGATATGGTTCAGCAGGAAGTATGGGTGGAACTTCCGGGATGAGTGAGGAAGATGCACATCTGAATGCGGCAGCTAATTACATACGAAGCGGACATTATAAAGAGGCTCTTAACGTACTTGACGGAATCAGTCAGCATAGTGCAAGATGGTATTTCTACAGCGCATCGGCGAATTCCGGATTAGGAAATAACGTGACTGCATTGGAACATGCGAGAGAAGCAGTTCGTCTGGAACCACAGAATATGCAGTATCAGATGTTACTTCAACAGCTGGAAGGTGGCGGAAACTGGTATCAGACAAGACAGACAATGTACGGATATCCGGGAACCTATAATAGCAGCTGGTGTGTGAAACTATGTATTGCCAATCTGATGTGCAATATTTGCTGTAACAGTGGCGGACTGTGCCTGGGAGGCGGTCCGGGTGGCGGAACATTTATGTAAGAGGAATAGAAGAGGAGAACCGAGAATGTTAACACAGTTTTCGAGAACAGAACTGCTTTTAGGTAAGGAAGCAATGAACAGGCTGGAAGATGCCCGCGTTGCAGTGTTCGGTATTGGTGGTGTCGGTGGATACGTGTGTGAAGCTCTTGCAAGAAGCGGAGTTGGAAAGCTGGATCTGATCGATAATGATAAAGTCTGTATGAGTAATCTGAACCGACAGATTATTGCAACGAGAAAGACGGTTGGTCAATATAAAACAGAAGTGATGAAGGACAGGATTCTCGATATTAATCCGGAGGCGAAAGTGAACATTCACAATTGTTTCTTTCTGCCGGATAATGCAGATGAATTTCCTTTTGAAGAATATGACTATGTTGTGGATGCGGTAGATACAGTGACAGCTAAAATTGCTTTAGTTATGAAGTGTAAAGAATTGGATATACCGATCATCAGCAGCATGGGGGCGGGGAATAAGCTTGATGCAAGTGCGTTTCGTGTGACGGATATTTATAAGACTAAGGTATGCCCACTTGCGAAGGTAATGCGACGAGAATTAAAGAAACGCGGTGTTAAGAAACTGAAAGTTGTATATTCAGAAGAAGAGCCGATCCGTCCATTGGAAGATACTTCAGATAATTGCAATGTGGAGGAAACTTGTCAGGAAAATCTGGAATACAAGGCTGCAAAACGCAGATCCACTCCGGGCAGTGTGGCATTTGTGCCATCAGTGGCAGGGTTGATCATTGCAGGTGAAGTGATTAAAGATTTGGCAAAATGTGAATAGAACGACAGGGGAAGAGAGATGAGTAAGTCAAAGAAAGAATTAAGCTTTGCGGAGGAAGTAGAGCAGAGTCTGCGCAAGAAATTCAGGAAGAATATCTGGTGTAAATTTACAAAGGCAATCAATGAATATGAACTTGTAAAACCGGGAGACAAAATTGCTGTCTGCATTTCCGGAGGAAAAGATTCTATGTTGCTGGCAAAGCTTTTTCAAGAACTGAAGCGTCATAATAAGTTTGATTTTGAGGTGAAGTTTCTTGTGATGGATCCGGGGTACAGTCCGGTTAACCGTCAGGTGATAGAGGAGAATGCAAAGCGGCTGGAGATTCCGATAGAGGTTTTTGAATCAGATATTTTCGAATCAGTTTTTAATATAGAAAAGTCACCATGTTATCTCTGTGCAAGAATGCGTCGCGGATATCTGTATAGTCATGCGCAGAAGATGGGATGCAATAAGATTGCATTAGGACATCATTATGATGATGTGATCGAGACGATCCTCATGGGGATGCTCTATTCAGCGCAGGTGCAGACGATGATGCCGAAGCTGCATAGTACAAATTTTGAAGGAATGGAACTGATCCGACCGCTATATATGGTTCGCGAAGAAGATATCAAAGCATGGAGAGATTATAATGATCTGTATTTTCTTCAGTGTGCATGTAAGTTTACAGAAGCGTGCGCTACAACTGAGAATGAAGAGAATCTTTCTAAGCGTAAAGAAATCAAAGAATTGATCGCTACATTGAAAAAAGTAAATCCATATGTGGAGGGAAATATTTTCAAGAGTGTTGAAAATGTAAATCTGGATACTGTAGTTGCGTATAAGTCAAAAGGTGAGAAGCATCATTTCCTTGACACTTACGATGAGAAGTCGGAAGAACAAGGTGAATGATACGGAACTGCGGATGTAAATGCAAAAGTAGCAGATATAAAAATGCTAAATTGAAAAATTAAGAAAGAGGCTTGACTTCTGCTTGTCCCCATGATACAATGTTTGGGCGAATGGAAGTAGGCTTTTTTTTTATGCCTAAAAATTGATGGCTCGCAACCATCAGCAACACGTAGGTGAATATATTAAAAGCGAGGTGGAAGTTGTGCGCACAAGAATTACTCTGGAATGTACGGAATGCAAGAACCGTAACTACAACATGACAAAGGATAAGAAGACTCATCCGGAACGCATGGAAACCAAGAAGTACTGCAGATTCTGCAAATCACACACACTGCACAAAGAGACAAAATAATTGTTGTCGAAAGGAAGTGGAATTATGGGTGAGAATACAAAAACTCAGAAAAAGAGCTGGTTCAAAGGACTTAAGGCAGAGTTCAATAAGATCGTTTGGCCAGACAAGAATACACTTGCTAAACAGACCACGGCAGTTGTTGCTGTCTCCGTAGTGCTTGGAGCGCTGATCTCAGTAGTTGATGCGCTTTTGAGATATGGAATTGACTTTTTAGTGAAATAGTTGATCGCAGCAGAAAGGTGATTTTATGTCAGAGGCAAAATGGTACGTCGTTCATACCTATTCAGGGTATGAGAACAAAGTAAAAGCAAACATTGACAAGACAATTGAGACTCGTCATCTGGAAGACCAGATTTTGGAAGTTCGTGTTCCACTTGAGGAAGTACCTGAGATACGTAATGGAGTGGAAAAGGTCGTACAGAGAAAGATGTTTCCTGGATATGTTATGATCCACATGATCATGAATGATGACACTTGGTATGTTGTAAGAAACACAAGAGGTGTTACAGGATTCGTCGGACCTGGATCCAAGCCGGTACCGCTTGATGAGAGTGAAATGGAGAACCTTGGAATCAAACAGGATGAGGTGATCCTTGATCTTGAGATCGGTGATGTTGTAACTGTACTTAGCGGTGCATGGGAAGGAACAGTTGGAGCTGTTCAGACAATCAACGAACAGAAGAAGAGTCTGACAATCAATGTTGAGCTGTTTGGCCGAGAAACTCCGGTTGAACTTGGTTTTTCAGAAGTGAAGAAAATGGATTAAAATTGCGTGGGAGGGATGAGAATCCCGCCAATACCACAAGGAGGTAATTGAAATGGCAAAAAAAGTAGAAGGATATATCAAATTACAGATTCCTGCTGGAAAGGCAACTCCGGCACCACCGGTTGGTCCTGCACTTGGACAGCACGGTGTAAACATCGTAGAATTTACAAAACAGTTCAATGCTAGAACAGCAGATCAGGGAGATCTTATCATCCCTGTAGTAATCACTGTTTACAATGACAGAAGCTTCAGCTTCATCACAAAGACACCACCGGCAGCAGTTCTTATTAAGAAAGCTTGTAAGATTCAGTCCGGTTCTGGTGTACCGAACAAGACAAAAGTTGCTACAATCACAAAAGCTCAGGTTAGAGAGATCGCTGAAATGAAGATGCCAGACCTGAACGCAGCTACAGTAGAGGCTGCTGAGAGCATGATCGCTGGAACATGCCGTTCCATGGGTGTAGTTGTAGAAGACTAATCCAGATTTTATAACGATTATATTGTAGGATACAATCAGCCGACCTTTTCCGGTGTCCTCGGGGGAGAGAGCGCTGAGAGTTCAATTGTTTAGTAAATTCATAAAGTGGGAGGGGCAAGTTCCCGCCAATACCACAAGGAGGTTATTGTAAAATGAAACGAGGAAAAAAATATATCGAAGCTGCAAAACTGATCGAAAGAGGAAATCTCTATGATCCTGCAGAAGCAGTAGCATTAGTAAAGAAATCAGCAACAGCAAAGTTTGACGAGACAATCGAGGCTCATATCAGAACAGGTTGTGACGGACGTCACGCTGATCAGCAGATCCGTGGTGCTGTAGTTCTTCCACACGGAACAGGTAAGAAGGTTCGCATCCTTGTGTTCGCTAAGGACGCTAAGGCTGAGGAAGCAAAAGCAGCAGGCGCTGACTTCGTTGGAGGAGACGAACTGATCCCGAAGATTCAGAACGAGGGATGGCTTGACTTCGACGTTGTAGTTGCTACACCGGACATGATGGGTGTTGTTGGACGTCTTGGACGTGTACTCGGACCTAAGGGACTTATGCCAAACCCGAAGGCTGGTACAGTAACAATGGACGTTACAAAAGCTATCAACGATATCAAAGCTGGTAAGATTGAGTACAGACTGGACAAGACAAACATTATCCATGTTCCGGTTGGAAAAGCATCCTTTACAGAGGAGCAGTTAGCGGACAACTTCCAGACGCTTATCGATGCAATTAACAAGGTTAGACCAGCCGCTGTTAAAGGTCAGTACCTGAAGAGTGTAACTCTTACATCTACAATGGGACCTGGCGTAAAGGTTAACCCGGTTAAGCTTGCATAATAAAATGTAAAAGAGACAGTTGCGAGACTGTCATAGAGGAGGGTCTGCTTTCGGCGGATCCTCTTTTGAAAAAGAAAAAAAGAAAAAGATGAAAAATAGGCTTGACATATGGAAAATAACATGGTATTATAGCCTAGCAACTGCCGAAGACAGTAGGTGCTGAAAAGCGTAAGTTATGAACGCCTACCGAGGAAGAATGAATTTTTACATGCGTATGAATTTGTAGAACCTCCACGTCTTTGGACCTGGAGATTTTTTTAGTTTCAGCAGAGTGATCTGCTGGGAACTTTGGCAGTACACGAATAATATAAGGAGGTGTACCGAAAAGTGGCAAAGGTTGAAGTAAAACAGCCAATCGTTGACAAGATTGCAGAAGAGATTAAAGACGCTCAGTCAGTAGTTCTCGTTGACTACCGTGGACTTACAGTTGCTCAGGATACAGAGCTTCGTAAACAGCTTAGAGAAGCTGGTGTGATCTACAAAGTTTACAAGAACACAATGATGAAGAGAGCTTTCGAGGGTACTGAATTTGCAGCCCTTGATGACTGCCTGGAAGGACCAAGCGCTATTGCTATTTCTAAAGATGACGCAACAGCACCGGCAAGAATCCTTTACAAATTTGCACAGGATGCTCCGGCACTTGAACTTAAGGGTGGTGTAGTTGAAGGAACAGCATATGATGTAGCAGGTATTTCTGAACTTGCTAAGATCCCTTCAAGAGACGAACTGCTTTCCAAGTTGCTTGGAAGCTTACAGTCACCTATCACAAACTTTGCTCGTGTTATCAAACAGATCGCAGAGCAGGGTGGAGAAGCGGCTCCAGCAGAAGCAGCAGAGGAGACAGCAACAGACGCAGAGTAATATGCGTCAGCTGATCTGGATACAGACAGCATATATGAGCAGATGCTCATCTAATTAATTAAGAATGAAAAGAAAAATGGAGGATATTTAAAATGGCTAAATTGACAACAGCTGAAATGATCGAAGCGATCAAAGAGTTATCAGTATTAGAGTTAAACGAGCTTGTTAAAGCTTGTGAAGAAGAGTTCGGCGTATCTGCAGCAGCAGGCGTTGTAGTTGCAGCAGCAGCTGAGGGTGCAGGAGCAGCAGAGAAAGATGAGTTCGACGTAGAGCTTACATCCGCTGGAGCATCTAAAGTAAAAGTTATCAAGGCTGTTCGTGAGATCACAGGTCTTGGACTTAAAGAAGCTAAAGAGCTTGTAGACGGAGCTCCGAAGGTAGTTAAAGAGGCAGTTTCTAAAGCAGAGGCTGAGGAAATCAAAACTAAACTTGAAGAGCAGGGAGCAGAGGTTACTCTTAAATAATTTTCCTGAATATAAGTTTATTCCGACCGCAGAAGATGATATGCTTCTGCGGTCTTTTTGCGAAAGAGGCGTTAGAAATGGATGCAGTTGAGTTGACGAGAGAGCTGATTAAGAAAGAAAGTACGGATCCAGGAAGCTGGGAAACCGAGATCGGCGAATATATCTGCGACTATTTGAAAGAGAGTGGAGCAGATACAGAGACTTACGAAGTAGAGCCGGGAAGAAAAATTGTAAAAGGTGTTGTGAAAGGTGCGAAAGCGCATCCGGCACTGGTGTTTATCTGTCACATGGATACGGTTGTTAAGGGCGAAGGATGGACAAAGAATGCATTCGGCGCAGAAGTTTCAGATGGAAAAATCTGGGGACGAGGAGCTTGTGATATGAAGTCAGGACTTGCAAGTGCGTTGACAGCATTTGCGGAGGTGGCAAAATCACAGAAAGAGAATGCTGAGGATATAGAAAAACTTCCGGGAACATTAGTCTTTATCGGAACTGTAGACGAGGAAGCAGATATGAAAGGGTCAGAAGCAGCAGTGCAACAAGGATGGATTCAGAAGGAAGACTGGGTTCTTGATATGGAACCGACTTCCGGAATGATTCAGATGGCTCACAAAGGGAGAACCTGGTTTGAACTTAATGTGGAAGGTATTACTGCACATGCGAGTATGCCGGAGAAGGGGGCAGATGCAATCGCCGGAATCGCATTTATGATCGCAGAGATCCGAAAAGCGATGGGAAAAGTACCGACACATGAAGAACTTGGAAAGTCTACGGTTACATTTGGACAGATTTCCGGAGGATACAGTCCATATGTAGTATCAGATCACAGCATGGTGACGATAGATATGCGTCTTGTTCCGCCGATGAATACACAAGAGGCAGAAAAGATTGTTCGAAAAGCAATTGAAATTGGGGAAAATGCAGTTCCGGGTGTAAAGGGTTCTTATAAGATTACAGGTGACAGACCACCGGTGGAGACACACATGGAGTCAGGTCTTATGAAAGCTTTATCTGAATCAGTGAAAAAAGTTACTGGAAAAGATCCGGTTGTGTCAGCGTTCACGGGTTATACAGACACAGCAGTTGTGGCAGGTCTTTTGGGAAATCCGAATTGTATGTCTTATGGGCCGGGAAATCTTGCACAGGCTCATAAACCGGATGAGTATGTTGAAATTGCGGATATTGAGCGGTGTGTTCAGGTTTATCGTGAGCTGATCTGTCTTTATGAAGATATGATATAGAAGTTATTTCTGAAAAAAAGATACTGTTCAAAAGGAAAAAGCTTAGAATAGCGGAAGATATAACATATCTTGAGAAAAAAGTCAAGAAAAATATAAAAAACACAAGAATCATGTTGACAATAAAAAGAGCTTTGTGATATAGTAGAAAATGCGCTATTGTGGAAAGGTATGCCATATAGTGACAGAGAATACTGTCGCAAGGCTCTTTTCATTTTTATATAACTGGAACTCGTAAAAGGCAGTTTATTGCCTGCAAAAACAATAAATGAGGAGTGAAACGTCAATGGAGAAAAACAGAATTCGTCCCATCAAAACCGGAAAAAGCTTCCGCATGAGCTATTCCAGGCAGCAAGAAGTATTGGAGATGCCTAACCTCATTGAAGTTCAGAAAGATTCCTATCAGTGGTTTCTTGACAAAGGACTGAAAGAGGTATTCGATGATATTTCCCCGATCGCAGATTACAATGGTCATCTGAGTCTGGAATTTGTGGATTTTACACTCTGCGAGGAAGATGCAAAATATACGATTGATGAGTGTAAAGAACGTGATGCAACTTATGCAGCACCTCTGAAAGTCAGAGTAAGGCTTTATAATAAGGAGACTGATGAGATTAACGAGCATGAGATCTTTATGGGAGATCTTCCGCTGATGACAAAGACAGGTACTTTTGTTATCAATGGTGCTGAGCGTGTTATCGTCAGCCAGCTTGTGCGTTCCCCGGGTATCTATTATGGAATCGCACATGATAAGTTCGGTAAGAAACTTTATTCAGCAACTGTTATCCCGAACCGTGGAGCATGGCTGGAATATGAGACTGATTCCAATGACGTTTTCTATGTACGTGTAGACCGTACAAGAAAAGTGCCGATCACAGTTCTGATCCGTGCACTTGGAGTAGGTACAAATGCAGAGATCATTGAACTCTTTGGTGAAGAGCCAAAACTTCTTGCAAGTTTTGGAAAAGATACTTCTGAGAACTACCAGGAAGGTCTGTTAGAGCTCTATAAGAAGATCCGTCCGGGCGAGCCGCTGGCAGTAGACAGTGCAGAAAGCCTGATTACAAGCATGTTCTTTGATCCAAGACGTTATGATCTTGCCAAAGTTGGACGTTATAAGTTTAATAAGAAGCTTCTTCTTAAGAACCGTGTATCAGGACAGATCCTCGCTGAGGATGCTGTAAGTGCGATCACAGGTGAAGTTGTTGCTGAAAAGGGAACAAAGATTACTCGTGAGATCGCTGATATGATCCAGAATGCGGCAGTACCGTACATCTGGGTAGAGGGTGAAGAGACTTCCAGAAATATCAAGGTTCTTTCCAATATGATGGTTGACCTCCAGGCTGTTGTTGATATTGATCCGGCCGAGGTTGGCGTGACAGAGCAGGTATATTATCCGGTTCTTGCAGGAATCATTGAAGAATCTGCAGGTGATGTAGATGAGATGAAGAGACTGATTAAGAGAGATCTTCATGATCTGATTCCGAAGCACATCACAAAAGAAGATATTTTTGCATCTATCAACTACAACATGCATCTTGAGTATGGCATGGGAAATGATGATGATATCGACCATCTGGGTAACAGACGTATCCGTGCGGTTGGAGAACTTCTTCAGAATCAGTACAGAATCGGTCTGTCCAGACTGGAAAGAGTTGTTCGTGAGAGAATGACAACACAGGATCAGGATGGTATTTCACCACAGTCCCTGATCAACATTAAGCCTGTAACAGCAGCAGTGAAGGAATTCTTCGGATCTTCCCAGCTGTCACAGTTCATGGATCAGAACAACCCGCTTGGAGAGCTGACACATAAGAGACGTCTCTCCGCACTTGGTCCTGGAGGTCTGTCAAGAGACCGTGCAGGATTCGAGGTCCGCGACGTTCACTATTCTCACTATGGAAGAATGTGTCCTATCGAGACTCCTGAAGGTCCTAACATCGGTCTGATCAACTCCCTCGCATGTTATGCGAGAATCAACGAGTATGGATTTATCGAAGCACCATACCGTAAAGTTGACAAGACAGATCCGATGAACCCGGTTGTTACAGATGAAGTTGTATATATGACTGCTGATGAAGAGGATAATTACCATGTAGCACAGGCGAATACACCTCTTGATGAAGAAGGTCATTTCATTAATAAGAACGTATCCGGTCGTTACCGTGAGGAAACACAGGACTACGAAAGAAATAAATTCGATTACATGGACGTATCACCTAAGATGGTGTTCTCCGTGGCTACAGCGTTGATTCCGTTCCTTCAGAACGATGATGCCAACCGTGCGCTGATGGGATCTAACATGCAGCGTCAGGCAGTACCGCTTCTTACAACAGAAGCTCCGGTAGTCGGAACAGGTATGGAAGTTAAGACAGCTGTTGACTCCGGTGTGGCTGAAGTTGCAGAGCAGGCTGGTGTGGTTGAAAGCTCTACATCTACAAGCATCACGATCAGACATGATGACGGAACAAAGAAAACATATAAACTGACAAAATTCCAGAGAAGTAACCAGAGCAACTGCTACAACCAGAGACCAATTGTTGACAAAGGTGAACGCGTTGAGGCAGGACAGGTTATCGCTGATGGACCGTCTACATCCGGTGGAGAGATGGCTCTTGGTAAGAACCCACTGATCGGATTCATGACATGGGAAGGTTACAACTACGAGGATGCTGTTCTCTTAAGTGAGAGACTGGTTCAGGATGATGTCTACACATCTGTTCATATTGAAGAATATGAAGCAGAAGCAAGAGATACAAAGCTCGGACCAGAAGAAATCACAAGAGACATCCCAGGTGTTGGTGATGATGCACTGAAAGATCTGGATGAGAGAGGAATCATCCGTATCGGTGCTGAGGTTCGTGCCGGAGATATCCTTGTCGGAAAAGTAACTCCAAAGGGAGAGACAGAGCTGACTGCTGAAGAAAGACTGCTTCGTGCAATCTTCGGTGAGAAAGCACGTGAGGTAAGAGATACATCTCTGAAAGTACCTCATGGAGAATATGGTATCGTAGTAGATGCCAAAGTATTTACAAGAGAAAACGGAGATGAGCTGTCACCTGGAGTAAATCAGGCAGTTCGTATTTACATCGCTCAGAAGAGAAAAATCTCCGTTGGTGATAAGATGGCCGGACGACATGGAAACAAGGGTGTTGTTTCCCGTGTACTTCCAGTAGAAGATATGCCATTCCTTCCGAATGGACGTCCTCTGGATATCGTGCTGAACCCACTGGGTGTGCCTTCCCGTATGAACATCGGACAGGTGCTCGAGATTCATCTGAGTCTGGCAGCAAAAGCACTTGGATTCAACGTATCAACTCCTGTATTCGCAGGTGCGAACGAGAACGATATCATGGATACACTGGATCTGGCAAATGATTATGTAAACCTTGAGTGGGATGAGTTCGAGAAGAAGCATGGCGAAGAGCTTCGTCCGGAAGTTCTCCAGTTCCTGTCTGAGAACAGAGATCACAGAGAACTCTGGAAGGGTGTTCCGCTGTCAAGAGACGGTAAAGTTCGTCTTCGTGACGGACGTACAGGAGAGTACTTCGACAGCCCGGTAACAATCGGACACATGCATTATCTGAAACTGCATCATCTGGTAGACGACAAGATCCATGCTCGTTCTACTGGTCCTTACTCTCTCGTAACACAGCAGCCGCTGGGTGGAAAAGCTCAGTTCGGTGGACAGCGTTTCGGAGAGATGGAGGTATGGGCCCTGGAGGCTTATGGTGCATCTTATACACTGCAGGAGATCCTGACAGTGAAGTCTGACGACGTTGTAGGACGTGTGAAGACATATGAGGCAATTATTAAGGGAGAGAATATTCCTGAACCAGGAGTTCCTGAGTCATTTAAGGTTCTTCTTAAAGAGCTCCAGTCACTTGCTCTGGATGTCCGTGTACTGCGTGATGACAATACAGAGGTTAAGATCATGGAGAGCGTTGATTACGGTGAGACAGACCTGCGTCATATCATCGAAGGAGACAGAAAGTATCGTGATGAGAATGAATCTTTCGGAGAGCATGGATTCACAGAGAAGGAGTTTGTCGGAGAAGAACTGGAAGATGTTGAACCGGACGAAGAGCCGGACGACAGCGATCTTGAGAACTTAAGTTTTGATGATGATGATTACCTGGGTGAGGAATAATAAGGAGGAGCCGTTTTTATGCCAAATAACAATGAACAACAATATGAACCGTTAACATTTGATGCGATTAAGATCGGCCTGGCTTCACCTGAAAAAATCCTGGAGTGGTCCAGAGGTGAGGTAACAAAGCCGGAGACCATCAACTACAGGACTTTGAAGCCGGAGAAGGACGGACTTTTCTGTGAGAGAATCTTCGGACCAAGCAAAGACTGGGAGTGTCACTGCGGTAAATACAAAAAGATCCGTTATAAGGGGGTTGTATGTGATCGCTGTGGTGTTGAGGTTACAAAGGCCAGTGTTCGTCGTGAGCGTATGGGACACATCGCTCTGGCAGCACCGGTATCCCATATCTGGTACTTCAAAGGAATTCCGAGCCGTATGGGTCTGATCCTTGATATTTCTCCAAGAACACTGGAGAGAGTACTTTACTTTGCTTCTTACATCGTGCTTGATAAGGGAGAGACAGATCTCTCTTACAAGCAGATCCTTTCAGAGGCAGAGTATCAGGAAGCAAAGGAAAAATGGGGAAGACATGCATTCCGTGTAGGTATGGGTGCTGAATCCATCAAAGAGCTTCTTGAGTCTATTGACCTTGAGAAAGAATATGCAGAACTTCAGGCAGGCCTGGAGAATGCAACAGGACAGAAGCGTGCGAGAATTGTAAAACGTCTGGAAGTTGTAGAAGCATTCCGCGAGTCCGGAAACAGACCGGAGTGGATGATCCTTACAGCTATCCCGGTTATCCCGCCGGATCTGCGTCCTATGGTACAGCTGGATGGAGGACGTTTTGCAACATCTGACCTGAATGATCTTTACAGAAGAATCATCAACAGAAATAACCGTCTGAAAAGACTTCTGGAGCTTGGCGCTCCGGATATCATTGTCCGCAACGAGAAGCGTATGCTGCAGGAGGCTGTAGATGCCCTGATCGATAACGGACGCCGTGGACGTCCTGTAACAGGACCTGGAAACAGAGCCCTGAAATCCCTTTCCGACATGCTGAAAGGTAAATCCGGACGTTTCCGTCAGAACCTTCTGGGTAAACGAGTTGACTATTCCGGACGTTCTGTAATCGTTGTAGGACCGGAGCTTAAGATCTATCAGTGTGGTCTTCCGAAAGAGATGGCCATCGAGCTGTTCAAACCTTTCGTTATGAAAGAGCTTGTTGCTAACGGAACATCTCACAATATCAAAAATGCCAAGAAGATGGTAGAGAAACTTGAGCCTGCAGTATGGGATGTCCTTGAGGACGTCATTAAAGAGCATCCGGTTATGCTTAACCGTGCACCTACACTGCATCGTCTGGGTATCCAGGCGTTCGAGCCGATCCTTGTAGAAGGTAAGGCGATCAAGCTTCATCCACTTGTTTGTACAGCGTTCAACGCAGACTTCGATGGTGACCAGATGGCCGTACATCTTCCGCTTTCCCAGGAAGCACAGGCAGAGTGCCGTTTCCTTCTGTTATCACCGAACAACCTTCTGAAACCGTCTGATGGTGGTCCTGTAGCTGTTCCTTCACAGGATATGGTCCTTGGTATCTACTATCTGACTCAGGAGAGACCTGGAAACAAGGGTGAGGGCAAGTTCTTCAAGAGTATCAACGAGGCAATCCTCGCATACGAGAACAAGGTCATCACACTTCAGACCAAGATCATTGTACGCTGCCATAAGACAATGCCGGACGGAACTGTTTTAAGCGGCAATGTTCACTCTACACTGGGACGTTTCCTGTTCAACGAGATCCTTCCGCAGGATCTTGGATTCGTAGACAGAAGCGTACCTGGAAACGAACTGCTTCTTGAGGTTGACTTCCTTGTAGGTAAGAAACAGCTGAAGCAAATCCTTGAAAAAGTTATCAATACACACGGAGCAACAAAGACAGCCGAGGTACTTGACTCTGTTAAAGCTATGGGTTATAAATACTCCACACGTGCAGCCATGACCGTATCCATTTCCGATATGACCGTGCCGCCGCAGAAGCCGGAGATGATCAAGCAGGCTCAGGATACTGTTGACCGTATTACAAAGAACTACAAACGTGGTCTTATCACTGAGGAAGAGCGTTATAAAGAGGTTGTTGATACCTGGAAGAAGACCGATGATGAGCTTACAAAAGCACTTCTTACCGGTCTTGATAAGTACAACAACATCTTCATGATGGCTGACTCCGGAGCCCGTGGTTCCGATAAGCAGATCAAACAGCTTGCCGGAATGCGAGGACTGATGGCTGATACAACTGGTCATACGATCGAGCTCCCGATCAAGTCAAACTTCCGTGAAGGTCTTGACGTACTGGAGTACTTCATGTCCGCTCATGGAGCACGTAAAGGTCTTTCCGATACCGCTCTTCGTACAGCCGATTCCGGATACCTGACAAGACGTCTTGTTGATGTATCCCAGGATCTTATCGTTCGTGAGGCTGACTGCTGTGAGAACAGAGCAGAGATCTCCGGAATGGAAGTTCGTGGATTCATGGACGGAAAAGAAGAGATTGAGAGCCTTCAGGAGCGTATCACAGGAAGATTCTCCTGTGAGACAGTTAAGAATAAAGACGGAGAAATCCTTGTTAAGGCGAACCACATGATCACACCGAAGCGTGCTGCCCGTATTATGAAAGAGGGCGTAAGCAACACAACAGGCGGACCGATCGACAAACTGAAGATCCGTACCATCCTTTCCTGTAAGTGCAAGGTTGGTGTCTGCGCGAAATGTTATGGTGCGAACATGGCTACCGGTGAGCCGGTACAGGTTGGTGAGTCCGTTGGTATCATCGCAGCACAGTCTATCGGTGAGCCAGGTACACAGCTGACCATGCGTACTTTCCATACCGGTGGTGTTGCCGGTGGAGATATCACACAGGGTCTTCCTCGTGTCGAGGAGCTTTTTGAGGCAAGAAAGCCGAAGGGTCTTGCGATCATCACAGAGATCCCAGGTGTTGCCACGATCAACGACACTAAGAAGAAACGTGAGATCATCGTAAATGATCCGGAGACAGGTGATTCCAAGACTTACCTGATCCCATACGGTTCCCGTATCAAAGTCCTTGACGGACAGGTTCTTGAGGCCGGTGACGAGCTGACAGAAGGTAGTGTAAATCCGCATGATATCCTGAGAATTAAGGGTGTTCGTGCAGTTCAGGATTACATGATCCGCGAGGTTCAGCGTGTATATCGTCTGCAGGGTGTTGAGATCAACGATAAGCATATCGAGGTTATCGTTCATCAGATGCTGAAGAAGATCCGTATCGAGGATAACGGAGATACAGAGTTCCTGCCAGGAACACTTGTTGATGTCCTTGATGTTGAGGAAGTTAACGAGAAACTTGAGGCAGAGGGCAAACAGCCGGCAGAGGGCAAACAGGTTATGCTTGGTATTACCAAGGCATCCCTTGCTACAAACTCCTTCCTGTCAGCAGCATCCTTCCAGGAGACAACAAAAGTCCTGACAGAGGCTGCTATCAAAGGTAAGGTCGATCCGCTGATCGGTCTGAAAGAGAACGTTATCATTGGTAAGCTGATTCCTGCAGGTACAGGTATGAAGCGTTACAGTGAGATCAGTCTTGACACAGGAATGCCGGAAGTAAAAACAGCTTCCGAGGAGCCTGAGGATACAGAGGAAATTTCCGTAGAGGAAGAGAAGACTGAGACTGCTCCGGAGGAAGAGACCGCTGCTGTTGAAGAGACAGCAGAGGAAACTGCACCGGTAGAAGAATAAGTCAATATACCTTGCTAATATAAATAAATCTCCCCCCGGAAATCCGGAGGGAGATTTCTGTTTATAAGCAGGGATTTTCTGAGAGAGGAGGGATTGCGATGGACAAGGAACTGCCAATTTCCCCGTGGCCGGAATGGAAGATCATAAGTAAGATCGGGGAAGGTTCTTTTGGAAGAGTGTATAAAGCTCAGAGAACAGAGAAGGGACGTTCTTTTTACTCGGCAATTAAGATAATCACAATCCCCGCCAGTAAAGGGGAACTGGACAGTGTGCGCTCAGAATCCGGCGATGAAAGATCCGTCCGCGGTTATTTCGAAAATCTGGTGGAGGAGTGCATTCAGGAAGTAAGCACCATGGAGTATTTCCGGGGAAATTCCCATATTGTATCTGTAGAAGATTACAAGGTAATGGAATATCTGGACGAGATCGGATGGGATATTTTTATCCGCATGGAATATCTCACAAGCTTCATGGAATATTATGCGGGAAAAAATCTCACAGAAAAAGAAGTGATGAAGCTTGGCATAGACCTTTGTAAATCACTGGAATACTGCGGGCAGCTTCACATTATCCACAGGGACATCAAACCTGAGAATATTTTTGTATCCAGATTCGGGGATTTCAAGCTGGGAGACTTTGGAATCGCCAGAGAACTGGAAAAAACCATGAGTACCCTTTCCAAAAAGGGAACTTATTCCTATATGGCGCCGGAGATGTACAGGGGAGAACAGTACGACAGCAGAGTGGACATTTATGCACTTGGCCTGGTGTTATATAAACTGATGAATCATAACAGGCTTCCGTTTCTGAATCTTGAAAAACAGCTGATCACATACAGAGATAAGGAAAACGCGCTCACGAGGAGGATGTCAGGCGAAACACCGCCTGCACCTGTGGATGCGGGAGAGGCTTTCGGCTCCGTTATCTTAAAAGCCTGTGCTTATGATGCAAAAGAACGATATCAGACTCCTGATAAGTTTCGGGAAGCACTGGAAGAAATCCGGTATGGAACGGCAAACAGAGAACAGGGAGTTCATGAGAAACCGAAACCAGTGGAGGAAAGACCTGTTCCGGAGTCCATGCCGAAGTTTCTCCAGGAGGGTGCAGCCAGACAGCTGGCAAGAACAAGTCAACTGAATACGGAGGCAATCCGTCAGGCACGTAGAAATCCTGCGCCGGTATCTGTACAGCCGGAGAAACCGACAGCCGGAGAAATAGCAAAAAATGCAGCCCGGAATAGGCCAAAGGCTCAGAGTACAATACAGAATCCTCAAAAATCTGCATCCGGAAAAACAGTATCCGAAAGAGATAGTCTGTCCGGTTATCAGTCAGGATTTTCCCGTCAGCCAGAACCCGGTATAAGAAAAACCGGAGCTGTAAAGCCCAGAGTTACTTCTATCACAGATCTGGAAGACGACCGTGACCAGAATCTCCAGGAGTGGGAAGGATCCGTGTCAGAGAATGGTGGAAATACCGATGACGGAAAGAGGCGGAAAGGCATTTTCAGAATGCTCATAGCAGCCGGGATCATTGTTGTGCTGATCGGCGGGATCATTGCGGTACGAACGATACGGAAACCTTCGGACAACGGGGAACCTTCGTATACAGATTCCGATGATTCTGATGCTCTGAACAAAGGAAATTTCGGCACTGTAGACGATGCAGATAAAAGCTTCGCACAGGCAATGGAAACGATACGTGACCATGCGACAACCATAGAAAATGCTCTGGACAGTTATAGACGTGAAGGCACAGAGGGGGATCGCCTGCGCTTTTATAACGGATCAGGAGAGATCGCCAAAGTACTTGTATATCCCGGCAGTTCCGCAGATGGCGTTTATGAGGAATATTTTTACTGGGGCGAGCAGATGTTTTATACTTATGTATGGGACGGAGATGAAAAACAGTATTTTTATTATCAGGACGGCCTTCTGATCCGATGGATCGATGCAGATGGTAAGGTTCATGATAAAGAGAGTGATAACGACAAATATGTAGAACTGGGAGACAAATACTGGAGTAATTCTGTAATGGAGCTTCAGCAATAATGTCGAAGGGGTTTTTACGAAAGGAAAAAGAATGGCCTATCAGATTGATTATGCATATACATGTCACACCGGAAAGGTGAGGACGAATAATGAGGATAATTTCTGGTGCTGCGGAGTGCGGCTGCCAGTGCACAACCAGGGAGTTGACGGAATCCTGGCAGGTCATACGCAGCATTGGCAGCTTCCCGTACTGGCAGTTTTTGATGGCATGGGAGGGGAAAGCTGTGGTGAGATGGCAGCCTCTGCAGCCGTGGAAGCACTGGGTGGTTTTTATGAAGAAAATAAAAAAAGCCTCAAAAAAGAGCCGGTGGTTTTTCTCACAGGAGCCTGTGCAAATATGAATGAAGCAGTATGCAGATACAGCAGGGAAAATCGTATCAGCAGCATGGGAACTACGATGGCACTTTTGTCTTTCAGTGAAAAAGCGATCTATGCCTGTAATCTTGGGGACAGTCGTATTTACCGCCATTTTCAGGGAAAACTGCAGCAGATATCTACGGATCATGTGATCAGTGGAAAAATGCTTGGAAAAGCTCCTTTGACACAGTACCTGGGTTTTCAGGAGGAAAACATGGCTCTGGAACCATCCATTGTGGAGATCGGCTATCAGACGGGAAGCAGTTATCTGATTTGTTCAGATGGCGTAACGGATATGCTGTCAGATGAAGAAATACAGGAAATCCTGAGCAAAACCGGTACCGCGGAAGAAAAAGTAGAAGAGCTTCTTGAAATGGCGCTGTCCAGAGGTGGAAGAGATAATGTAACGATGATCCTTGCCCAGATCAACGGCTATGAAGAAAAAAATCCTCTCAAACGATGGGCAGAACGGCACAGCACCGGGCGGTAGAAACTCTGCCGGTAATAAAGAGCGGCATTGCTTCCAACCGGCTCAGTCTGCCGGTGAGGAATATAAGGGATAAGGAGAATTTGCGATGAGAAATCGAATGCAGGATCTTGATTTTGAACAGACAGTTGCCTTCGATTCTGTGAAGGATTTTGAATTTACCAGAAAGGCGGCACAGAAGTTCCGCCAGGTTGTCAGTCTGGATTCCTTTGAGGATGAGGATGCAGATGTTATTTTTCATTATCTTTATAAAGAAATGGAACTGGTTTCTTTTGGCGATTATTTGAAAAGATATGTTTATGAGCGTGCAGAATTGGAAGAACCTTTTTCCCAGGTACCCCAGGAGGTTTACAGGGATATTGTGGTGGAATCTTTTAAAGAGACTTACACACCGAAATCCATGTCCCCGACTTCTGCCAAGCTGAGTTCTCTGGTGAACAACTGGCTGACCCAGGCTTCTGTGAAACGTGAGACTGTTTTTCTTCTTGGGTTCGGGCTCCGCATGAGTACGGAGGATGTATCGGATTTTCTGACCAGGGTGCTTCGGGAACAGGATTTTGATTTTCATAATCCGGAGGAAGTAATTTACTGGTATTGCTATCATAACCATCTTGGCTATTATAAGGCAGAAGAATATAAAAAAATCTATAAAGAACTGACACCCACGGAAAAAAAGACCGGTGAGGTTGTATACGGAACAGGTCTCTGTCTGGACAGTGAAGAGAAACTTCTGGAATATCTGGCATTTCTGAAAGGCAGATGCGACGATCCGAAATCGGAAAAGAGTCAGGCTTTTCAGGAATTTATGATCCTTCTGGAACGTGCCCGTAAGATCATTGCAGCCATGTACCAGCAGGATGAAGAGGAAAACGGTGGCAAAAAGATCTGGAAGCCTGAAAATATCAGCGCTTCAGATCTGGAGAAGGTCATTTGCAGCGGTATCCCTATCAACAAGATGGGAAATCTGAAAAAAATGTCCGCTTCTATTCTGGCAAAACATTTCAGCCAGAAGCGGTTCAGCCGCCAGAGGATCAATAACATTCTGAACCATAAGTTTCCGGTAGAACGATTTGATCTGATCACGCTGGAATTTTTTGTGATCTCTCAGGAGATGGCAGATGATGATCCATATACAAGATACCGCCATTTTCTGGATGAGATCCAGGAAATCCTGGCACGATGCGGCATGGGTGAGATCTACATAGTAAATCCATATGAGTGTTTCATCCTCATGTGTCTGCTGACAGACTGTCCGTTGGCAGTTTTTTCCGAGATCTGGGAGAAATCCTATGAAGAAGGGGAAGAGAAGAACTGAAAAGAAGAATAAAAAAGGATGATGCGTGTCTGGTGCATCATCCTTTTTTTAACCAACTGCGGAGCAGTTATTTGGTTATGTATGTGCTGTTATTTTGCTCTACCGGTTTTTGTATTATCCACCCAGGAAAGGATATAATCTGTACCTTCCTGAAGTGTGGAAGAACCGTATTTTACAACTGGCTTCGGAGTTACCGCAGCTCCTTTGAAAATCTGTTCCGGAATATTTGAAAAATTACAGAGTTTTACAGACGTCATCTGTCTCGTTCCGGAATAATTCTGTTTGTAGGAAAGTGAAAAATCAAGGATCTCATTGCTTGCGGAACAGCGAACAGAGGTAATGGTAAAATCATCAGAAGTCAGCTTTGTGCCATTATAAGTGATGATCAGATTGTTTCGCAGATAAGTGGTTACACTTTCGTTTCCGTAGTTTGTATTTGGAAGCTGAATGGTTTCACCGGAGAGTTTCAGCGGATTGATCGTGAAGTATTTGGAAAATCCGCTTCTGTAGATACCAATACCTGTTATATTGACACGGGGCCTGTTAGTTCTGGAACTTGCCATGGTGTTATTGGAATAAGAAAGAGTATAATCAACATCTTTCTTTAAAGTAACACCGTTCAGTGTGACGGTTGGTTCCGGTTTGAATTCTTTGCCCGGGGCATACTCATAATCCGGAATATCACCGATTTCAGCTTCTGTTATCGGTGTAAGGTCGATATAGAAATATTTATTTCTTACACCGGTGAAATTCCCCATACCGGAAACGGTAACATAAGCATTGCCCTGACGTTCATTATCATGCCAGGAGAGCGTATAATCTACATTTTCTGTCAGTGTTATACCATTCCAGGTAACCGCTGGTTTCGGAGTCAGTGCTGTTCCGGTATACAGATAGGAGGACTGGGAAAAAGCAATATTTGCCTGAGAGAGACTGACCTGTCGGATAAAGAAATTATTGGTCAGAGTTCCTGAATAAAAACCAAGGCCTGTGATCGTAAAGCTTCCCAGACCACTGTTCTGATTGTTGGAGAAGGAAATGGCATAATCTTTTCCTTCAGCCAGTGTACGGTCATGAAACTTAAGTACAGGAGAAGATGCATCGAAGTGGAGATCCACCAGATCTGGAAGTGCGGAAATAACAGGAGAGACATTCTGGTTGGCAGGCTGTGTACAGGTTTCTGCTTTGTGAGAAGTAAAACACTGGATCCAGTAGAGATGCCCGTTCTGTGAGTAGCAGCCGATTCCGGCAGAAACATTGCTGGAATTTATGATGTTGGCATAATGTCCGGAAGATTTGACCCAGGTCTCCATAACTTCCTCAGGAGTAGACTGGTTGATGGCAAGGTTTTCGCTTGGATCCGCAAAGTAAGGAAAAGCGGAAAAACAGCTGGAACCATTGGGGCGGTTGTGACTGGCGTAAACAGTCAGTTCTTCTGCTCTGGTCATAGCGCATTCCAGAAGGTTCTTATCCATAGTAACAGGGGACAGGTTCTTTTTGGCACGTTCCTGGTTTACCAGATCAAGGACCTGATAAGCATAATCATAGCGGCGTGTACCCTGGCTGAGTTTCAGCTCAACAGTAGTCTGGTCAGATGCTGCCTGCACACAGACCACGTGGCCTGGCACCAGCAGAATAAGCAGGAGCAGCAGTGCAGGCCAGAATAAGTGTCTTGTTTTTTCTCTTTCGTCTGGTTCATGATGTTTTCCTTCCCGGTAAAAAATGAAGATATTTTCTTTTTATTATTCGTTGTAATATCCGTAGATCGCACGGCTGTCCTGAGCAATGGTATTCTGTGCCGCGGCGGTATCGTTAAGATCCTGTGACATGAAGCAGATCACAAGGTCGATTCCCTTTGCAGTATTGTAGATGATACCGGCATCATTCTCCACAGTGTCAAGCTCTCCGGTCTTGTTGGCGACTTTTACACCTTCTGGCAGCTGAGCGGGGATTTTGTTGGTTCTTGTCTGCATTTTCAGGAGGTGGTACATGTATTCCGCACCTGCAAGAGTATCTTCTGCCGCGCTGCCCTTGTCCATCTGATAGATGGTCTTCAGGAATTTTCCGCAATCTTTTACAGAGGTGTAATTATCTCCATTGGAATTATCTGCAAGAAGGAGACGTCCCATGGAAGTGTTGGTGTATCCATGATCCTGGCAGAATTTATTGACACGCGCCATTCCGGCTGCGTCATCACCGCCTCCGAGACAGTTGACAAGCTTGTTTGCCGCGTCATTATCACTGACTGTGATCATGGAATTCAGGTTGTTATCCAGGGTTTCTTTTCCGTAAGTTGTGGAAAGACTGTCATAATCTTCATATACAGCACCCATGATATACAGCTTGATCAGACTGGCAGCCTGCATCTTCTGATCATTGATGGCACCTTCGGTATTTTTTGCAAGATTACATACATATACGGACCAGGTACCGTTATCAGTCGGAAGAAGTGACTGTACCTGACTCAGTACGTTGTCCATGCTGGAGTCGGAATTATCGGTAAAAGTGCTGCTTCCACTGGAAGGAGACAGAGTGCCCTCTTCCTGTGAAGCTGCTGCGCTTTCCTGGCTTGCGGAAGAATCTGTGGAAGAATCAGAATTCTGCTCCTGAGAGCTGGAATCCTGAGAATCCGGGGAAGCGGCAGCTGCTGCACTTTCAACGGTAGGATCATCCGCATAAAGAGCATCCAGCTGATTTGCCTTGCTGCTCAGCTCAGCAGCAGAATCAGAAACTTCCTGAACATTTTTCTGAAGGTCGGAAACCTTGGACTGAAGAGATTCAAGCTTGTTCAGTGAACGGACATTCAGTGCACCCAAACCCACCAGGGCAACGGCAAGCACTGCGATCACAACATATAAAAATACATTTTTTTTCATAAGAAATACTCCTTTTACTGCTGAAAATAAGCATCAATTCCATTGGCGATCCCTTCGGCCATTGTCTGCTGGAAGGAAGAATCTGCCATCTTCAGATCATCATTCTGATTGGTCATAAATCCCATTTCCACAATAGTAACCGGTATGGTACTCCAGTTGATTCCTGTCATGGTATCTGTATAGATAATACCGCGGTTCTGAAAACCGGTAGCTGCACAGTAGGAATCAATGATGCACTGGGAAAGACGGTTGGAACTGTCATAGAGACTGGAAACATAAGGATTCTGCTGTGATGGGCACATGGTCAGTGCACCGGAAACAGAAGAAGAATCATCGCCGTTTGCATGGACACGTACACAGATTTCTGCACCCTGGGATGCTACCAGCTCCGCACGTTCCTTGTTGCTGATCGCAGTATCATTGTCAGTTCTTGTCATTACAACCTGATAGCCATGTTGCTCCAGGATATCTTTCAGAAGAAGAGAGACATTCAGATTCAGCTGATATTCCGGAAGGCCGCTGAAAGAACCACTGGTTCCGGTAGAAGCTTTTGCTTTCATGGTGGAGGAACCAGGTCCGTTGGGCTCTGTGGCGCTCATATCCACGTTTTCACCCTGATGTCCGGGATCAATTCCTACGATGTGACCATTTGCAGCAGAAGCAGTGGTATCGCTGCCTCCGTCAGAGAATCCCTCACCATCGGCTTCACTGAAAACAGAAGGTTTGGAACTTTTCTGGCTGTTTTCGGATTCCGGTGCGCGTTCGTGTTCGCCGGTGTTGTTCTTTACTGCCTGTTCAGTCTGGGAGCGTTGCTGCAGATATTTGTCGGCTGCCTGTTTCTTTTCGATCTTGGCTGTATAAAGGTCAATATCTTCTTTCATGGCTTTCTGCTTCGTTTTGACCGGTTCGATGACGGAAGTCATTTTCTGGTCTGCGGCATCAATTTTCTGATAGGTTTTGTAACTTAAGCCAAAAAGCAGTCCAATACAGATAAGACCCGTCAGAAACAGGACGATCGCCATCAGATGGGGCTTTTTTTCCATAAGATCATGTCCTTTCTTGGGAAATAGTTTGTATTTGTAAAACATTATAAAGAAGGACTTCGGAAAAAGCAATTGCGAAATTCTCCTTGACAAAAGAGAAAAGTATGATACTATATATGTAAAATAATTATATATAAATTTTATATATAAAATAATTACATAAAGGGGTGAGCGTATGTATTACTATCCGGTGTCAGCTGTGCTGACGGAATGCCTGATCCTCTCTGTTGTGGAACAGCAGGATTCCTACGGATATGAGATTAGTCAGACTGTGAAGATGGTAGCATCGATTAAGGAATCAACTCTGTATCCTATTTTGAGGAAGCTGGAGACAGGCGGATATCTGACAACTTATTCCGAGGAGTTCCAGGGAAGGAAGCGCAAGTATTATTCCATCACAGAGGAAGGACGCAGTCATCTGGAATATCTGAGGAAAGAGTGGAGAGAATACCGCGATACCATAGATGATATTGTGGAAGGGAGACTTCGAAAATGACGAGGAAAGAGTATATGGAGCAGCTCAGGAAATATCTGAAGCGGCTTCCGAAAGAAGATTATGAGAATGCCATTGAATATTTTTCGGAATATTTCGATGAGGCAGGTCCGGAGAATGAGCAGCAGGTAATGGAGGAACTTGGCGAGCCGAAGGAAGCAGCCAGGGAACTGCTTCTGAATCTTCTGCAGGAGAGTGTGGGAGACGGGAAAGACAGTACCGGAGAAAAAGAGACGGAACTGCCGGCAGAAGGTTCCGGCAACCGACGGAGTGCAGCAGGACAAAATGCAGCTGCTTCAACCAGTGATTCTACAAAGAAGAAACGTTCTCCGGGTAAGATCATCCTCCTTGCAATTCTTGTCCTCTGTGCGTCACCGGTAAGTCTGGCACTTATGTTCAGTGTGCTGGCAGTATTGTTTGCCGTAGTAGTTGTGATCGCAGCCGTGATTTTTTCCCTGGGTGTGGCCAGCATCGCAACCATAGCCGGAGGAATCATGGTAGCCGGTTTTGGAGCCACACTGATCCTGAAATCTGTGGCAGCAGCCTGCATGATGGTTGGCGGCGGATTTCTTATGGCAGGAGCCGGAATCCTGGTCGGTGTGCTTACCATATATATCTGTAAATGGTGTGCAACAGGAATCGGACGTCTGGTAAACCGATTTGTAAGAAAGAAGGTGCAAAGAAATGAATAAGATCGCAAAAACAGCATTGATGACAGGCACAGCGCTCTGTGTGGCGGGAGTCGTTCTTTCTACAGCAGGATATTTTGCCGGGGGAAAAGATTTCACATATGCTTCAGATCATGTGTATGTATCCGGAGGAAATTCTTCTGCTCATAAAAACCTTGCAGTTATGAAAAAAGAACAGATCGATGATTTTACAAAACTGAATGTAGATTTTGAGGATCTTGACCTGGATATCCGGACTTCGGATGATGACCATTATTATATGGAATATAAACTTGAGAAAAACGGAAAGAAAGATCCCCTGACCTGGGAGGATAAAGACGGAGAACTTACACTTAAGGAGTCCGAAGGAGGAACGGGAGGTTATTTTATAACATATGATCTGGGAGTCTTTCGGACACATATAGAGCAGACCCAGAAAGAAGATGCGGTAAATACAGTGATTCTCTATGTGCCGGAGAAAGCGCAGCTTCTGGAAGCTGAGATTCAGCTTTCGGACGGAGATTTTACTGCCGATCAGCTTTTATGTGAAAAAATGACAGCGCAACTTTCCGATGGAGATCTGATGCTGGACAAAGGCGTGTTTGAAAAATTTGAGGCAAAGCTTGGCGACGGAGATCTGGATGTAAAAGAGCTTCAGTGTACGGATAACATGCAGCTGAAATCCGAAAGCGGAGATGTGAGCATAAAAAGAGCAGATCTTACAGACGGCCAGATTTCTCTTGATGATGGTGAGCTTCAGATGGGCAACAGCAGTTTCAACGGAGATATAGAAATCACCAGCTCCAACGGAGATGTTTCCATCCAAATGAAAAAGAGCAGCGTGGATAAAACCAACATTTATCTGAAAACCACAGACGGGGATGTAGATACAGGAGATCTTTCCCGTGGAAAATCCAGCAATGAGGAAGACTTCTCTGTTTATGAGAACCAAGTAGGCACTTCCGCACCGACTTTAAGTGTGAAATGTAGCGACGGAGATATTATGTTAACCGAATCTGCAAAGTAGATAATGCGGATAGCAGATATCTGCCTGAACAGTCATCTGACCCTGAATCCGCCAGATAATAAAGAATGATCCAATAAAAGAAATCTTCTGAACAGCAGCAGACAAAAACACTGCCGTTTGGAAGATTCTTTTTGTTGTAAACAAAATATGAGGATGGTAAAATATACATCTGACGTAACGTTATACCGAGCAGGAGAAGGTAAAAAAAATCAAATGATAAAAAAAGATAATACTTCAAAACAGATCAGGATCTACTGTCTGGTCGTAGGGATCATTTCCTTCTTTATAGTATCCGTCTGCGGACAGCTGCTCAACAGGAATACTGTAAATGAAGAGAAAATGCGAGCTGCTTTTACAGCGGAAACAACCGTGAACCGGATAAGATCACAGCTTAACCGATATCTTGATGTCTCAGAATTCTTTCAGAATATAATTGAATCCGGACATCAGATGGACAGCAAAGAATTTCAGGCTCTGTCGCAGATGATCTCCGATGATTCTCAAATTATAAAAGTTATTGAACAGGCACCGGACGGAGTAGTTAAGGATATTTATCCTCTGAAAGGAAATGAGGCAGCTTTTGGAATTGATATGCTAAATAATCCGGCCCGTAAATATGAAGCGAATCTGGCAATGAAAAGCGGCCAGTATACCATAGCCGGTCCTTATGAGCTGAATCAGGGAGGCCTTGGCTCACTGTTGTTTGAACCGATTTATATTACAGATAAATCCGGGGAAAAATCCTTCTGGGGATTCTCAATCCTGGTACTTGACTGGAACCGATTTCTGGAAGAACTGGAACTGGATAAGCTTACCGATGCTTCCTACTGTTATCAGATGTGGAAAAAAGACGGAAATTCCGGAAAGAAAACCATCATCGCCCAGGGGGGAGATGCGATTCACAAAGGAGCTGTACAGATCAGCTGTAAGGTTCCAAATGACACCTGGTATTTTGAGATTATTCCACATACCGGATGGGTTACCGTGAAACAGCAGGCACTGGTTTTTCTGGTTGCTGTAAGCATAGCGGTTCTGGCCACTGCGATCTGTTATCTGATGCTTCACAGAAAACAGAGAGAAAAACTGTATACAGAAGAAATCCGGAAGTCCGCGGAAAAAGCCAGAAAAGCAAATGAGGCAAAGACGAGATTTCTCTTTAACATGAGCCATGATATCCGGACGCCAATGAATGCCATCGTAGGATTTTCCGGACTTCTTGAGAAGAGTCTCCATGATGAAAAGAAATCTCTTGGCTACATAAAAAAGATCAGGGTTTCCAGCGATATTTTGCTGACGATCATCAATCAGGTTCTGGAAATGGCCCGTATCGAAAGTGGAAAGATCACTCTGAATCCGGAAAGTGTAAATATCCGTGAAATGGTGGAAGCCATGAACACCGTTTTTGAATCATCCCTTACAAAAAAATCTCTGGAATATCAGTGCAGCCTGAATGTGGTCCACGATCAGATCCTGTGTGATAAAACAAAGATGGAGGAAATTATTCTGAATGTTGTCAGCAATTCCATCAAGTATACCAATCCTCATGGAAAGATCACAGTATCCATTGATGAGCTGGATTCTGAGGATGAGAAAAACGCAAACTATAAAGTTGTTGTAGAAGATAACGGAATTGGAATGAGCCAGGATTATCTTCCACATATCTTTGAGGAATTTTCCAGGGAACATACTTCTACGGAAACCAGAGTTGCAGGCACAGGACTTGGACTTCCAATCGTAAAATCTCTGGTTGACCGGATGGGTGGAACCATCGAAGTAGAAAGTGAAGAGGGAAAAGGCACCCGCTTTATTATGAAATTTTCTTTTCCTGTCAGTTTAGAAAACCAGGTTCGGGAAAAAGAGAAACAGAATATTCCGGATATTACAGAGAAGCTTGAAGGAAAACGGATTCTTCTTGCGGAAGATAATGAACTGAACGCGGAAATTGCGGAGACAGTTCTTGAAGAAACCGGAATAAAAGTGAAACATGTGGAAGATGGCATCCAGTGTATTGAGGAACTGAAAAAGATGCCGGAGAAATATTATGATGTGATCCTGATGGATGTCCAGATGCCAAATATGGATGGTTACACGGCAACACAGAGGATCCGGGATTTGGACGATTCGAGAGCTGAGATTCCGATCATTGCCATGACAGCCAATGCTTATGATGAGGACAGACGGAAGGCACAGGAAGCGGGAATGGATGGTTTTCTGGCGAAGCCACTGGACGTGGATGAGATGATGCGTCTGCTGGCCCAAATTATAAAAACAGAATAAATGAAACAGCACAAAACGCAGGATTTTTCTGGAGAAAAATTCCTGCGTTTTTTTGGCGGAAATGTATTGACAAATCCCTGTACTATGATATAATTCAATCAAATCACAGAAAACATATATAGTTACTAGGAAATAGGGAAATAGAGATAAGGAATTAAGGAGGATATCACCATGGGTAAAATTTACGGAAGCGCACTGGAACTGATCGGAAACACACCGCTTGTAGAGGTAAAGAATGTAGAGAAGGCTGAAGGACTTGAGGCTACCATTCTTGCCAAGCTCGAGTATTTTAACCCGGCAGGAAGCGTTAAGGACAGAATCGGTAAGGCAATGATCGAGGATGCAGAGCAGAAAGGCGTTCTGAAACCGGGCGCAACCATCATCGAGCCAACATCCGGTAACACAGGAATCGGACTTGCAGCTATCGCAGCTGCCAAGGGATATAAGACAATCCTTACCATGCCGGAAACCATGAGTGTTGAGAGAAGAAACATCCTGAAAGCATACGGCGCAGAGGTAGTTCTGACAGACGGAGCTAAAGGAATGAAAGGTGCCATTGCCAAGGCAGAAGAACTTGCCAAAGAGATTCCGGGAAGCTTCATCCCCGGACAGTTTGAGAACCCGGCTAACCCGAAGGCACATGCAGCAACAACAGGCCCTGAGATCTGGAATGACACAGACGGAAAGGTAGATATCTTTGTAGCTGGTGTCGGCACAGGCGGAACGATCACAGGTACAGGTGAGTACCTGAAGAGCCAGAACCCGAATGTGAAGGTTGTAGCTGTTGAGCCTGCAACTTCTCCTGTACTTTCCGAGGGAAAAGCAGGCCCGCATAAGATCCAGGGTATCGGCGCTGGTTTTGTTCCGGATACACTTGACACCAAGGTTTATGATGAGATCATCGCAGTAGAAAATGAGGATGCATTTGAGACATCCAAACTCCTCACCAAGAAAGAGGGAATCCTTACAGGAATTTCTTCCGGTGCAGCTCTCTATGCTGCGATCCAGCTTGCAAAACGCCCGGAGAATAAGGGAAAAGTGATCGTAGCACTTCTTCCGGACAGTGGAGACCGTTACTACTCCACACCACTGTTTACAAAATAATCGATCCGAAGACCGCTTCTTTTGCCCCGAAGCGTGATCCTGCGGGATTATTTACGGCGCTCCTGAATGCCTGTCCAAGCAGGCTGCCGGAGCGCCGGTTTTATTCTTATTTTTACCGAATCAAGTAAGTCCCCTGCGGGGTTGCGAAAAACAATAAGCATTGGATGGGGACTTGCTTGTATCAGGAGGAGTGCAGGCTCCTTCTGATAAACTGCGAAGCAGTTATTCGGTTATGAGCAAGTAGCAAAGCGGATTGCGAATATCCGCTTGACTTGTATCAGATAGTTTTTTAGGGTATAATAGAGAAAACAAACAAAACCTATTAACAATATAAAGAATAAAGTCTGCAAAGCAGATTCTGCTTCCTATGAAAGAAGATACAGGAAGCTGTCTGTGCATCACAGAGAAGGGTGCCGGTCATGGAATACAGAGGAATATTTCCGGCTGAACAGCTGCACAATAACAGAAAGAGCAAAAGACTATAAATAAGAAGAATACTGAAATATTGGAGGTAAATATTACATGAGGATTTCTACAAGAGGAAGATATGCGCTGAGACTGATGTTGGATCTTGCTACAAATTATACAGGAAAACCGATTCGCTTGAAGGATGTGGCGAAGCGCCAGGAGATCTCCGATAAATATCTGGAGCAGATCATCTCCATCCTGAACAAAGCAGGCTTTGTCCGCAGTGTCCGTGGCCCTCAGGGCGGCTATGCATTGCAGCAGACCCCGGATAAATACACGGTCGGAATGATCCTCCGCCTCACAGAAGGAAGCCTTTCCCCTGTGGAATGTCTGGACGACAACGGAGCCATCTGTGACCGTGAGGAGAACTGCGTCACCCAGATCCTCTGGAAAAAGCTGGACGACGCCATCAAAGGTGTGGTAGATCATATAACACTGGAAGACCTGATGAACTGGCAAGCCGTGAAGGCGGACGAGTACATCATATAAAAAAAGCTGCGCAAGCAGCTTTTTTTTATATCACATTTTTTTACTAACATTTTACAAAACCGCGATTTTATATTTTACCTTCCATTTCTATAATAACACCTGTATTTAAGCAGTAAGCAAGTAAAAATGATCATAGAAATGAGGAGAAAAAAATCATGAAAAAAAGAATCGCAGGTATCTTAACAGCAGCACTTATCGGAACTACAGTAATGGGAACCGTTGTAATGGCAGCACCATCCGGAGCGATCGACGTAATTTCCCGTGAGGACGGATCCGGAACACGTGGAGCATTCGTAGAGCTGTTTGGGATTGAAGAAGAAAAAGACGGCGAGAAAGTAGATATGACAACACAGGAAGCAAGCATCACAAACAACACAGATGTAATGCTTACCACAGTAGCAGGCGATGAGAACTCTATCGGATACGTATCCCTTGGTTCCCTCAACGATACAGTAAAAGCAGTAAAGATCGACGGAGCAGAGGCAACAGCAGAGAACGTTGCAGATGATACATACAAGGTAGCACGTCCGTTCAACATCGTAACAGGCGACAAGCTCAGCGATGCAGCACAGGATTTCATCAACTACATCATGAGCTCTGACGGACAGGACATCATCGAAAAAGAAGGCTACATCAAAGTAGATGAAAAAGCAGAGGCATACAAAGCCGGAGATGCAAAAGGCAAAGTCGTAGTTATGGGATCTTCTTCCGTAGGACCTGTAATGGAGAAGCTTGCAGAGGCATATCAGAAAACAAACAAAGACATCACAGTAGAGGTTCAGGTCAGCGACTCCACAACAGGAATCAACAGCGCAACAGAGGGTGTATGTGATATCGGAATGGCATCCCGTGACCTGAAGGATGAGGAAACAGAGAAAGGTGTTAAAGCTACAGAGATCGCAAAAGATGGTATCGCAGTCATCGTAAACAACGCCAATGACCTTGAGGAGCTTTCAAGTGACCAGGTAAAATCCATCTTCACAGGTGACATTACAGATTGGGAAGACGTGACCAAATAAATCCCCGGGCAAAAAACGATTGAAGTATCTTACAGAGAGCGGCGATCATGACAAGGTCAGGAAAGCCGCTCCGTTATATATCAGCACAGTGGATATCCACTGGGACAGAGAGAAAGGTGTCTTATGAATCATTTAGGAGAAAAGGCCATGAAGGTCGTTTTCCTCATTGCGGCCTGTGCATCGGTACTTGCAGTATTTCTGATCTGCGTGTTCCTTTTTGCAAACGGCCTTCCGGCAATGGGAAAGATCGGTCCCTTAAAATTCCTCTTCGGAACAGAATGGAGACCAACAAACGATAAATTCGGAATCCTGCCAATGATCGTGGCAAGTATTTATGTAACTGCAGGAGCAATCCTTATCGGAGTGCCGATCGCACTTTTTACATCCGTATTTATGGCAAGATATTGTCCGAAAAAAATCTATAAACCACTGAAATCCGGTATTGAGCTTATGGCAGGCGTTCCATCCATCGTATATGGCTATTTTGGCCTGGTTCTCCTAGTACCGCTGATCCGCCAGCTGTTCGGAGGAACCGGAAGCAGTATGCTGGCAGCATGTATCCTTCTGGGAATCATGATCCTTCCGACGATCATCGGAGTTACGGAATCGGCAGTACGAAGCGTTCCGGAAAGCTATTATGAAGGCTCACTTGCACTTGGCGCAACAAAAGAAAGAAGCATTTTCTTTGTTATGCTTCCGGCAGCAAAGTCAGGAATCCTGGCAGGCGTTGTCCTTGGGATCGGACGTGCCATCGGTGAGACCATGGCCGTGATCATGGTAGCCGGAAACCAGCCACGTATGCCGAAGGGACTTCTTCAGGGTGTCCGTACCATGACTGCAAACATCGTAACAGAGATGGGATATGCATCAGGACTTCACAGAGAAGCACTGATCGCAACAGGAGTTGTACTCTTTGTATTTATCCTGATCATCAACTTAAGTCTTTCACTGCTGAACAGGAGGGCGGAGCATGCAAACTAATGTATCAGTAGCCGCGGATCCTGCGGTAGAAACAACCATGAAAAAAAGAAATACACTTACCATAGGAGATCAGCTGAAGTCTTATGCAAGACATCCTGGTGCAGGAGTCCTGGCATTCCTCACATTGCTGGGAGCAGTGATCACTTTTGCACTGCTGTTCTTCCTGATTGGCTATGTGCTTGTAAAAGGTATTCCTTATCTGAATGCAAGTCTGTTCAGCCTTACCTATACCTCAGAGAATGTTTCCCTTCTCCCGTCACTGATCAATACCCTGATCATGACACTGGTATCTCTGGCGATTGCCGCTCCGGTAGGAATTTTTGCAGCGATCTTCCTTGTGGAATATGCAAAAAAAGGCAGCCGCTTTGTAAAGCTGATCCGTATTACCGCAGAGACACTTTCCGGCATTCCATCCATCGTATATGGTCTGTTCGGTATGCTGTTCTTTGTAACTGCGCTGCACTGGGGCATGTCTCTTCTTTCCGGTGCCCTGACCATGGTGATCATGGTACTTCCCCTGATCATGCGTACCGCTGAGGAAGCGCTGAAATCCGTTCCGGATTCTTACCGTGAGGCAAGCTTCGGACTTGGAGCAGGCAAGCTCCGTACTATTTTTACTATCGTACTTCCCTCCGCAGTTCCCGGAATCCTGGCAGGTGTGATCCTGGCCATCGGACGTGTGGTAGGTGAGACAGCGGCACTTCTTTATACCTCCGGTACTGTTGCGGCAGTTCCAAACAGCCTGATGGGTTCCGGACGTACCCTGGCACTTCACATGTATGTGCTTTCCAGTGAGGGACTTCATGTAAACCAGGCATCTGCAACAGCAGTAGTCATTCTGGCATTTGTACTTGTTATCAACGGACTGTCCGGTCTGGTAGCCAGAAAAATTGCGAAAGGATAATGATCGATCATGAGTGAAAATACAAAAATTTCAATTGATAATATGAATCTCCATTACGGAAGCTTTCATGCCCTGAAGGGAATCAATATGGAGATCCCGGAAAAAGAGATCACAGCATTTATCGGACCAAGCGGCTGTGGTAAATCCACACTTCTGAAATCCTTAAACCGTATGAACGACCTTGTGGAGGGCTGTACCATCACAGGAAAGGTAGCACTTGACGGGGAAGATATTTACGGAGATATGGACGTGAATCTTCTGCGTAAACGTGTGGGAATGGTATTCCAGAAGCCCAATCCGTTCCCGATGAGCATTTATGATAACATTGCATACGGCCCGAGAACACACGGTATCCGTTCCAAGGCGAAGCTGGACGAGATCGTGGAAAAATCTCTCCGTGATGCGGCCATCTGGGATGAGGTCAAGGACCGTCTGAAAAAAAGTGCTCTTGGAATGTCAGGCGGACAGCAGCAGCGTCTCTGCATTGCCCGTGCCCTGGCAGTACAGCCGGAGGTGCTTCTTATGGATGAGCCCACATCTGCCCTGGACCCGATCTCCACTTCCAAGATCGAGGATCTGGCAGTAGAGCTTAAAAAGGATTACACCATTGTCATGGTCACACATAACATGCAGCAGGCAACCCGTATCTCCGACAAGACGGCATTTTTCCTTCTTGGTGAGGTTGTGGAATTTGCGGATACAGACAAGCTGTTCTCCATGCCGGCAGATAAGCGTACAGAGGATTATATTACAGGAAGGTTTGGTTGATATTATGTCAGAACGTTTTGTAAGACAGCTGGAAGAACTTCACGTGGAACTGATCACCATGGGAAGTCTCTGCGAAAAAGCAATTTCACTTTCTGCCAAAGCTATTCAGGGTGAAGGCGGGATGACTCTCATTGGAAAGATCTTTGAGACGGAAAAAGAGATCGATGCACAGGAAAGAGAGATCGAAAATCTCTGTATGAAGCTTCTTCTTCATGAGCATCCGGTAGCCGGAGATCTGCGATCCATTTCCGCAGCGCTGAAGATGATCTCCGATATGGAACGCATCGGTGACCAGGCAGCAGATATTGCGGATCTGTCCAAGCATATCGAGGACAAAGCAGTTACCGGAGATATCATTAATATCCGGAAGATGGCTGAGGATACAGTCCGCATGGTGACAGAAAGCATTGATGCTTTTGTAAAGGGCGATCTGGAACTCTGCAGACAGGTGATCAATGATGATGACAAGGTAGATAATGCGTTTAATGAGATCAAGGAAAAACTGGTTGAAATCTTAAGCAGCGGAAGCCCGGATGCCAGATTGGGGCTTGACATTCTCATGGCTGCGAAGTATTTTGAACGTATCGGTGATCACGCAGTAAACATTGCGGAGTGGGTAGAATACTCCATTACCGGAGTCCACAGAAGCAGCGCCAGTCACACGGACAATTATCTTACCGGAGAATGATTATTTTGAGTAAAAAAATATTTAAGTATATTATGCTGGTCTCATCCATGGTTACCGTGCTGGGACTGGCATTTGTCATTGGTATCCTTTCTCATTCATTCCAGCGTCAGCTGATGAATGAGCTGAAAAAAGAAGCTGTTTTCATTTCCAGAGGAGTAGAAGCAGCAGGGACAGATTATCTGGATCAGCTGAGTAACACAGATTCCAGGATTACCTATGTGGATGAAAGTGGAAAAGTCCTCTATGATAATGAAGCAGATGTGGAAAATATGGAGAATCACGGTCACAGAAAAGAGATCCGTGAGGCAGAGCTTAACGGAGAAGGAGAAGATGAGAGAATGTCTTCCACGCTTTCCGAAAAGACCATGTACTATGCGCTGCGCCTGGACAATGGCAATGTTCTTCGTGTCTCCAGCACCCAGAAATCAGCTTTTGCGCTTGTGTGGCAGCTGGTACCGCCGCTTTTGGGCGTATTGTTTCTGATTCTTGTTCTTTCTGCGGTATTTGCCTCCAGACTTTCCGGCAGGGTGGTGGAACCTCTCAACAACCTGGATCTGGAACATCCGGAGGAGATCAATGTGTATGAAGAGGTGGAACCTCTTATCAGCAAAATTTACCGTCAGAACCGTCAGATCCGTCTGCAGCTTGAGGCGGCCAGAAGACAGCAGAAAGAATTCTCCATTATTACGGAGAACATGCAGGAGGGTCTTCTTGTGATCGACCGTTATACCATGGTACTTTCCGGAAACTCCAGTGTCGGGAAGCTTCTTAAGGTAAACGAGATCAGAACCGGGGAAAGCGTATATCTTCTGAACCGTTCCGAGGACTTCAGAGGTGTTGTGGAGCAGGTTCTTGAAGGAAATCATGAGGACAAAATTCTCCGTCTGGATGGCAGCGACATCCAGGTGATCGCCAATCCGGTCACAAGAGAAAACAAGACAGAAGGTGCGGTGATTCTTCTGGTGGACGTAACCGAAAAAGTAGAACGGGAACAGCTGCGCAGAGAATTTTCCGCCAATGTTTCCCACGAGCTGAAAACACCGCTGACTTCTATTTCCGGCTTTGCAGAGATCATGCAGGACGGATTTGTGAAGGATGAGGATGTGAAGGTTTTTGCAGGACGCATCTATAAGGAAGCGCAGAGGCTGATCCGTCTGGTTGGAGATGTGATCCGGATCTCCCGTCTGGATGAAGGCGGATTGCCGTATCAGTGGGAAGAACTGGATCTGTACAGTATGGTTCATGATATTTTTTCCACACTTCATGAAGCTGCCAGGAAGCAGGAAGTGCATATGTATATGGAAGGCGGAAGTACCATGCTGGATACGGTGCCTACCATTATGGAAGAAGTTCTTTACAATGTCTGTGATAATGCCATCAAATATAACCACAGGGGTGGAGAGGTTTTTGTACAGCTGAAGGATGAAGGCGATGTGGTTCGTATAAATGTGCGGGATACGGGAATCGGGATTCCGAAAGAAGATCAGGAACGCATTTTCGAGCGTTTTTATCGGGTGGACAAAAGCCATTCCAAGGAAATCGGCGGAACCGGCCTTGGCCTTTCTATTGTGAAGCACGGGGTAAAAACTCTGAACGGCAGGCTGTGGCTTAACAGTGAACCGGGACAGGGAACCGAGATCATTATGGAATTTCCGAAACATCATATGGAAAAGGAAGCAGCAGAGTGAACATAGGTCGTGCAGCGATGATGTTCATAGGCATGCAGCAGAGTGGAAGATGAACGGCCGTTCTGTTGTATGCATCTGCTGTTTTTTATATCGTAGTATATTGCTAGTTGGAGGTTGATGGTTTGACAGACTGGAAGGGTTATGCTATCTTATGTAATAATAATCAGAATAAGCAACAGGAAAGCGGATGATAACGGTCCGCTTTCTGTATTATAATTGGTTCGGAATAATTCCGGACGACTATACTGAGGGGAATAAAAATATGATACAGGCAATTGTTTTATTGGTGTTCCTGATCTTTCTGAATTCTGTTTTCGCAGGTGCGGAAATGGCGATTCTGTCCATGAATGAAGCGAAGATGAAGGAGCTGGCAGAAGAGGGAGATCACCGGGCGCAGATTTTGATAAAGCTTACAGAACAGCCGGCACATTTTATGACAGCGATCCGTGTAACGGTAACTACGGCCGGCTTTCTGCAGAGTGCTTTTGCAGCGGAATATTTTGCACAGCCTATGACTGCGGCACTGATAAAGGCAGGAGCAGATGTACCACAGAACATTCTGAAAATCGTATGTATGATCATTGTGACCATACTGCTTTCCTATGTAAGTCTTCTGTTCGGAGAACTGGTGCCAAGACGTCTGGGAATGAAAAATCCGGATGAGCTGTCTCTGCGTCTGGCAGGACTTCTTAAGATCGCGATGATCGCAGTCTGGCCGGCTACTGCACTTCTGACAGTAACTGCCAATGGTGTGCTGTATCTGATGGGGATCAAACCGGAAGAAAAAGAGGAGCAGGCCACAGAGGAAGAGATCCGTATGCTGCTTACAGAGGGAAATGAACAGGGCAGCATCCAGCAGGAAGAAAGCGAGATGATCCAGAATGTTTTTGACCTGGATGATACTGCGGCAGATGAGATCTGTACACACAGAAGAGATGTGGTTGTCCTCTATATGGAGGATTCAGATGAGGAATGGGAACGGATTATCAGAGAGAACCGTCACACCTTTTATCCGGTATGCGGGGAAGACCAAGATGATATTATCCATATTCTGGACACCAGAGATTATTTCCGCCTGGATGACAGATCCAGAGAAGCTGTTCTGCAGCATGCCTGTTATTCACCGTTTTTTGTACCGGAATCCATGCGTGCCAACCTGATCTTCCGGGAAATGAGGGAAAAACGGGATTATTTTGCAGTAGTGCTGGATGAATACGGCTGCTTTGTGGGAATTGTCACTCTGCATGATCTTGTGGAGACGCTGGTAGGAGATATTGACGACAGGACAGATCTGCCGAAGCCGGATGATATTGAGAAGACAGGAGAACATATCTGGAAAATACAGGGAGGAGCGATCCTGGATGATGTGGCAGAGGTCATAAATGTGGAGCTTCCTGTAGAAAAATATGATACTTTCAGCGGCTTTGTCTGCGGAGTTCTGGAACGTGTACCGGAGGACGGAGAACAGTTCCGATGCAGCTGGAAAAACCTGGATATTGTGGTAAATCAGGTCAGAAACCATACCGTTGTGGAGGGAATCGTTCATGTTCAGCCAGAGAAAAAAGTGCAGGAACAGAAAGAAGAGATCTGACAAAACCTTGTTCAGCCAGGTCATGGGACAGTTATCGGGAGAAAGATCTCCGGGGATTTATGGACATTTTCGAACATGTTGTTGCTTGAAAGTATGTTATTTTTATGACATAATAAGGAAATAACCCGAGGAAAGCTTGTGATGGGGGAGAGAAAATGCCAGGTTTTACAAGACAGATCATACTGCATACACTGACGGAACTTATGAACGAAAAACCATTGTCCAAGATCACGGTAAAGGACATCGTGGAACGCTGTGGAGTAAACAGGAATACATTTTACTACCATTTCAGAGATATTCCGGATGCAGTGGAAGCAATGGTAAAGGAAGAGCTGAATGACATTCTGAAGGATCAGAAAGTACCGGAATCAGTCAGCGACTGTATGGAAATCCTTGTCAACGCAGTTCAGAAGAACAAAAAAGCCATGATACATCTGTACCGCTCGATCCAGAGGGATGTATTTGCCGATTATCTGGATCATGCCGCAGAGCGTGTGGTGGAGGAGCTGATCAACAGGGCGGTCGGAGACTTTGAAATGGATCAGGAAGATAGGCATCTTATAAGCCGGTATTATAAATGTGTATTTGTGGGAGTGATCCTGGACTGGCTACGGCATGATATGGATTATGATATCCTGTCAGATATGCATAAGCTGGAGTATATTTACGAGAAGAGCCTTGAGAGTCAGTACAAAAATCTGAAATAAAAGCTATGATTTCAACTAAATGAAGATTAAAAATATCCATTTAGTGTAGAACAGGAATGTCCTCGAATTTTATTAAGGTATAGAAACGGTTAATTTTGAGCTGGTGTCTGAAATTTAGGCACTGGCTCTTTTTTGTCTGTTTTTTTAAACGACACAGGGATGTATAATTCAGTACAATAAATGAGAAAAAATTATCAAGGAGGGAACGTATGGATGACTTGAAACAGCTGAAGCTTGTAAAAAACATCTACATCGTCATGTCATTACTGTTCTGCGTGCTGGGTATTTTTCTGATGGCAAGGCCCAAAAGCTCTGTAAAAATGCTGTGCGTGCTCATGGGAATCATGCTGATCCTGTACGGAGCTATTAAGATCAGCGGATATTTCACGCGAGATGCTTTTTGTCTGGCATTTCAGTTCGATCTGGCTTTCGGAATCCTGCTGATGGCAGTGGGAGTGATCCTGATAGCCAGAAAAAATTTCGCAGTGGATCTTATTTTTTCCGTGTTCGGAATCCTGATCCTGGCAGATGCCCTGTTTAAGATCCAGATGTCTGTAGATGCGAAGAGATTCGGTCTGGCGCTGTGGTGGCAGATTCTGCTGGTCGCACTGGTCACCGGAGTGATCGGAGTTCTGGTTTTTATCAGACCATGTGAAGCAGCAGCTACGATGATGGCACTGGTAGGATTTTCCATTTTACTGGAAGGGATCCTCAATCTATGGGTCGGGATCCTGACGATCAAGATCATCAAGAGTCGGCTTTAAACATAAACATAAAAATAACCAATCACTTTAGATAATAACATAGGAGGAAATAGAGTATGGGAATCGTAGACAAAGCAAAACAGGCAGCGATCGCAGCTACCGTAACAAAAGCACTGGATTATCTTGAGAAGGATCCGGAGACAAACATACCGAAGATCATGGAAATGGTTGATAAAGTAACACCGGATGGCTGGTATGCAGGACAGAGAAATGCGATCCGTCACTCCATCGAGGCAAAGGACAACTGGTATCAGCTGATCCTTCGTATGTATCAGCTGGATGCCGGCGTACGCCAGACATTTTTCCGCAACTTTATTGTAAATGCCAGTCTTAAGGGAAGCGCAACGCAGGAAAAGGTATCAGAAGAGAATGACTGCAATGTACCGTGGGCAATCCTTCTTGACCCAACCAGCGCATGTAACCTTCACTGCACAGGATGCTGGGCAGCAGAGTATGGCCACAAACTGAACCTGGATCTTGAGACCATCGATTCTATTGTTAAACAGGGTAAAGAGCTGGGAACTTATATGTACATCTACACAGGCGGTGAGCCTCTTGTCCGCAAAAAAGACCTTATTAAGATCTGTGAGATGCATCCGGACTGCGAGTTCCTTTCCTTCACAAACGGAACTCTTATTGACGAAGAATTCTGTCAGGAAATGCTCCGTGTGAAAAACTTTGTTCCGGCTATCAGCCTTGAGGGAACAGAGGCAACTACAGACGGACGACGTGGAGATGGCGTATACCAGAAGGTTATGCATGCCATGGAGCTTTTGAAGAGCCACGGACTTCCGTTCGGTGTTTCCACATGCTACACATCTGCAAACGTAGATGCAGTAAGCAGCGAGGAGTACTTCGATCATCTGATCGAGTGCGGAGCTTATTTTGCATGGTTCTTCCACTATATGCCGGTTGGAAATGATGCGGCAGCAGATCTTCTTCCCACACCGGAGCAGAGAATCAAAATGTACGACAGCGTCCGCAGATTCCGTGCCACAAAATCTCTCTTCACTATGGACTTCCAGAATGATGCAGAGTATGTAGGCGGATGTATCGCAGGTGGCCGCCGTTACCTTCATATCAATGCAAACGGAGATGTGGATCCTTGTGTATTCATTCATTTCTCCAATGCGAACATTAAAGAATGTACACTTCTTGAGGCGCTGAAGAGCCCGATCTTTATGGAGTATCATAAAGGACAGCCATTCAACAAGAACATGCTTCGTCCATGTCCGATGCTTGAGAATCCGGAGCTTCTCCGCAAGATGGTTGAGCGTGCAGGAGCGAAATCTACAGACCTTCAGTCTCCTGAGACAGCGGAGCATCTCTGTGCAAAATGTGACCACTATGCAGAAGTATGGAAAAAACAGGCAGATGAGCTCTGGGATGAGAGCCAGGCGAAAAAAGCTGCAAAAAAATCAACAACTTGTTAATTAATACTTGATATAGATGGTGGGATACTGTATAATGAACCCGTTTTTCAGGAGTCTGAAATAACAGTTCAGATAAGAGTGTCGAAACAGAAGAGACACGATACGTGTACTGACAGATAACAGGGCGGTTATATTCAGCAGTGGGTATAACTGCCTTCTTTTTTATGTTATCGTCAGGACATAGGGAAAGAAAGGATGGATTCATTATGGAAAAACAGGAGAAAAACACAGCCAGCCCTTATGAGCTGGACGGACGCCCACCTCTTAAGGTGGCAATTCCCCTTGGACTGCAGCACGTGCTTGCCATGTTTGTGGGTAACCTTACCCCGCTTCTTATCATCACGGCAGCCTGCGGAATTGAAGCAGGAGGGGATCTTCAGGTTGCATTACTTCAGAATGCAATGCTGATCGCAGGAATTGTTACACTTGTACAGGTCTTTACGATCGGACCGGTCGGTGGCAAGCTTCCTATCGTTATGGGAACAAGTTCAGGTTTCATCGGCGTATGTCAGAGCGTTGCCGGAGTCATGGGAAATGGTGTCGTAGCCTACGGCGCGATCATGGCAGCATGTTTTATCGGCGGTCTTTTTGAGACGGTTCTGGGAAGCTTTCTGAAACCTTTGAGAAAATTTTTCCCGTCTGTTGTAACCGGTACCGTTGTACTTTCAATTGGTCTTTCACTGATCGGTGTGGGAATCAGCTCCTTTGGAGGCGGAAGCTCCGCAAAGGATTACGGTTCTCTGGAAAACCTTTTCGTAGGTTTTGTGGTTCTGATCGTGATCATTGCACTGAAGCACGGAACAAAAGGTTTTACAAGCTTTTCTTCGATCCTCATCGGTATTATCGTGGGATATATTCTGGTAAGTATCATGGCACTGGTACTTCCAACAACATTTACATATGTAGATGATACAGGTGCCACTGTAGAAGCTACAAAAGCCTGGGTTCTGAACTGGGATAAGGTTGCACAGGCAAAATGGTTTGCAGTACCTGCACTTATGCCTGTAAAATGGGTATTTGACGCACGTGCCATCGTGCCGATCCTGATCATGTTTATTGTAACTGCAGTGGAGACTGTTGGTGATATTTCCGGAATCACAGAGGGTGGTCTTGGAAGAGAAGCTACTGATAAAGAGCTTTCCGGTGGTGTTATGTGTGACGGTCTTGGTTCTTCCTTTGCAGCACTGTTTGGTGTACTGCCGAATACTTCCTTCAGCCAGAACGTTGGTCTGGTTGCCATGAATAAGGTTGTAAACCGTTTCTGTATCGCTACTGGTGGAATCTTCCTGATCGCATGTGGACTGTTCCCGAAACTGGCTGCGCTGATCTCTATCATGCCGCAGAGTGTTCTGGGCGGCGCTGCTGTTATGATGTTCTCATCGATCGTTGTCAGTGGTATCCAGCTGATCACCAAGTGGCCGGTAGGACCAAGAAACGTTACCATCGTTTCTGTTGCACTGGGTCTTGGCTATGGACTTGGTTCCAATACAGCGATCCTTGTGCATCTGCCACAGGCTATCAGTCTGATCTTCGGTGGTTCCGGTATTGTACCGGCAGCGGTGTTTGCGATTATTTTGAACATCGTTCTCCCTAAGGATGAGAAGACGGATGTTGAGAGAGCTGAGGAAATGTTAGAGAAAGTAAAAAATAAATAGTAAAAAATTTCTTTTTTTGAGAGACTGTTGGACTTTTATTGGTTTGATGGTCTCTTTTTTTGTATGTGTGAATTTGTTTTTTTTGTGGGATTTTGTGATAAAGGTTCTGCTTTTGGGAAAAGCGGAAATTCGCGGGGAGGCTCGCTTATGAACTCTACTTTTGCTTCCAGTTATGAATTGCTCCTGTCTGCTATTTCTGAATTAGAACTTCAGAAGGATTCTTTTGTCCTTCGCCCTGGCGTTGATTTTTCGAGAAAACGTAAGATTTCCTTTCGGGATATGATCCTCTCTCTTTTAACCATGCAGGGCGGCTCTCTTTCTACTACATCCCATGACTTTTTCCAGCACAGGCTTCCTGCTGATATCCCTTCTCTTTCCGCTCTCCATCAACAGAGGGCAAAGCTTCTTCCAGATGCTATGCGTTACCTGTTTTATCATTTTACACAACGACTTCCTACCGTGCAAACCTATGATGGATTTCAGCTTCTGGCCTGTGACGGATCCGACCTGAACATTTCTTATGATCCGGATGATTGGGAAAGCTGTAAGCCTTCCGGCAATGGAAAAAGAGGTTCCAATCAGCTCCATCTCCATGCGCTGTATGATCTCTGCAACAAAAAATATACAGATATACGGATCGAAAAAACAATGGTCAGTAATGAATCCCGTGCCCTGGTCCAGATGCTGGAAAATATAAAATCCCCTGCTAAAACGATCATACTGGCTGACCGGGGATACGAAACTTATCATGTTTTTGCCCATATCATGGCAAAAGGTCTGGCTTTTGCTATCCGCACAAAGGATATTTCCCGCAAAGGCGGGATCGCGTATGGTTTCCGGCTGCCTGACAGGGAACTGGACAAAGACGGGAAACAGGCAGTTTATCCTATGAAATTAAGAATGGTGCGTTTTTTGCTGGATACCGGTGAATATGAATGTATCGTTACGAACCTTAAAAGAGAGGAATTTCCTCCGTGGAGGATCAGGGAATTATATCATTTGAGAGGGGGATCTGCGCATTTTTATCTCCAATCCATTAAGTTTCAAAATGGTTAAGACGATAAGGATAGAATTCTCACCAAAATGTTCTAACTAAATGGCATTGGGCCGTTTCCCCTCCCCACACCCCTTCCCTCTGGCCACGCAGTTGTTCGGCGTTGTGGTGGGCGTAAATGCACTGACGGGGTGCGGGATTCAGGGGTGTTGGGGGTGAGAGGTTGTGCCGATTTTTGTTGGGGTGAGGGGCTGAATTACTTTAGCTGCTCAGTAATTATAAGCCCCCTCATAAGCATTGCACCGCTCTTTCCGATGTCCCTGCTCCACACAGGAGCTGCACCGGTCACAAAACTCCTGCTCATAGCAGGTAGAACAGACACACCCCTTACAGGCATCCCGGTCATAAGCCGGCGTGCAGGTAAAAGGAAGGGTATCTTTTGCAGTTTCCGTACTCATAAAATCACGCTCCTTTTTTCTACATTATAGACCCAACAAAAAAACGTTTCAATACAAATAATCAGAAAACATCAAAAGATACCCAACAAAAATTAGTCATAATTCATAATAAAAATATCAACTGAATCAAGGAAATCCCCCGCAGAATTGCAAAAAACAATAAGTAGCGAATCATTACCTGCCAGGGAACAGACCTACCTGCTCCACAGAATATTTCCAAAACAAATATAAAGTTCTACAAAGATAGACCAACCAGGGAACAGGCCCGCAAGAGGGCCGCCTTCCCGTCCACCAACCTCAGAATCGGCACAACGCTCCACAACCAACACAGCAGAATCCATCACCCCGCCAGCAACCCCACGCCAAAGTGTCCCCCAGAAAGGGAACCCCATTGCCCCCCAACAAAATGCGTCCCAGAAAGGGAAAAAAGGTGCAGGCTAATAAGGATGCCCCAAATCCTTATCCTACCGGGAGGAACACCACCTGCCAGAAGCCCCGCAAGGCAGCACCAGTCCACTCTCTGTCACAGGAAGTCCAATCTCCTGTGACTCCACACTACCTTTCCACGGTTTCAGTTCTGTAGCCAGCATATAAGTCAGCACCGCCGGAGCAAGACCCGTAGTATAAGAATTCACAAGGAAGAATAACGGATCATCACTTAAGATCTTAGTACAAAGTTTGATCAGCGGATGAATAGCATCCTCGATCTTCCAGATTTCCCCTTTCGGTCCACGGCCATAAGAAGGCGGGTCCATGATGATCGCATCGTAATGATTGCCTCTGCGGATCTCACGCTCCACAAACTTCACACAGTCATCCACCAGCCAGCGGATCGGCGCGCCGGAAAGACCGGAAGCAGCTGCATTCTCTTTTGCCCAGGTGACCATACCCTTGGATGCATCCACATGAGTAACAGAAGCACCGGCAGCTGCGGCAGCCAAAGTGGCACCACCTGTGTAGGCAAAAAGATTCAGGACCTTGATCGGCCGGCCGGCATTACGGATCTTTTCACCAAACCAGTCCCAGTTCACTGCCTGCTCCGGAAAAAGTCCCGTATGTTTGAAGCTGAAAGGCTTCAGATTAAAAGTAAGGTCCTTGTAATGAAGCTCCCACTGATGAGGCAGATCAAAGAACTCCCACTCACCGCCGCCACGGCTGCTTCTGTGATAATGTCCGTTCATATGCTTCCAGCCACGGTTTTTGCGGGGAGTATCCCAGATTACCTGCGGGTCCGGACGAACCAGAAGATAATCCCCCCAGCGCTCCAGCTTTTCTCCTTTTGATGTATCAATAACTTCATATTCTTTCCATCCATCTGCAATCCACATGATGATCAATACCTCTTTCATAATAGTAAATTTATAAGATATATATAGCATTTTTATATAGCATTTCCGGAGATTACTGTACCAGATCCGGCTGATCGGGACATGAATCCATAAAACACCATAATAATGTTTTTTCCAGTATAGAGGAAAAATGGATGCTGTGCAAGAGAAGTGCAGAATTTTCCACGAAAGATTTGACAACAGCGCTTTTACATACTAAAATGTACGCAGAGATTTTCTGCCGGGGCAGAGGCTTCCCGCTTCCGTGAAACTGTGGCTGTTTTTTGCGGAAGAGATTTTGCAGAGAATTCCTGACAGACAGAAGTCTTTAACAGAAGAAACACAGCAACCGCAGATATGAAACTGTGCACAAAAAGAGGAGAAGCAAACTTATGAAAAAATATTGTGAGATGAGCAGGGAAGAGCTACTCGATTTAAAGAAAGAACTCGACCGTGAGTTCGCCGAGATCAAAGCCGAAGGTCTGGCACTGGATATGTCCCGTGGTAAACCGGCACCGGATCAGCTTGATCTTTCCATGAAAATGATGGAAGTACTTGCGGGCGATGCAGATCTGAAATGTGAGACCGGTGTGGACTGCCGTAACTATGGTGTCATCGACGGAATCCCGGAAGCCAAGAGACTTCTCGGCGAGATGTCTGAGGTAGAGCCTGAGAACATCATCATTTATGGTAACTCCAGCCTGAACGTAATGTTCGATACCATTGCACGTTCCTATTCTCACGGAGTTATGGGAAATACACCGTGGTGTAAACTTGATAAAGTGAAATTCCTCTGTCCTGTACCTGGATATGACCGTCATTTCCGTATTACAGAATTCTTCGGTATTGAGATGATCAACATTCCGATGACTCCGGAAGGCCCGGATATGGATATGGTTGAGAAATACGTCAATGAAGATCCGGCAGTAAAAGGTATCTGGTGTGTTCCGAAATACTCCAATCCACAGGGTTATACCTATTCAGAGGAAACAGTTAAGCGTTTTGCACATCTGAAACCAGCAGCACCGGACTTCCGTATTTACTGGGATAACGCTTACAGCATTCATCATCTCTATGATGACAATCAGGATTTCCTTCTTGAGATCCTTGATGAGTGTGCGAAAGCAGGCAATCCGGATATTGTTTATAAATTTACTTCTACCTCCAAGGTAAGCTTCCCTGGTTCCGGTATCGCAGCAGTTGCTGCATCCAAAGCGAACCTGGATGACTTCCGCAAATATATGACTGTACAGACTATCGGACACGACAAGCTGAACCAGCTCCGTCACGTTCGCTTCTTCAAAGATATCAACGGACTGCATGAGCATATGAGAAAACACGCAGATATTCTCCGTCCGAAATTCGAGCTTGTTCTTGCAACACTGGATAAAGAACTTAACGGACTTGGAATCGGTGAGTGGACGAAACCTCACGGTGGATATTTCATTTCCTTTGATGCAATGGAAGGCTGTGCGAAAGCCATTGTTGCCAAAGCAAAAGAAGCAGGTGTTGTCATGACTGGCGCCGGAGCAACCTATCCATATGGAAAGGATCCGAAAGACAGCAACATCCGTATTGCACCAAGCTATCCAAGCGTTGAGGAACTTGGCAAGGCAGCAGAGGTATTTGTTCTCTGTGTGAAGCTTGTAAGTGTGGAAAAACTTCTGGAGAAATAAATCGATCACATCAGACTGCCCGGTATTTCAGCGTACGTAATACCGGGCAGTCATAACTATCGGAGAGAGATCATGGGTGAGGAAAAAGAAAAAATGAAAACCGGCAAAAAGGTGATCATTGCACTGATCATAATCCTGCTGATCTTTACAGCAGCAGCTTATGGATACGGTGTGCATTATTTTACAGATCATTTCTTACCGGGATCACAGGTAAACGGTTTTAACTGCTCCTATAAAACTGCAGACGAAACTGAGAAACTTCTTGCAAAAGAAGTGCAGGCATATGTCCTTACTGTGGAAACAAGAAACAACGGAAAAGAGAGCATTACCGCAAAAGAAGCAGGTTTGGTCTACAAACCGGATGGCGGAGCCAGGAAACTGATCAAAAAGCAGGACCGTTATAAATGGTTCCTTGCATTTAATCAGAAGAAAAAATATACACTGGCAACAGATACCACTTATGAAGATCAGAACAAGCTGACAGAAACCGTAAAAAAACTGAAATGTATGCAGAAAGACAAGATGGAGAAACCTGTAGATGCATGCATTAAAGACACTGGTGAGTCTTATGAGATCCAGCCGGAAAAAGAAGGAACCACACTGGACACCAAGAAAGTGCAGAAAGTGATCCGAAAAGCAGTTTCTGCCGGAGATGTAACAGTCAGCCTGGAAAAAAACAACTGCTATAAAAAACCATCCGTATATAAAGACGACAAAACCCTGAAAAAAGAATGTGACCAGATGAACAAGCTTACCAGCTGTGTGATCACATATGATTTTTCAGACCGTTCCGAGCAGCTTGACCGGAATACTATTAAGGACTGGCTTGTTAAAGACGCAAACGGAGATTATTCTGTAGATAAAAATCAGGTTGCGGCATATGTAAACAGCCTGGGTTATAAATATGATACGTTTGGATGCACCAGGACATTTACTACTTACGATGGCCGTCAGAAGACCATCCAGGGCGGTGATTATGGTTGGGCTATCGACCAGACAACAGAGACGGAATGGCTTTATAATGCAATCCTTGCGGGAACTACAGAAGTAAGACAGCCTGCTTATGCTTACAGTGGCCTTTGCAGAGATACCAATGATATTGGAAATACCTATGTAGAAATTGACCTGACCAACCAGAGAATGGTATTTTATAAAGATGGACAGCTTCTGGTAGATACACCGGTAGTTACCGGCTGTGTGCGAAAGGGACATGCCACACCAACCGGATGCTTTGCGCTGGATGCCATGCGTTCACCGGCGGTCCTCAAAGGACCTGGATATGCGTCGCCGGTTACATACTGGATGCCGTTTTCCGGGGGAGTTGGAATCCATGATGCAAGCTGGCGTTCACAGTATGGCGGACAGATCTATATAACCAATGGTTCTCATGGGTGCGTAAATACCCCGAAGGATCAGGCTGCAATCATTTACAATAATATTAGCGTAGGAGTACCGATCGTAGTTTATGAATAAGAGACTAAAAGAAATATTAAAAGAATACGAAGAAAGAAAACATAAAATTATCAAGGGAGATGAAAGTATGAATATCGTTGTATTGGCAGGTGGAACCAGTACAGAGAGAGAAATCTCCATCGTAACCGGAACCGGTGTATGCAAGGCACTTCGTCAGAAAGGACACAATGCCATTCTCGTAGATATTTTCTGTGGCCTGGAGCCGGTAGACTGGGATGAACCTTTCGGAGATAAAGATTATGAAGTAGATTCCGCAGCGGAATATATGAGAAGCTTTGACGATGATATCGAAGAGATCAAACGAACAAGAAGAAGCTTTTTCGGACCGAATGTCCTGGAACTGTGTCAGGCTGCTGACATTGTATTCATGGGTCTTCATGGCTCTAACGGAGAAGACGGAAAGGTTCAGGCAACTTTCGATCTTCTGGGAATCCGCTACACAGGAACCGGATACTTAAGCAGTGCCCTTGCCATGGATAAAGGCCTCACCAAGAAGATCTTTCTTATGGACCAGGTACCGACACCCAAGGGTGTTTCCATGCTGAAAGAAAACTGTACAAGAAATATTCAGGATCTTGGCATGGAATTTCCTGTTGTTGTAAAAACATGCTGCGGTGGTTCCAGTGTAGGTGTTTATATTGTAAACAACCAGAAAGAATATGAGGATGCCATTGACGGTGCCTATTCTTATGAGGATGAAGTCGTTGTTGAGGAATACATCAAAGGCCGGGAGTTTTCTGTTGCAGTTGTAGATGGCAAAGCTTATCCAATTATCGAGATCGCACCGAAGCAGGGCTTCTACGATTATAAGAACAAATATCAGGCAGGTTCCACAGTAGAGACCTGTCCGGCTGAGATTTCTCCGGAACTGACAGAGAAGATGCAGCACTATGCGGAGGCCGGTGCAAAAGCTCTCTGCATCGAAGGCTACGCACGTTTTGACTTCATGATGAAGGAAAACGGCGACATGTACTGCCTGGAAGCAAACACACTTCCGGGAATGACACCGACCAGCCTGATCCCGCAGGAAGCAAAAGTTCTGGGAATTGATTACCCGGATCTCTGTGAAGAGCTGATCCGCATTTCTCTTAAAAAATACAGCAAATAAAATATCTGACCATAACTCCTCCTGTTGACCGAAGCAGTTTCAGAACATGTTGATCTCTGAAATGCTGTAAATACAACAGGAGGAGTTTCTGGCAAAAGAAAGGATTTTATTCATGAAAAATCTTACATTGGAAAATATCACAAAAGTCTGCAATGGTACTTACCATGGCCCGCAGGAAAAACTTCAGGAAGAAGTGACTGCCATCACAACAGACAGCCGTAAAGTAGAAAAAGGCGGTCTTTTTGTTCCGGTAGTAGGAGAGCGTGTGGATGCCCACCGCTTTATTCCCCAGGTGATGGAAGCAGGTGCACTTGCAACCTTATCCGAGAGGGTTCTTGAAGGTGCTGACTATCCGTACATTCAGGTAGAATCTTCCCTTCAGGCAGTGAAGGACATTGCGGAGTTTTATCTGGAGCAGCTTGATATTCCGGTTGTGGGAATCACAGGAAGTGTTGGAAAAACCAGCACAAAAGAGGTGATCGCCTCTGTCCTGAAAGAGAAATACCGCACCCTGAAAACCCAGGGGAATTTCAACAATGAGCTGGGACTTCCGCTGACTGTATTCCGCCTCCGTGACGAGGATGAGATTGCGGTCCTGGAAATGGGAATCAGTGACTTCGGCGAGATGACCCGCCTTGCAAAGATCGCGAAACCGGACACCTGCGTGATCACAAACATCGGAACCTGCCATCTGGAAAATCTTGGAGACAGAGACGGTGTCCTGAAAGCAAAAACAGAGATCTTTAAATATGTGAAGAAAAATATCGTACTCAATGGTGATGATGATAAGCTTTCCACAGTAAAAGAATACAACGGTATCCGGCCGGTATTTTTTGGAAACGGAGAAAATGCTTCTGTCACCTGTGAAAATGTGGAGAGCCGTGGACTGAAAGGAATGAGCTGTGACATCTGTCTGAAGGGAAAAATGGCAGAGAACGGAGAGTTCCAGAAATTCCATGTAGATATCCCAATGCCAGGACGCCATATGGTTTCCAATGCGCTGGCAGCAGCAGCCATCGGCAGACTTTACGGACTGAATGCAGAGCAGATCAAAAAGGGTATCGAAAGCCTGGAGCCGGTCAGCGGAAGATTCAATATGATCGAGACCGACAAGTTCCTGATCGTAGATGACTGCTACAACGCAAACCCCATGTCCATGAAGGCATCTCTGGATGTTCTGCAGGACGGACTTGGAAGAAGAGTTGCCATTCTTGGAGATATGGGCGAGCTTGGAACCGACGAAGTTGCACTTCATGAAGGCGTTGGCGTTCATGCAGGTCACTGTAAGATCGACGCCTGCATCTGTGTTGGACCGCTTGCGGCACACATTGCGAAAAAGGCATCCGAGACCAATCCGGACCTGACAGTTATCCAGGAAAACGATCTGAAAAGCCTTCTCAAGAACCTGAACACCTATGTGAAACAGGGAGATACTATCCTTGTGAAAGCTTCTCATTTCATGAAATTTGAAAATGTAGTCAAAGCACTGCAGGAAATGTAAAAAGACCGAAAACCAGGCGATCATTTGACGAACGAAAATTCTTTCCAGCCAGGCGATATAGAAGTATAATATTCCTAAAGCAATGAGCAGTGCGTCCGGAACCGGTATCCGGTGCGTTGTAAAGCAAAACAGAATGACGTGTGGGTACTGCGGGCAGTGAAAAGGGAGGGGCTTATGCTGGAGATGATCATGAAGCTGAACATTCCGCTTTACGTCATGACATCCATGGGATGTATCGGTGGCCTTGGGATGCTGGCAACAAACCTTACCTACAGAAGAATGATCCGAAATACACAGCGATTACAGAATCTCAAAGAAAAATGGCTGAACCTGTGGAAGTCAAGAGACAGGCTCTGGCACAGAATGAACCGTTTTGTGTGGTATCCGTCTCTGCTATGTACGTTTCTTCTGGTCCTTTCTGTGATCCTTAACAGCAGGCTGGAACCTGGGGAAGGTCTGCCTATGCTTTATCTGTATATTGGTGCAGCTGTGCCTGTGACATTGCTGCTTCTGAGACAGGGACTGGATTTTTCCTACAAAGAAGAACTTGTGATGGCTTCCCTTGCAGATTACGTGGAACAGGTACGGACCTGGGTGGAAGAAATTCCAGTTCCCCAGAAGACAGATCCCGTTTTGCAGGAAGAGATCGTGGATCGGATCACAAGGAGCATCCGTCAGACTGCGGCAACAGGAAGCCATTTCAGCAAGATGCTTTCTCCGGAGGAGGAAGAGATCATGAGGGAGATCATAAGAGAATTTATGAAGGAGTAGAAGTGGACGCCGGAAGTTCAGAGAATGACACACGGCGATACCGGAATTACGGTGTGATATATAATATGATGAAAAAATCTCCGGCAGATACGGTTCCTGGTATCCTGCCGGAGATTTTTTTGTGTATTTGTGTAAGATAAGGATTCTTTGGCTGTCTGACTCTGCGGACTGGTTATCAGCCCATGGAGATCGGGCCGCCGCGGAGTTTGCCTGCAGTGGTGATTCTCTTGATGGCAACCATGTATGCAGCCATACGGAGCGTTACGTTCTTCTCCTGGCTGAGAGCATAAACTTCGTTAAATGCGGTAAGCATGATCTTCTGAAGCATCTTGTTAACTTCATCAAGATCCCAGGTAAGGTTCTGGATGTTCTGAACCCACTCGAAGTAGGAGACAACAACACCGCCTGCATTGGAAAGGATATCCGGGCATACGATGATTCCTCTGGAATTCAGGATCTCATCTGCCTCAACAGAAGTCGGTCCGTTGGCTGCCTCGATGATAAGTTTAGCCTGGATGCGTCCTGCGTTATCTTCTGTGATCTGGTTCTCAAGGGCGGCCGGGATCAGAACGTCGCATTTGCATGTGATCAGGCCGTCGTTGGTAATATGGGAAACGCCCTCTGCCTCGTATTTATCGAGAGTATTTCCTTCGGAAATAAATTTACGGATCGCCGGAATATCAAGTCCGTCCTCACAGTAAAGACCGCCGGTGTAATCACTGACCGCAACAACTTTCTGTCCATTCTTATAAAAGATCTCAGCGGCAGTTCCGCCGACATTTCCCATACCCTGAACAGCGATGGATGCTTTTGCCGGATCAATGTGGTTTTTTTCCATGCACTGGTAGGCGATGATGGTAACGCCACGTCCGGTAGCTTCCACACGGCCTACGGAGCCGCCGATCTCGATGGGTTTTCCGGTAACAACACCTGGAACCGTATGGCCGGTAAACATGCTGTAAGTGTCCATGATCCATGCCATAACCTCACCATTTGTATTAACATCCGGTGCAGGAATATCCTTATCTGGTCCGATGATCGGAAGGATACGTGTGGTATAACGACGGGTAAGACGTATAAGCTCCGCTCTGGAAAGCTTGGACGGATCAACTTTGATTCCACCCTTGGCACCGCCGTAAGGAATATTTACAACCGCACATTTAAAGGACATCCAGGCTGCAAGCGCTTTTACTTCGTCCATATCGGAATTCTGATGGTAACGGATGCCGCCCTTGCACGGTCCACGTGCGCTGGAATGCTGAACACGGTATCCCTCGAATACCTTAATGGAGCCGTCATCCATACGGATCGGGATAGAAACCTTAAGTTCACGTTCCGGGTAGCAAAGTGTTGCGTAATCTTCGTAGCTGAGACCAAGAGCCTCTGCAGACTGCTTCAGGACAGAGAGCATATTGTCATAAGGATTATACTTTTTATCTGCCATTGTTACCACTCCTTTGAAAATAAATATTTTTTCTCTTTGATTTAAGAATAATAATATTCATATGATGAGGTGAGTATATCATGCTATATCTGAAAAGTAAATAATTTTATTCATAAAAATATATACAAAAATATTTATATCTTTTTGGGCGTTTTCACATAAGCCTGTGATAAAATAAAAAAACTGAAACATGCAGGTTTCCCAAACTGCTGTGACCAGTGATAATTATGACGGGGAGGATATTTCATGGAGAATCGGTTACAGAATCTGATCATTTCAGCACAGCTGACACCAAAGGAAAAAGAGGTTGCGGATTACGTCCTTGAGAATCTGCAGAAATGCTGTTTTATGACATCAACAGAGCTGGCCGGAGAATTGAATGTGAGTTATTCCTCCGTGATCCGGCTTACCAAGACGCTGGGATTTACCGGATATCCGGATTTTCAGAATTTTTTGCGGGAAACTTATGCAGAACAGTCCAGAGATGTGGACACCGGAATTCTCATCCCCGCGGAGCGCATTGAGGCGATCAAGAAAAAAGAGCACAAGGCAACAGTCCAGGATACGGTATGCGCCTATACCCTCAGCAATATACAGAGCACCATTGCCAGTAATACCGAAGAACAGTACCGTAAGGCCAGCAGTATTCTCATCAACAGTGGGGTGAAATACATTTTTTCTTCAAGAGGATCTACCTGTGTGGGGGAATTTCTGAATACGATCCTGCGGCAGACGCTTCCCCACGTATACAATTACGGAAGCCACGGGCAGAACATGTTTGACTTTGCCAGCGACCTGGGGAAAGGCGATGCGGCGGTTTTTATCACCTATTCCCGGTATTCCAGGCTGATGTATCTCACTGCGGAGATGGTACATAAGCAGGGGGCTTCCATTATCCTTCTGACAGACAAACCTACCTGCGAAGCAGCCAAGTTCGCGGATGTGGTACTGACTGCCAGAGGTGACAGCAGTGAATTCTATAATTCCTATGTTGCAGGAATGTTTGCCGCAGAAATGCTCTGCGCCTATATATGCAGGGAAACGAATTACTCCAATCAGGAGCTTCTGGAGCGCATTGATGAATATACTTCCCAGATCGGAAACTTCTGAAAAAAGCAAACGCAGGATAAGCATTTGTAGCTTTCCTGCGTTTGCTTCAATCTTCCTCGATCACCTGGATCTCCAGATAATCAAATTCAATATGTTCAATGAAATTATCCTGATAAAAACGTGCCTTGTCATGTTTCTTGAAATCCCGCACCGTGGCATCCAGCCAGATCGGGTTTCCCAGATCCATCTGATAGCAGATTTCCTCAAGTCCGTGAAAAATCTTGTGTGTTCTGGTATCATCGCTGTCATCACAGACTACCGTGTCCTGCAGCATATGATTATCTTTCCATATTTTTCCCCATAAACGAAACATAAATATTACCTCCGTATCGTAACTGCCCAGGCCGGCAGAAGTTTTTGGATCGATCGTCTGACATGCCCTTCAGTATAACGGATTTTGCAGGGAAAGTAAAGTTCAGGGCGGATTCCTGTTTTGTACATAAAACAATGCACCGGGCCGCTTCACTTTTATTGACTAATGTGTAAAAATCCTCTATAATAAACGAAATTGTGAAAAAAGAATTATAATAGATTGGAGGAACCGAAATGAAACTTTACGATACCGGTGTCTATCTTCAGAACGGCCAGGAAATCATTCCTGAGAACCAGGCGAACCTGCCTGTAGCGAAAGAAGAGGCTGCCAGGAATACCATCGCATATTCTATTCTCAAGGCTCACAATAAATCGGATAACATGGAGAAACTTCAGATCAAATTCGACAAACTGACTTCCCATGATATCACATTTGTAGGAATTATCCAGACTGCAAGAGCTTCAGGACTTGAGAAATTCCCGGTACCATATGTACTGACCAACTGCCACAACTCTCTCTGTGCAGTAGGCGGAACCATCAATGAAGATGACCATATGTTTGGACTCACCTGTGCCAAGAAGTACGGCGGAGTTTACGTACCGCCTCATCAGGCAGTTATCCATCAGTTTGCAAGAGAAATGCTTGCAGGCGGCGGAAAGATGATCCTCGGTTCCGACAGCCATACAAGATACGGAGCACTTGGAACCATGGCTATGGGCGAGGGCGGACCGGAGCTTGTTAAACAGCTTCTCTGTCAGACTTATGACATCAATATGCCAGGCGTTGTAGCTATCTACCTGAAAGGCACACCACGCCCGGGCGTAGGACCGCAGGACGTTGCACTGGCCATCATTGGAGAAGTTTTTGCCAATGGTTATGTGAAGAACAAAGTTATGGAGTTCGTAGGACCAGGCGTTGCCAACTTAAGCGCAGATTTCCGTATCGGAATCGACGTTATGACAACAGAGACCACCTGCCTTTCCTCCATCTGGCAGACAGACGCGAAGATCGAGGAGTTCTATGCGATCCACGGAAGACCGGAAGATTACAAAGAACTGAAACCAGGCAATGTTGCATACTATGACGGCTGCGTGGAGATCGACCTCAGTGAGATCAAACCAATGATCGCAATGCCGTTCCACCCGAGCAACACCTACACCATCGACGAACTGAAAGCGAACCTGGACGACATTCTCGCAGACGTGGAGAAGAGAGCACAGGTAAGCCTGGATGGAAAAGTTCCGTTCACATTAAGAGACAAGGTAGTTGATGGCAAGCTTTATGTTGAGCAGGGAATCATCGCCGGCTGTGCCGGTGGTGGATTCGAGAACATCTGTGCAGCAGCAGACATCCTCAAAGGCAAAAACATTGGCCACGATGCCTTTACCTTAAGTGTATATCCGGCAAGTACCCCGATCTACATGGAGCTGGCTAAGAATGGTGTCCTTGCAGAACTTATCGGAACAGGTGCAGTTGTCAAAACCGCATTCTGCGGACCATGCTTCGGTGCCGGCGATACACCTGCAAACAATGCGTTCAGTATCCGTCACACAACCAGAAACTTCCCGAACCGTGAAGGCTCCAAGATCCAGAACGGCCAGATTTCCTCTGTTGCACTTATGGATGCACGTTCCATTGCAGCTACAGCAGCAAACAAGGGATTCCTTACATCTGCAGAGGAGTTTGACGGAAGCTATTCCGAGCATAAATATTACTTTGACAAATCTATTTATGAGAACCGTGTATTTGACAGCAAGGGCGTAGCAGATCCGAGCGTAGAGATCCAGTTTGGACCGAACATCAAAGACTGGCCGGAAATGGCTGCACTTGCAGACAATCTGATCCTGAAAGTTGTTTCCGAGATCCATGATCCGGTTACCACAACCGACGAGCTGATCCCATCTGGTGAGACATCTTCTTACCGTTCCAATCCGCTCGGACTTGCAGAGTTCACACTCTCCAGAAAAGATCCGGAGTACGTTGGCCGTGCGAAGGCGATCCAGGCAGCACAGAAGGCGATCCAGGCAGGCAACTGTCCGGCAGAAGCTGTTCCAGAACTGAAACCGGTGATCCAGACCATCAACAAGACATATCCGGATGTAGACAAGACCAACCTTGGTGTAGGAAGCACTATTTTTGCAGTGAAACCTGGCGACGGTTCTGCCAGAGAGCAGGCAGCATCCTGCCAGAAGGTACTTGGCGGCTGGGCAAACATTGCCAATGAGTATGCAACCAAGAGATATCGTTCCAACCTGATCAACTGGGGTATGCTTCCATTTTTGATCCCTGCCGGAGACCTTCCGTTTAAGAACGGAGACTTCCTGTTCTTCCCGGGAATCCGTAAAGCAGTTGAGGAAAAAGCAGACGTGATCAAAGGCTACACCGTTGACGGAGACACCCTGAAAGAGTTCGAGGTAACACTTGGCGAGCTTACGGACGATGAGAGAGAGATCATTCTCAAAGGCTGTCTGATCAATTACAACCGTAAATAAAATACAGAATATTTTTCGAAAGGCCGACGATGCGAAGATCGTCGGCCTTTTTCGACAAAATGTAATAAAAAATTAAAAAACAGACTCACCACAGGTACGTTTGCCCTTCTGATCGCTCTTCTTGCGGTCGTTTCCGCAACGTATGCGTGGTATGTATATAACACAGGCCGCCATACAACGAAAGTCCGTATGGCAGCAGGTGCCGTAGGAGAAGTAAGCGAGATCGCACCGGAAGACATAAGTGATGGAGAAGATGTGGGCAGTCAGGAAGCAGAGGAGATTCTGAATGATGGGGAGACCAGCGTGGAACAGCCGGACAGTGCAGATGCATCGGATACATCGAATCCTCAGGTAGAAATTGTTCTTCCGCAGAAAAACGTTTTTATACCGGTTTCAGAATTTCTTCCTGTTCAGGAGCGGGAAGAATTGCTTTCGCTCATTTCTCATGATGAGGTTTATCTTGTTCATATCAGGGACGATTCAGAAATGCAATATTCCATTTTTTTTAATCAGGCCCTGGAACAGAAGGATGTGTGCTTATATCGTTTTGATTCAGAAGAAAATAAAGTAGTGGATGCTGATTCGGTACAGGATGTAATGAGCTTTGATGAAAATAATAGGACTCTTGTACTGAATACAAAGGATTCCTCAGATTATGTTCTTGTGATTTCAAATGCGGAGAAATATAAGGAACTGGGGTATACTGCGTCGATTGCTGCTGCACAGCAGCAGACTGAACCATCTGAGACCGGGGAAGAAGAGACGGAAAACAAAGCAGCAACAGAAGTTGCTCTTACTTCTGTGATTTTGAAGCCAGATTCGGAGCTGGAGACTGTACCGGTCGCATTTTTGGAGTATTTAAGTGATCTGGATGTCTGCTCTGTGACGCTTGTCTATGCGGATGGTTCGGAAAAAATGCTGGATAAAGAGGATGGGCGCTATGAATGCTCTGCAGAGCATACGGATGAAGAGGATGCAGAAGGGACCGTTCGAAGAACTTATCATGTTGTGGTAAAAGAACTGGCAACCGGAGCGGTGTTTGAAGATACGGAAAGTGTCGAAATCGGAAGAAAGGATCCGGTTGAGATAAAGACGGAGGATATGACTACCGTAATGCTGGAGGGCAGAAAAAAGTGGATGATGGTTCAGTCTGTTCCGGATGTTTCCGGTCGTTATGCTATGAACTGCGATAAAGGAATTGAGAAGATTTACTATGTTTCAGATGACGGTGATCTGACCTGCGCAGAAGATTCTTTCCAGCTCCAGGCAGGCGAGAAGTATACGTTTCTGATTAAACTTCAATAGGGACGGTGTTTTCCGGTACTTTTATTATCACCGGTGGCTGTTCTTGATGGAAGTAAGTTGCTTCAGGCAATTTGACTTAAAGTTAATGTAATAAATGTAGAAAATAAAAAACAAATCCCCAGTCAGGAGAAATGTCATTCAGACAATAACCTGCCTGGGGATTTTTATCGAAAAGATTAAGTTAAAGCCAGTTATCGGACATGTGCTATCCTATAAACAGACTACCGGTAAGCGCTCTGTTAAATCAAACCAGGAAATTTACGACAGGATCAGAGGGGAGGATAATGACAGATAACACAAAATGGCTACTGGGAAGTTACAGACCACAAAAAACCGTCTGTAGGCTGATAAAAAAAGAATTTACAGAAAATAATAAAAAATATAGATAAATAATAAAATATATACACATAAAACGAAGAATGACAAAAATATTAAAGAAAAAATTTAAAAATGTATTGACAAAGCGAACTAACGATGGTATTATAAGACCATCAAAAAGAACAAGAGAAAAAACAAAACAAAGAAATTAAAAAATCAGAAATTCATTCAATTCATAGCATAGATGCACATGAAAGGATGAAGAAAGGAAAAGGTGATTCCAGTGGGAACATAACAATCACATCCATCAATATGAGAGTGACAGGAACCGGATTTCCTGCAAGAAAGACCTGATACATATCACATAATGATAACCCTTAAGAACACAATCATTTCTCTCATAAGATATAAATAAGAACCTCTTAAATCTTACTTATATTTTAACTGAAGTTAAGATGAGAGAAATAAGAAAGTTAAGGAAATCAGTATTTCAGGTAATATAGAATCGGTAACTCATATTGAACAACTGTCACACACCTGAGACAAAGATTTCAGGAAATATGTAAAGAAATATTTCCCGAAAGAGTAAAACCCTCAGCTCACCGGTTCGTTGGAAAGAAGAGATTCCAGGAACAGAAGTGAAGATGAGAACGATACTTTGAAATGCATATCAGATTCATCAGGATATGGATTGAAGCTTTGCATCAGAAGAATATCTGATAGGATATTAAGATCGAAGAAACGGGCAGGAACTTTTTTCAGGATACTTTAAAGAACTGCAGAGGAGAAAATCCCAATAGGTCGATTTGAATCAGCAGATCACGAAGTACAGAGATGACAAACGGTTTTGAATTTAAGAAGTTAAGTCCAGAATTGTTGAGGAAACAGAAAGAAGTATAACCACCGAAATTCTTCAAAAAAGGAAATCGAACTTCGGAAAAAACGATTTCAATCCTATACAACTTTCTAAATAATCGAAAAGATATACTTACATATATCAATCGCTTATGAGCAGGAAATAAAAAAGAAGAGAGAACGTAGAAAAAGAAAAGTGTATAAAATTGAATAAAGAGAATCGAAATTATTTTATAATCATATAAAATCAGAAATTTCGGTTGACAGAAAATCATATAACCAGAAAACATTATTCAAAAAACAAAGAGGAAGAAAAATTGAATAACGAAGAGTGTTGAGACGGTCATCATTTTTGAAATTATTAAAGTAAAAAGTGATGACCGTCTCATTTTCTGTTATGTTAATTGTTATATTTACCAGTTGCCAGTATCGATATCTTCCGTTATACTTCATGAAGAAAGGAAACCCAAAAATAACAGCAGTGGTGAAAACATATGTGGAACGATCAGATCAACGAAAATATTTTATATGAAGATAAAGAAATTCTTGTATGCAGGAAACCGTCGGGAATGCCGGTACAGGCAGCGAGAATCGGAACCATGGATATGGAAAGTGCCCTGAAGAACTATCTGGCACAGAAAACACCTGGAAAGATCCCATATCTGGCAGTGGTCCATCGCCTGGATCAGCCGGTGGAAGGTGTCCTTGTATTTGCAAAAACTCAGGGAGCAGCAGGGAATCTAAGCAAACAGATAATGGCAGGCGGCGCAGGTAAATATTATCTGGCAGTAACTGAAGGTGTGCCAGGAAAGCAGGAAGGAATTTTTATTGACTATCTGAAAAAAAACGGAAAAGCCAACATGTCTCAGGCAGTACCGGAAAATACACCTGGAGCAAAAAAAGCAATTCTCCATTATAGAGTCCTTGATCAAAAAGAAATGAATGGAAAATCCCGTGCTCTTCTTAAGATCAAACTGGAAACAGGACGTCATCACCAGATCCGTGTACAGCTTTCACATGCGGGAATTCCTCTTCTTGGAGACCGAAAATACAACCCTTCAGGGGAAAAAGGTACTTCTCTTGGCTTATGTTCCTGCGGTCTGGAATTTAAACACCCGAAAACAGGAAAAATAATGAAATTTGAAACAGAGCCGCAGGGAACTGCATTTCTGGATTTTGTGAAAAAACTGTAAAAACTCTGGACGGAAAAGCGAAAAAGTGTATAATGTAAAAAGCGAGTAACCAAATGTAAGAGTTTTGTAAAGTATAAGTTACTGTAGACGGATAATGCAGACGATGAAGAACAGTAACCAGCGAGGAAGAGGAGATTAAAATGAGAAGAGCTGCAGTAGCGTCGGTAGCCTTGTTGGCTACGGTAACCCTGCTGACAGGATGCCAGAAAGAAGAAGCAGAGAAGCTTGTTGCACCGCTTGTAGCAGATGCCCAGGAAACCCCGGAAGCCAAGAAAGCAGAAGAGAAAAAGAGTCCACTCATCCCGGAGATCGACGATAACCTTTCTATTGAAGAAGGTGCCAGAATAGCTGTTGTCAGCAAATGCAAAAAAGGCGAATTCTGGGATAAAGTGAAAGAAGGAATGGAAGCTGCTGTCAAAGATGTGAATGAGGCATACGGCTTCAAGAAAGACAAGCAGATCACAATGACTTTCGAAGGACCGGATAACGAGGAAGATGTAGAAAGTCAGATCAATACTCTTGATGCGGTAATTGCCGAGAATCCATCTGTAGTATGCCTTTCTGCCGGAGACATGGATTCCTGCCAGGCACAGCTGGAAGCTGCCAAAGAAAACGGCATTCCTGTGATCGCATTTGATTCTAATGTCAGCGATACGAAACTGGTCAGAGCTTTTCGGGGAACAGACAATACACAGATTGGTAAGTACGCTGCATATAAGCTTGGAAGCGCCATTGGAAAAATGGGAAATGTAGCAATTTTTTCCGCACAGGAGAAGACCCAGAGTTCACAGGAGCGTGTAAAGGGATTTCTGGATAATATCGCAAATTATACAGACATTAAAGTTGTAGAAACTGTATATTCTGATCAGGTTGATGATATGAAAGAAGCGATGAAAGAAGTTCTGGATAAATATCCTGCACTGGATGGAGTTTTCTGCACCAATGCCAATGTTTCCGAGATGTTTCTGGAAGTAAATAAAGACAACGGTGAGAATAAAGTTGCCATGGTAGGTGTGGATGCCACCAGCAAACAGCAGGAAGCAATCAAAAACGGACAGGAGCTTGGAGTTCTTTCACAGAATCCGTATGCAATGGGATATCAGACCATGTGGGCAGCCATTCAGTCCACCGCACCGAAGAAAGAAACAAAAATTGAGAAAAAAGTTTTACTTGACCCTGCATGGATCGACGCAGAAAACCTTGGAAGCGAAGATTACGCAAATTATATATATAACTGACAGGCAGCAAATGTAAAGAGAATCAAAAGCCAGAAGATCAAAAGCCATTTACCAGATGAAAACGTAAAAAGTGATTTCATCTGGCAGATGGCTTTTTTGTGCTGTGTGGAACATTTTTTGTGAATAAAAACAAAAAATATGAACAGAATAAACAAATAAAAAGTTTGCGAAAAAATGGTAAAAATATAACGAATTTGACGATTTTTTGACGCAAAAAGAATATATTTTTCGTTAAATTGCATAATAAACATTGTTTTGGGTAAAAAGTTGTGGTACAATTTGGATATGCAGAGAGGCGGTGATCAGATGATCCAGGAAACGATCAAGGCAGTGAAAGAGGCGGAGGCAAAAGCACAGCAGAAAATAAAAGACGCATCCGTCCGTGCACAGAACATCATCAGCGAAGCTGAGAAAGAGGCGGAGGAGATTATCAGAAAAGCGGAAATAACCGCAGGTGAACAGGCGGCATCTGATATGAAAGCAGCCGAAGAACGTGCACACAGTACAGAGAACACTGTCGTTGGACAGGCAGAGGAGGAGCTTGCAGCTTTGAAAAAGAAAGCGGAGTCGAAGCATGAGCAGGCCATCCAGACAGTAATGGACAGTTTGTTCTGAGAGGGGGAATGCGAAAATGGCAGTATTGCAGATGCAGCGAATCAGTATCTGCGCAATGAAGAAGAACCGTAAGGCCATATTGGAAGAACTGCAGTCACTTGGAGTATTGGAGATCGATGCGGCGGAACTGGACCCGGAACTTAAGACCATGGATACCATGAATGCCAGACTGATCTTCGAAAAGAACGCATCCCTGTGCGATCAGGCAATCGAGATTCTGGATGAATTTTCGAAGGAGAAGGGATCTATGCTGGCATCCCTGGCAGGAAAGCCTCTGATCGGAAGAAAGCAGGAGGAAGAAGCCATCCGGGATCAGGAAGAGATCCTGAGGACAGCCAGAGAGATCCAGGGGTACCGGAAGAAACTCACAGAGAACAGCGCAGCAGTTGTTAAGATCGAACAGCAGGAAGCGGCACTTGCTCCATGGCTGGATCTGGATATCCCCATGAATTCGCAGGGAACAGCGAAAACGGCAGTACTTGTGGGAAGTATTGACGGGAATGTAACTCTGGACCAGGTATACAGTCAGCTGGCAGTGGACGCACCACAGCTTGAAGCTTTTGACATCCAGGAAATCTCAAATGATGCCGGTAAGCTGAGCCTGGTGGTTGTCTGTCTGAAGACACAGGCACAGGAGATGGAAGAAGCACTCCGCATGCAGGGATTCGCAAGACCGGCACAGCTGGTATCAGAGGTTCCGGCACAGGAACTGGAGAACCTTAAGAATGAAGTGGTGCGCATCCAGGAAGAATCCGAACAGATCCGGGAGCAGATCCGTGATCTTCATGACAGGAAGAATTCCCTTCAGCTTGTATCCGATTACTTCCGGATCCGTGCACAGAAATATGAAGTTTTAGGTCAGCTCCGCCAGTCAGAGAGCACTTTTTTTGTGACAGGATATCTTCCAAAGAAACAGGTTCCCGCAATGGAGAAACGGCTTACGGAGAAGTACGATATTGTTTTTGAAGCAGAAGATGCTGATGGAGAAAATGTTCCGGTTGCCCTTCAGAACAGCAGATTCGGAGCGGCAGGAGAAGGAGTTCTTGCAGCGTTTGGTCTTCCCGGAAAGGGAGAGATCGATCCGTCCACCATTATGACAGCCTGCTATGTATTCCTTTTCGGACTGATGCTATCAGATGCAGCCTACGGACTGATCGTGTTTGCGGTCTGTCTGGGAGTGCTTCTGAAATTCCCCAGAATGGAAAGCGGAATGCAGAAATCCATCCGGCTGTTCATGTACTGTGGACTGTCCACTTTGTTCTGGGGCGTAATGTTTGGCGGATATTTCGGAGATTTTATCGATGTATTCTCAAGAGTATATCTGCATAAACCGGTCACTGTGAAGCCGGTATGGTTTGCACCGTTGAATGAGCCTATGAGACTTCTGGTGTTCTCCATGCTGTTTGGCCTGATTCATATGTTCCTTGGAATGGGACTTAAGGGCTACATGCTGATCCGTGACAGAAAATATCTCGACTTTTTCTGCGATGTAGTACTCTGGTTCATGCTCCTTATGGGACTGATCCTTATCTTTATCCCGAGCAGCATGTTTCGTTCTATTTCTCAGATGAACCTGAACCTTCCGTCAGCAGTGATACAGGTGGGCAAATGGATGGCTATTATCGGAGCAGTGGGAATTCTCTTCATGTCAGGAAGAGATAAGAAGAATCCGCTCCTCCGTCTGGCGCTTGGAGCTTACGACCTTTATAACATCACAGGATGGGTCAGTGATATCCTTTCCTATTCCAGACTTCTTGCTCTGGGACTGGCTACCGGTGTTATCGCATCAGTTATGAACCAGATGGGCAGTATGCTGGGAGACAGCATTTTTGGATGGATCGTATTTATTCTTGTATTTGTGATTGGTCATACATTTAACCTTCTGATCAATCTTCTGGGTGCATACGTGCACACCTGCCGATTACAGTACGTAGAGTTCTTCGGCAAATTCTTTGAGGGCGGAGGAAAAGAGTTCCACCCCTTCCGCGAAAATACAAAATATGTAGATATTAAGGAGGATTAATATTATGAGTGGTATCGTTTGGGCATTATTGGGAGCAGCAATTTCCGTAGCTCTTGCAGGTATTGGTTCCGCTATCGGCGTTGGTACAGCCGGCCGTGCAGCAGCAGGCGTTGTAACGGAAGATCCGGACAAATTTGCCAAGGTTCTGCTTCTTCAGCTTCTTCCTGGTACCCAGGGTATTTACGGACTGCTGGTAGCATTCCTTGCACTTTCCAAGGTCGGGATCCTGGGCGGCGGTGTTGCCGATATTTCTCTGGAAACCGGACTTATGATCTTTGTGGCATGTCTCCCGATCGCCATTGCAGGCCTTCTTTCCGCGATCCATCAGGGAAAAACTTCCGTAGCTTCCATCGGCATCGTAGCCAAGAAGCCGGAGCAGTTCGGTAAAGCCATGCTTTTCCCGGCAATGGTTGAGACATATGCGATTCTGGCTCTTCTGATCTCCATTCTTGCAGTCAGCGGAATTCAGGTTTGATTCATCAGGAGGGGCAGATCATGACAGGATTAGAGAAGATGGTAAGCCAGATTCTTGAAGAAGCCGATGCTTCTGCAGCCGTTATGATCAGTGACGCGGAGAAAAAAGCCGCGGAGATCCTCGGGGAAGCCGGAGAAAAAGCTGATAAGATCCGGCAGCAGAGGGAAGAACAGTCCAGGGCAAAGGTGAAAAGCTATGAAGAGCGGACAGCTTCCGCCGCAGATATGAAGAAACGTACCGCAGTTCTTGCAGCCAAGCAGGAGCTGATCGGGAAGGTGATTGCGGATGCCTGTGACCGTGTGAAGAATCTGGATGAAGGAAAATATTTTGAGATCCTTAAGAGTATGGCAGAGAAATATCTGCTTCCAAGAGAAGGAGAGATCTGTTTTTCAAAGAAGGATCTGGAACGTATGCCGGCGAATTTCCGTGAGGAGATTAAAGGTCTGGCACAGAAAAAAGGCGGCACACTGGAGATTTCCGGTGAAGCCAGAAATATAGACGGAGGTTTTATCCTGGTATACGGCGGCATTGAGGAAAACTGTTCCATTGATGCCATGTTTGCAGAGAAACGGGATGAACTTCTGGATCAGGTAAGAAAGATTTTGTTTGCGTAAAACACCATCGCAAAAAGGAGGGCGTGAAATATGTTTGGTGAAGATTATGCCTATGCGGTGGCGCGGATACGTGTTCTGGAGACCGGACTTCTGAATCAGGCGGCGATCGAACAGCTTCTGGCATGTCAGGATGAGCAGCAGTGCCTTCAGATCCTTACAGAGAAGGGCTGGGGAAACGGTGATCCTGCAGCCGGTGCGGACGTCATTCTTTCCAGGGAGCGAGAAAAGATCTGGGAGATCATGGATTCGCTGGTAGCGGACCGATCTGTTTTTTCCGTTCTCTCTTATCAGGATCTTTTCCATAACCTGAAAGCGGCTGTGAAGGCCAGCATCCTGGATGGGACAACGCCGAATATTTTTTTCAGCGACTGTGCCATTGACGGCGAGGATATGGTGAAATTCCTGAAGGATAAAGAATACGACCGTTTTCCGGAAGATATGCGGGAAGCGGCAAGAGAAGCCTATGAGACCTTTTTGCACACAAGAGATGGACAGCTTGCGGATATTATCGTAGACCGGGCGGCACTGGATGCCATAAGAGCGGCCGGGGAGAGATCGAAAGAAGAGATCGTCCGGCAGTATGCGGAATCTACAGTTGCGGTAGCAGATATCCGGATCGCAGTCCGTGCCTGCAAAACAGGAAAAAGTTCGGACTTCATGAAAAAAGCTATGGCAGAATGTGACACACTGGATAAGGAAAGACTGATCCACGCTGCAGTCAGCGGAATGGATCAGATCATGAGTTATCTGGCAGAAACGAAATACGGGGACGGAGCTCTGGCACTGGCGGAATCGGCTTCCGCTTTTGAGAGATGGTGTGACAACCAGATCATGGAGACTATCCGACCTCAGCTGTACAATTCATTTTCACTGGGACCGCTGGTAGCCTATGTGCTCGCCCGTGAGAATGAGATCAAGACGGTGCGGATCATTCTCACCGGAAAGCGCAGCGGCCTTCCGGAAGAGTTTATCCGGGAAAGGGCAAGGGAAATGTATGTATAAGATCGCGGTTTTGGGTGATTATAACAGCATTTACGGGTTTGCGGCGCTTGGCCTTGATACCTTTCCGGTGGAAGATCCCGCAGAGGGAAAAGAGAAGCTAAACCGTCTGGCAGCCGGTGAATATGCGGTTATTTATATTACGGAACAGCTGGCAGCCCAGCTTTCCGCTGAGATCAGTAAATACAGTGAAGCGCTGATGCCGGCGATCATTCAGATACCGGGAATTGCCGGAAATACAGGCGCAGGAATTGAAAATGTAAAGAAATCTGTGGAGACGGCAGTTGGCTCCGATATTCTTTTCAGCAATGAGTGACAAGAAAGCAGGTGATTGGTTCAGATGAGCAGAGGGACCATTAAGAAGGTAGCAGGACCGCTGGTAATTGCCAAAGGTATGCGAGATGCGAATATGTATGACGTGGTTCGTGTAAGCAGCCAGCGTCTGATCGGTGAGATTATTGAGATGCATGAAGATGAGGCTTCCATACAGGTATATGAGGAGACTTCAGGACTTCGCCCGGGAGAACCGGTAGAGTCTATGGAAGTTCCCCTTTCCGTGGAACTGGGACCTGGCCTTATCACAAGTATTTACGATGGAATCCAACGTCCGCTGGATGACATTATGAAAGTAGCAGGCAGCAACAACCTGAAACGAGGTGTTGAGGTACCTGCACTGAAGCGGGATAAAAAATGGAATTTCGTCCCGGTTGCAAAAGTGGGAGATGAGCTGGAAGGCGGCGATGTTCTCGGAACCGTTCAGGAGACCATCGTTGTTACACAGAAGATCATGGTACCACCCAATATGAAAGGTACTCTGAAAGAGATCAGATCCGGTGAGTTTACCGTAGATGAGACCGTTGCAGTTCTTTCCACGGCAGACGGAGATAAAGAACTGACACTGATGCAGCACTGGCCGGTACGACGTGGCCGTCCATACAAGAAAAAACTTCCGCCGGCAAAACCTCTGGTAACAGGCCAGCGTGTTATTGATACCATGTTCCCAATCGCCAAGGGTGGTGTGGCAGCAGTTCCTGGCCCGTTCGGAAGCGGCAAGACCGTTATCCAGCATCAGCTTGCAAAATGGGCAGAGGCAGATATCGTAGTTTATATCGGCTGCGGTGAGCGTGGAAACGAGATGACAGACGTTCTGAACGAGTTTCCGGAGTTGAAAGACCCGAAAACCGGACAGTCTCTGATGGAGAGAACTGTTCTGATCGCAAACACCTCAGATATGCCGGTTGCGGCACGTGAGGCTTCTATTTACACAGGTATCACCATTGCGGAGTATTTCCGTGATATGGGTTACTCTGTAGCACTGATGGCAGATTCCACTTCCAGATGGGCCGAGGCTCTCCGTGAGATGTCCGGACGACTGGAGGAGATGCCAGGTGAGGAAGGTTACCCGGCGTATCTGGGTTCCCGTCTTGCACAGTTCTACGAGCGTGCCGGACACGTGATCTGTAATGGAAAAGACGGAAGAGAAGGTGCCCTGACAGCTATCGGTGCGGTATCTCCTCCAGGTGGTGATATTTCCGAGCCTGTTTCCCAGGCAACACTTCGAATCGTGAAGGTATTCTGGGGACTGGATGCAAACCTTGCATACAAACGTCACTTCCCGGCAATCAACTGGCTGACCAGTTATTCCCTGTATCTGGACAGTGTAGGTGGATGGTTTGATGAAAATGTGGCGCCGGACTGGATGGAGCTCCGTCAGAGAATGATGACCCTTCTCCAGGAAGAGGCAGAGTTGGAAGAGATCGTAAAGATGGTAGGTATGGATGCACTTTCTCCGGGCGACCGCCTGAAAATGGAAGCAGCCCGTTCCATCCGCGAGGACTTCCTTCATCAGAACTCTTTCCATGAGATCGATACCTATACATCTCTGGAAAAACAGCACAACATGATGCGCCTGGTACTTGCATTCTATGATGCAGGCCTGGATGTGCTGAAACAGGGTGCAGATATCAATGATATCGTAAAACTGCCGGTACGTGAGCAGATCGGCCGTTACAAATATACAAAAGAAGATCAGCTGGCAGCGGAATATGAGAAGGTAACCCGCCAGCTTGCAGCAGAGACTGCGGAACTTCTGGGAAAGGAGGGCCTGTAAAATGCCAAAAGAATATAGGACCATACAGGAAGTTGCCGGCCCTTTGATGCTGGTACGAGGCGTTGAAGATGTGGCATTTGACGAGCTGGGTGAGATTGAGCTTGCCGATGGCGAAACAAGAAGATGCCGTGTTCTGGAGATTGACGGAAGCAATGCGCTGGTACAGTTGTTTGAGAGTTCCACAGGTATCAACCTTTCCAACAGTAAAGTACGTTTTCTGGGACGAAGCATGGAGCTTGGTGTATCCGGCGATATGCTGGGCCGTGTCTTTGACGGACTGGGCCGTCCCATTGATGACGGTCCGGAGATCCTTCCGGAAGAGAGAAGAGATATCAATGGCCTGCCGATGAATCCGGCAGCCAGAAGTTATCCGGAGGAGTTTATCCAGACCGGTGTATCCGCTATTGACGGACTGAACACCCTGGTACGTGGGCAGAAACTTCCGATCTTCTCCGCATCCGGTCTTCCTCATGCACAGCTTGCGGCACAGATCGCGAGACAGGCGAAGGTTCGCGGAAAAGACGAGCAGTTCGCCGTTGTATTTGCTGCCATGGGTATCACTTTTGAGGAGTCAAACTTCTTCGTAGAGAGCTTTAAGGAAACTGGGGCTATAGACCGTACTGTTCTTTTTGTAAACCTGGCAAATGACCCGGCTGTTGAGCGTATCGCTACTCCGCGAATGGCACTGACAGCAGCAGAGTATCTTGCCTTCGAAAAAGACATGCACGTTCTTGTAATCCTTACAGATATCACAAACTATGCGGATGCTCTCCGTGAGGTTTCTGCAGCACGTAAAGAGGTTCCGGGCCGTCGTGGATATCCCGGATACATGTATACAGACCTTGCTTCTCTCTACGAGCGTGCAGGCCGTCAGAAAGGAAAAGCAGGAAGTATCACCATGGTTCCGATCCTAACCATGCCTGAGGATGACAAGACCCATCCGATCCCTGACCTTACCGGTTACATCACAGAGGGACAGATCATTCTGAGCCGTGAGCTTTACCGTAAAGGAATCACACCGCCCATTGATGTTCTTCCGTCTCTGTCACGACTGAAAGATAAAGGTATCGGTGAGGGTAAAACAAGAGCAGACCATGCCAACACCATGAACCAGCTGTTTGCCGCATATGCCCGTGGTAAAGAGGCCAAAGAGCTGATGACCATTCTTGGTGAGGCTGCCCTCTCTGACATTGACCTGATCTATGCGAAATTTGCGGATGCTTTTGAGAAGGAATATGTTTCCCAGGGCTATCAGGCAAACCGTGATATCGAGGAAACCCTGGCCATCGGCTGGAAGCTGCTTTCCATTCTTCCGAGAAGCGAGCTGAAACGTATCGATGACAAATTCCTTGACCAGTATTACGGAAAAGTATAAAGGGGGGATGATTTGTGGCATCAACACAGGTGAATCCTACCCGTATGGAGCTTACGAAGCAGAAAAAGAAGCTGGTGACTGCAGTCCGTGGCCATAAGCTTCTGAAGGATAAGCGGGACGAGCTGATGCGACAGTTCCTGGATCTGGTGCGCGAGAACATGGAGCTGCGTAAAAAAGTAGAGGCTGGTATCCGAAGTGCCAACACCAATTTTGTCATTGCAAAAGCCGGAATGTCGGAGGAGACTCTGAACACCGCTCTGATGGCTCCCAAGCAGGAAGTCTATCTGGAAACCGGCAAAAAGAATGTCATGAGTGTGGATATTCCTGTTTTTGAATACAAAACAAGAACCCCGGATGCCAACGATATCTATTCCTATGGTTTTGCTTTTACCTCCAGTGATCTGGACGGAGCGGTAAAATCTCTGGCAGATATCCTGCCGGATATGCTCCGACTGGCAGAAGTGGAAAAAGCCTGTCAGCTGATGGCTTCTGAGATCGAAAAAACAAGGCGTCGTGTAAACGCCCTGGAGCATGTCATCATACCGGAAGCACAGGCAAACATCAAATACATCACCATGAAGCTGGACGAGAACGAGAGAAGTACTCAGATCCGGCTGATGAAGGTGAAAGATATGATGCTGGAGGAGGCACATCATTACAAGGAGCGGGAGGCAGAGCGCGGAGCGTAAAGCATAAAATACAAAGCGCAGGCATCCTGTAAGAAAAAGAAAAGTTGATATAGAAAGTTTTGAGTAACGGGAAGGAGACGCCTCTGTGCTGTGCGATGGTTTGAACAGTGCAGGGGCGTTTTATTTATAAAATATTTAGTTTTCGTTTTTAGAAAATCAAGAGATGTACGGTATAATGATCAACAGTAAAGAATGTGCGGCGGAAGACAAGCCCGGGTATTTTATCTACCTGTCGCAGCAGAAAGAGAAGGGAATACATATGAATACTTTTTTACAGTCAGTACAGAATCTGGACGGAGAAATCCTTCTCCAGATCCAGCAGCATTTAAGAACGGATATGCTGACACCATTTATGAAAATCGTTACATTTCTGGGAAACGGAGGATGGTTCTGGATCCTCTGTGCAGTTGTTCTTCTTGCTGTTCCAAAGACAAGAAAAACAGGCTATGCGGCAGTTTTGTCCCTGATTTTCGGAGTGATCGTTACGAATCTGCTTCTCAAAAACATAGTAGCAAGGCCAAGGCCTTTTGCGGAAATCGAAGCTCTGATCCCGCTGATCGCCAAACCAACAGATTTCTCCTTTCCGTCAGGCCACACAACAGCATCCTTTGCCGTTGCCCTGGTAATGCTTCGGATGCTCCCGAAGAAAATTGGAATCCCGGCAGTAGTCCTGGCAGCGCTGGTGGCATTTTCCAGATTATATCTTGGTGTCCATTATCCAACAGATGTCCTGGCCGGGTTCGTTGTTGCGCTGGTGGGAAGCTCGCTGGCTGTGTGGGGTGTGAGGACGAAGCTGGGAAATCAATAAGTTTGATAACAGATGTTGAGAAATAGAAGTATATAATGTGGGTTTAACCAAATAAAGGAAGTTCCCTGGGAATGTGTGTCACTTTCCCAGGGATTTTTTTATATACACTTTAATTTGATAAAGTATTGACACGCCAGACGGAAACGGGGTACAATTATAAACAAGATTGTCAGGAAACGGTGAAAATGATGATGTAGAAATTAAACCAGATCAGGGAAGAGCCCTGTGGGGTTGTGAAAAGCAATAAGCAATGGGTGGGGACTTGCTTGTATCAGGAGGAGCAAGCCTGCTCAGAATAAAAGGAGAGAACACGAAATGATATCAGAAAAAATGAAACCCTACGTAAAAAACAATTCTGCCATCCGTATGATGTTTGAGGAAGGAAACCGCCTCCGTGCAAAATACGGCGCAGATAAGGTTTTTGATTTCAGCCTTGGAAATCCAAGTGTACCGGCGCCGGACAGTGTTCGTGAAGCCATTATCGATCTTGTAAATAATACGGACCCGACCGTCCTTCACGGATATATGAGCAACGCAGGTTTTGAAGATGTACGCCAGACTATCGCAGAATCTTTAAACAGACGTTTTGATACAAAATTTTCTGCAAAGAACCTGATCATGACAGTAGGCGCTGCAAGCGGCCTGAACGTAATTCTGAAGACGATCCTGAACCCGGGAGAAGAGGTGATCGTTTTTGCACCATATTTTCTGGAATACGGTGCATATGTCCGCAATTATGACGGTGTCCTTGTGGAAATCTCTCCGGATACCACAACCTTCCAGCCAAATCTCGCTGAATTTGAGCAGAAGATCACACCGAAGACAAAAGCAGTTATCGTAAATACTCCGCACAATCCGACCGGAGTTGTATATTCAGAAGAAACAATCAGGAAACTTTCCGCAATTTTGGAAGCAAAACAAAAAGAGTTCGGAACCGTGATCTACCTGATCTCCGATGAGCCATACCGTGAACTGGCTTACGATGGCGTGGAAGTTCCGTACCTGACGAAATATTATGACAATACAGTTGTGGGATATTCTTACAGCAAATCTCTTTCCCTTCCGGGAGAGCGTATCGGATATCTGGTGATCCCGGATGAGGCGGACGGAAGTGAAGAACTGATCTCAGCTGCAACCATCGCAAACCGTACACTTGGCTGCGTAAATGCACCATCCCTGATCCAGAAAGTAGTTGCGAAATGTGTAGATGCAAAGACAGATCTTGCAGCTTACGATAAAAACCGTCAGGCACTTTACAATGGCCTGAAAGAATGCGGCTTTGAGTGCATCAAACCACAGGGTGCGTTCTATCTCTTCGTAAAATCTCCGGTAGCTGATGAAAAAGCCTTCTGCGAGGCCGGCAAGAAATATAACATCCTCATGGTACCGGGAAGCTCCTTCGCATGCCCTGGTTATGTGAGACTGGCATACTGTGTATCTTATGATACCATTGTAAATTCTCTTCCGGAGTTTAAGAAACTTGCAGCAGAGTATGGCCTGAAATAAACTAACGAGAATAAACGATAATTATAAAGCGATTATATAAGAGATCCCCGGTACAGCCTGTTCATACAGAACTGTATCGGGGATCTTTTGCAAGAGGGAAATAAGCAAAGGAAACGCAGCCGGGAGCGAATAAACTCCCGGCCGTGTTTCCCTTAGAAGGGTGTTCCACATTTATTTGGCTTTTTTCTCTTCTTTCTTTGGCATTTCTCCGTAGTATGCCTTCAGATAGATATCTTTCAGCTCGGATACAAGTGGATATCTCGGGTTAGCGCCGGTGCACTGGTCATTGAAGGCCTGCTCGGACATCTCATCCAGAGTCTCCAGGAAGTATTTCTCATCTACGCCGTAGTCACGGATTGTAGGCATGATCTCGATTGTTCTCATCAGGTCATCCAGTTTGGCGAGAAGTTTTTCGAATACTTCTGCATCGTTCTTGCCTGTAAGACCTACAGAACGGCCGATCTCAGCATAGCGGGCAAGTGTCTTTGGATACTGGTACTGTGGGAAGGTACCCATCTTGGTCGGAACCTCAGCACTGTTGTAACGCATAACATCCAGAAGAACAACTGCGTTTGCGATACCGTGTGGCAGGTGATGGAAAGCACCAAGTTTGTGAGCGAGAGAGTGGTTAACACCGAGGAATGCATTGGCGAATGCAAGACCTGCCATGCAGGAAGCGTTAGCCATATGGTCTCTTGCCTCTACATCGTTGCCGTCTTTATATGCACGTGGCAGATACTCAAATACCAGTTTGATCGCTTTCAGTGCAAGACCGTCTGTGTAATCGGAAGCCATCATGGAAACATAAGCCTCGATTGCATGTGTCATAACGTCGATACCGGAAGCACGGGTCAGTCCCTTCGGTGCGCTCATCATGTTGTTGGTATCTACGATCGCCATATCCGGAAGAAGCTCATAGTCAGCCAGCGGCCATTTAACGCCGGTATCCTGATCTGTGATGATGGCGAAAGGTGTAACCTCGGAACCTGTACCGGAAGATGTCGGGATTGCTACGAAGTAAGCTTTTTTACCCATCTTCGGGAAGGTGTAAACTCTCTTACGGATATCCAGGAAGTCCATGGACATATCGGAGAAGTCAGCGTCCGGATTCTCATAAAGCATCCACATAACCTTGCCGGCATCCATTGCGGAACCACCACCAAGAGCGATGATGCAGTCAGGCTCAAATGCTGTCATAGCCTTGGCTCCGGCTTTTGCGGAAGCGAGAGATGGATCTGGTGCTACATCAGAGAAGCATGTATGAACGATGCCCATCTGATCCAGTTTATCTTCGATCGGTTTGGTGTAACCGTTCTTGTAGAGGAAGGAGTCTGTTACGATGAAGCAGCGTTTCTTGCCCATAACAGTACCGAGCTCGTCAAGAGCAACCGGCATACAGCCTTTCTTAAAGTAAACCTTTTCCGGTGTTCTCATCCAGAGCATATTCTCTCTCCTTTCAGCAACGGTCTTGATATTCAGAAGGTGCTTGACACCAACGTTCTCGGATACGGAGTTACCGCCCCAGGAACCGCAGCCAAGAGTGAGGGATGGAGCAAGTTTGAAGTTGTAAAGGTCACCGATACCACCCTGAGAAGAAGGCGTATTGATAAGGATACGGCAGGTCTTCATAGCTGCCTCGAATTTATCCATCTTCTCTGTCTCATTCACGTTGATGTAGAGGGAAGATGTATGGCCGTAGCCGCCGTCAGCAACAAGACGCTCAGCTTTTGCGATAGCATCGTCAAAATTCTTAGCCTTGTACATGGCAAGTACAGGGGAAAGTTTCTCGTGTGCGAATTCCTCGCTGATATCAACGGACTCAACCTCACCGATAAGGATCTTGGTCTCAGCCGGTACGGTAACGCCTGCCATCTCGGCGATGGTAGCTGCCTTCTGGCCTACGATCTTGGCATTCAGAGCGCCGTTGATGAGGATTGTCTTTCTGACTTTCTCGATCTCGTCTTTTTTAAGGAAGTAGCATCCTCTGTAAAGGAACTCTTCTTTTACTTCTTTATAAATGCTCTCCAGAACAGTTACGGACTGTTCGGAAGCACAGATCATACCATTGTCAAATGTCTTGGAGTGGATAATGGAGTTAACTGCAAGACGGATATCTGCACTGTCATCAATGATGGCAGGTGTATTTCCAGGTCCAACACCAACAGCAGGTTTACCGGAGGAGTAAGCTGCCTTAACCATTCCAGGACCACCGGTTGCAAGGATGATATCTGCGTTCTGCATAACCATGTTGGTCAGCTCAAGGCTCGGGATATCGATCCATCCGATGATTCCTTCCGGTGCACCAGCGGCAACAGCTGCATCCAGAACAACTTTCGCTGCTTCAATGGTAGACTTCTTGGCACGCGGATGCGGGCTGATGATGATTGCGTTACGTGTTTTCAGAGAAATAAGAGATTTAAAGATTGCTGTGGAAGTCGGGTTGGTAGTCGGGATAACTGCGGCAACCAGTCCTACAGGCTCCAGGATCTTCTTGATTCCGTATGCCTTGTCTTCTTCTACAACACCACATGTCTGTGTGTTCTTGTATGCATTATAAACATACTCTGCTGCGTAATGGTTCTTGATAACCTTATCTTCCATGATACCCATGCCTGTTTCTTCAACGGCCATTTTGGCAAGTGGGATACGCATTTTGTCGGCGGCAGTAGCAGCTGCCTTAAAGATCTTGTCAACCTGCTCCTGTGTGTAGGTAGCGAAGATCTTCTGTGCTTCTTTCATTGCAGCCATTTTCGCGGTCAGGGCTTCTGGAGTGTCGATGATGGTAGGGATAGTTTCTTTCTTTGCCATGTGGAATCCTCCTGTTTTCATATGATAATGATCTGTGGTTCTGCGGGCCTGTTTTTTATGCCGGCAGATGCTGCAGAGTTTTTGTAAGTCCCCGCGCTGCGTTGCTTGGTTGATTCAATCTGATTGAATTTTCTGTTTCGATGATTATATAGTATCAAAATTCAGAAAAAAACGCAAATTCTGAATTTTGCAGCTATGTGCAAAATGACGAACAGAAAATCAGGGGAAAATACTGTAAATTTCACTCCGCAGAACGCTGAATTGTTGAAAAATCCTTTAAAAAAAATCTTTAAATTCAGCACTTTGCACAAAAAACATGTTAAATATTTGTCAGCACTGACAAAAAACATGCACACATATGAGGGGCTGGCAAAAGATAAAACGTATCATGCAGTTAAAACATTAACGTTAAGCTTTTGTCAATCAATCATGAACACATTATAATTTAACAGATTTTAGACGTCAATAGCGAATGTGATAAATAATTAACGAAAATAACGAAGAATTTTGATAAATAATTCACAAAAATATCATGTCACGGTAAAGCGTCAAACCATAATTGATAAAAAAACTTGAAATTATTTGAGTTTTCAGAACAATTAAGCAAAATATATGGAGACTTTTTTTCAGGAATGCAGAAAGAAATGGATAGATTTGTCTGAAAATGAAAAACAGGGCAGGAGATAACTGCCAGAATCCTGCGAGCAGGAAAGCCCGATGTTGTTCAGGGAAATTCGCCACAGGCAGAGAATCCTGCAGCCTGGATTCTTCCTGCAGAAAGAAACGGTCATGCAGGAAATGATTCCAGAAAAAAACTGCCATACAGGAAATGATTCCCGTATGACAGTTGTGTAAATCGTGTTAAAGATATATCCGAATCCTTTATAACTGCAAAACACTGCCAGAATCCAGTAAACAATAAATAATCGTCAAAATTCTATCAGCTCTTGCGGAATGCAGCACGTTTTCGATCTCTGGAATCCAGGATACGTTTACGGATACGAAGGCTCTTAGGGGTTACCTCAAGAAGCTCATCCTGGTCGATGAACTCGATTGCCTGCTCAAGGCTTAATACCTTAGGCGGAACAAGCTTCAGCGCATCGTCTGCCGAAGAAGAACGGGTGTTGGTGAGGTGCTTGGTCTTGCAGACATTCAGCTCGATATCCTCAGCCTTACCATTCTGTCCGATAACCATACCGCTGTAAACCTTCTCGCCAGGTCCGACGAAGAGAGTACCACGCTCCTGAGCGGAGAAAAGACCGTAAGTTACAGTCTCGCCTGCCTCGAAAGCGATGAGGGAACCCTGTTTACGATACGGGAAGTCTCCCTTGTATGGTGCATATCCGTCAAACATGGTGTTCAGGATACCGGTACCCTTGGTGGAGGTAAGGAATTCGTTACGGAATCCGATCAGTCCACGGGAAGGGATGGAGAACTCAAGACGTACAGTTCCGTCGCTTGCTGTGCTCATACCCTGAAGTTCACCTTTACGCTCGCTGAGTTTCTGGATGATGGTACCGGAAAATTCCTCCGGAACATCAACATATGCGATCTCGATCGGCTCCAGTTTGCGTCCGCGCTCGTCTGTATGATAGAGAACCTCCGGTTTGCTGACTGCAAATTCATATCCTTCACGGCGCATGTTCTCAATAAGAACGGAAAGGTGAAGCTCACCACGGCCGGAAACCTTGAAGCACTCAGTTGTATCTGTGTCTTCCACACGAAGGCTGACGTCTGTATTCAGCTCACGGTAGAGGCGGTCACGAAGGTGACGGGAAGTGATAAATTTACCTTCCTGTCCTGCAAGCGGGCTGTCGTTTACAAGGAAGTTCATGGAGATGGTAGGCTCGGAAATCTTCTGGAACGGAATGGACTCCGGGTTATCTCCTGCACAGAGTGTATCTCCAATGTGGATATCTGCAATACCGGAGATCGCAACGATGGCTCCGATGGTAGCACTCTTGACTTCAACCTTGTTCAGGCCGTCAAATTCGTAGAGCTTGCTGATCTTTACGCGCTCGTGTTTGTCCGGGTCATGATGGTTCAGAAGCATCAGCTCCTGGTTCACGGAAATGGTTCCGCGCTCAACTTTACCGACACCGATACGGCCTACATATTCATTGTAGTCGATGGTGCTGATAAGAACCTGTGTATCTCCGTCCGGATCTCCCTCCGGAGCAGGAATTGCATCAAGGATGGTCTCAAAAAGCGGAGCCATATTCTCAGGCTTGTCCTCAAGGTTACGAACTGCATAGCCGGCTTTTGCGGAGGCATACAGGAACGGGCAGTCCAGCTGCTCGTCAGATGCGTCCAGATCCATGAGAAGTTCCAGAACTTCGTCAACAACTTCCTCCGGACGTGCTTCCGGACGGTCGATCTTGTTGATGCAGACAATAACATGCAGGTTCAGTTCGAGAGCTTTACGAAGTACAAATTTAGTCTGAGGCATGGCACCCTCGAAGGCGTCCACAAGAAGAATAACGCCGTCTACCATCTTCAGCACACGCTCTACCTCGCCGCCGAAGTCCGCATGGCCTGGAGTGTCGATGATATTGATTTTTACACCCTTGTAATGAACTGCGGTGTTTTTGGAGAGAATCGTAATGCCGCGCTCACGCTCAATATCGTTGGAGTCCATGACACGTTCCTGGACTTCCTGGTTCTCACGGAAAACACCGCTCTGTTTCAAAAGCTCATCAACAAGTGTTGTTTTACCGTGATCGACATGGGCGATAATGGCCACGTTACGAACATCTTCACGCTTGGTCTTCATATAATCCAAATCCTTTCTTTCCATATATAAGTAATCTTTTTGTTAAAAATGATGTCCAAATTTACAGTTTATCACATTTTCGTGAGATTACAAGATATAAAAAAATATTTTTAGTTTTTCATTTTCCAGACATATTATACCCCAAATGCACATACATTGGTATAGACGAAATACACGAAGAGGAAGGAGAGCTACTTATTATGGCAGATAAAATTATTGAAAACAATCAGGTATCGGTTATGGGGCGTATTGCCACCGGATTTACCTTCAGCCATCAGGTTTTTGGAGAAGGGTTTTATATGATGGATATTCTGGTAAAACGTCTCAGCGATTCTGAGGACAGGATTCCGGTGATGGTGTCCGAGCGTCTGATTGATATCACCCAGGACTATGTTGGGGAGTATATTGAAATCCACGGACAGTTCCGGTCCTATAACCGTCATGAGGAAAAGAGAAATAGACTTGTGCTTTCGGTATTTGCCAGGGAAGTGAAATTTGTGGAAGAGGGAGAGGAATCCATACCGGTCAATCAGATTTTTCTGGACGGATATATCTGCAAACCGCCTGTATACAGAAAAACTCCGCTGGGAAGAGAAATTGCGGATCTTCTGATGGCAGTCAACCGTCCTTACGGAAAATCCGACTACATACCATGTATATGCTGGGGAAGAAATGCCAGATATGCTTCGGCTTTTGAGGTAGGCGGACATGTGCTGATCTGGGGCAGAATTCAGAGCAGGGAATATATGAAACGAATCAGTGAAAATGAGACAGAAAAAAGGATAGCCTATGAAGTTTCGGTGAGCAAATTGGAATATGTTGAGTAACATTGGACAGGTTATGGAATATTGGTGGGAACATTAAGGTAACACTTGCATTTCCAGCCAATCTGCGGTAATATAAGAAAAATTAAAAAAATGGGGAATTACCGGTTTCACTAAACAGTAAGAGGAAGAATCATGGAAAAAGAAATAACAGAGGTTTATTGCGGGAACGGGAAAGGAAAGACGACACTGGCTATCGGCCAGGCTTTGCGCTTTGCCGCGCAGGGAAAAAGTGTGATCATCATACAGTTTCTCAAGGGCAGGGAACGCAGAGAACTGGATTTTCTTGAGGATCTGGATAATCTTGATTTCAAGATTTTCCGTTTCGAAAAAATGGACACCTGCTATAATGACCTGAGTGAGCAGGAAAAGACAGAAGAGAGAACCAATATTCTCAACGGCCTTAATTTTGCACGGAAGGTAATTGCTACCGGAGAGTGTGATTTTCTGCTGCTGGATGAAATCCTCGGGCTTATGGATAAAGGAATCGCTCCAGTTGAGACGATCATCGATATGCTTAAGCAGAAGGATGAAAGTATGCACATAGTTATGACCGGACGCTGGCTTCCGGAAGCACTGAAGCCATATGTGGACAGTGTTACCACAATGACAACAGAGCTGACCGGACAGGAACGGAAATAAGCAACAGTTCACAGAAGAAAGAAGGAGGAAGACAAATGGCAATTTTTAAAGGAACAGGCGTTGCAATCGTAACACCTATGCACGAAGACGGTAAGGTAAATTATGAGAAACTTGAGGAGATCCTTGAGGATCAGATCGCGAACAGCACAGACGCCATCGTTATCTGCGGAACAACAGGAGAATCTTCTACTCTGACACACGGAGAGCACCTTCAGACAATCAAGTTCACAATTGACAAAGTTAACAAACGTGTGCCTGTAATCGCAGGAACAGGTTCCAATTGTACAGAGACAGCAATCATGATGTCCAAGGAAGCAGCTTCCTATGGTGCAGACGCTCTTCTTATTGTAACACCTTATTATAACAAGGCTACACAGAAGGGACTTATCGCTCATTACACAGCAATTGCCAATGCAGTTCCGGAAACTCCGCTCATCATGTACAATGTACCGAGCCGTACAGGCTGCAACATCCAGCCGGCTACAGCAGCTTACCTTGCAAAGAATGTAAAGAACATTGTCGGAATCAAGGAAGCAACCGGAGATCTTTCCCAGATCGCCAAGATGATGTCTCTGGCAGACGGACAGCTTGAGCTTTACTCCGGAAATGATGATCAGGTACTTCCGATTCTTTCTCTTGGCGGACTTGGAGTTATTTCCGTACTTTCCAATGTTGCACCGAAGTTTACACATGACATGGTCATGAAATATTTCGACGGTGATACCAAGGGAGCAACAGAGGATCAGCTGAAAGCTCTTCCGCTGATCAACGCACTGTTCAGCGAAGTAAACCCGATTCCTGTTAAGACAGCTATGAACCTTATGGGAATGAACGTAGGACCGCTTCGTATGCCACTTTGCGAGATGGAAGAAGACACAAAGGCAGCTCTTGCAAAAGAGATCGAGAAATTCGGCCTTAAGCTTGCAAAATAATCAGACTGTAAGCGGAAGGTAAAGGAGAATATACTATGGTAAAAATCATCATGCATGGCTGCAACGGACATATGGGTCAGGTGATCAGTGGCATTGTGGAGAAAGATCCGGATGCAGAGATCGTGGCAGGCATCGACATTGCAGATCAGGGAAAAAACAGCTATCCGGTATTTACCGATATTGATACATGTCAGGTAGAGGCAGACGCGATCATTGATTTCTCCTCTGCAAAAGCAACAGACAAGCTTCTTGAGTACAGTGCCGCACGCCAGATCCCGGTTGTTCTCTGCAGCACAGGCTTAAGCGAGGAGCAGCTTGCGAAAGTAGAAGAAACATCCAAAAAGGTTGCAGTGCTGAAATCTGCGAACATGTCTCTTGGTATCAACACACTTCTGAAACTGGTTCAGGACGCTGCCAAGGTTCTTGCAACTGCAGGATTTGACATGGAGATCGTTGAGAAACATCACCGCCTGAAAGTAGACGCACCAAGTGGTACTGCACTTGCACTAGCAGACAGCATTAATGAAGTTATGGATAACAAGTATCATTATGTATATGACCGCAGCCAGAAACGTGAGAAACGTGACGATAAGGAGATCGGAATCTCCGCAGTTCGTGGCGGAACCATCGTAGGTGAGCATGAGATCATTTTTGCAGGTCAGGACGAAGTGATCGAGTTCAAGCATACTGCATATTCCAAGGCTATTTTTGGAAAAGGTGCTGTAGAAGCAGCCAAATTCCTTGCAGGTAAACCGGCAGGACGTTACGATATGAGTGACGTGATCGGCTGATCCTGACAGGTTGACAGTTTAATCCGTAACAGAATGATACAGGTAATAAAAACGGGTTTCGTGTAAAAGCGGAGCCCGTTTTTTTGAATGAAATTGCGAAGCGATTTCATTCATGAGCATGTAGTGGAACGGAATGCGAATGTCCGCTATATGGCCTTATAGCAAAGAATATTTTTGAAATTTTTGCCAGGATAGAATACTGGAAAAAGTGCCATATTAGGAATACAGAATTTTTCAGAAAAAGGAGAAGATCATATGAAAAAATGGAAGGCGATTCTTTTTGGCACTTTGCTCACTCTGTCTCTGTGTACATTTACAGCCTGTGGTACAGAGGTAAATAATGCGGATGAAACTGTGGACGAGAAAAATAATGATGAGAGAAATAAGAAAAAAAATACAAACGAAAATACTGCCACAGAAAATGGAATTATGGAAGATGAAACAGATAATGACGGTGTGATGGACAACGGCGGGATCATTGAAGATTCTGGCACAGATAACAATGAAATGGCCGGTGGAAATATTACCGTGACTCCTGCGGGAAATGGAAATAATACAACAGCAGCGCCTGGAACTACAGATGCCAACGGAACCGGAAATGACGGAACGGTATCCGGTGAGCTGGGTGACGGTGTGAAGGACCTGGGCGACGGCGTAGGAAATGCGGTGGATGATATTGGCAATGCAGTAGGAAATGCGGTAGAGGGCAGATAGAGTTGCTGTTTATTTCGTGGTCAGCAACTGTAAGGTAACCTGGTGCTACAGATATTTTACCACAGCATTGCATAAAACTGTTTCTGATGCTATTATCAGTGCATGGAAAGAAAACGGAGGACAGGATTATGAAATTCAGACCATGCATTGATATACATAACGGAAAAGTAAAACAGATCGTAGGAGGAAGCCTGAAAGATCAGGGTGATCAGGCGGCAGAAAATTTTGTGTCAGAGCAGGATGCGGCTTTTTATGCAGAGCTTTATAAGAAGGCGGGATTAAAGGGCGGTCATGTGATCCTTTTGAACGGAAAAGGTTCTCCCAACTATGAAGCGACGAAAGCCCAGGCGCTTCTTGCCCTGAAAAGATATCCCAGAGGACTTCAGATCGGAGGCGGTATCTGCCCGGAGAATGCGTCAGAGTATCTGGAGGCTGGTGCCAGCCATGTGATCGTAACCTCCTATGTGTTTAAAAACGGAGTGATCTCCTGGGAAAATCTGGAGAAGATCCGGAATGCAGCAGGAAAAGAACATCTTGTGCTGGACTTAAGCTGCCGCAAAAAAGACGGTAACTATTATATTGTCACAGACCGCTGGCAGAAATTTACAGAAGAGATCGTGACACTGGAACTGATGGAAAAGCTTGGAAGTTACTGTGATGAATTTCTGGTCCATGCAGTGGATGTGGAGGGAAAGGCTCATGGTGTTGAGACAGAACTTGCGGAACTTCTGGGACAGTATACAGCTCATCCGGTAACTTATGCAGGCGGTGTCGGCTCCATGGCAGATATTGAGGAACTTCGAAGGGCAGGACAGGGAAGACTGGACGTGACTGTTGGCAGTGCACTGGATATTTTTGGCGGAAGCATACCGTTTGAAGTTCTGGCAGAGATGAAGTAGAATAGTTGCATATTCATGACAAAAAAATCCTTTTGCAGGAATATATTGAATAAATTTAGAAAAAATTTGTAAAATTTTTGAAAAGTGATGTTAAAATTCAACTTAATGTGTTATAATAGCAACATAAAACAGCAAAGGGGATGGAAGTCATGAAATTTATTATTAGTGGAAAGAATATAGCAGTAACAGAAGGACTTAAAACAGCTGTTGAGGACAAGCTTGGTAAACTTGAAAGGTATTTTACTCCTGAAACTGAGATTTCAGTAACCTTAAGCGTTGAGAAGGATCGCCAGAAGATCGAGGTAACAATCCCTGTGAAAGGTAACATTATCCGTTCCGAGCAGGTAAGCAATGATATGTATGTATCCATCGATCTGGTTGAAGAGGTAATTGAGCGTCAGCTTCGTAAATACAAGAACAAGATCGTTGACAAGCAGCAGGAATCCACAAACTTCCAGAAAGCATACCTTGATAAGGATTATGAAGAGGATGAGGAAGTTAAGATCATCCGTACCAAGAAATTCGGAATCAAACCAATGTATCCGGAAGATGCATGCGTACAGATGGAGCTTCTTGGACATAATTTCTTTGTATTCTTCAATGCTGAGACAGAGCAGGTGAACGTAGTTTACAAACGTAAAGGTAATACTTACGGACTGATCGAGCCGGAGTTTTAGGCAGAAGTCTCTGTAGGAGATCATGGGTGAATGATCTTTTATAAAAACTGAATATTGAACGACTGAGAAAAGCTCCGGGAATCTGCGTGGAAAATCTGCAGATTCCCGGAGCTTTTTTTCAGGGCAGAAGAACAGCTCCGGACATGATTTGTTAATTAATTGTTCATTGTTTTTATAACTGGAAAGTGGTAGAATATATACCATATGTGATCTGGATATCAACAGAGAACTGGAATGATTATGATGATTGGAACGAACAGTGTCCTGGAATGATCCTGAATCGGATAGATAAGAGACTTAAATGTCCTATTTCGAATAAAATGATTGGAGCAGAAACATGAATGTTTTTTCAAAAGTATTTGGAACCCGCAGCCAGCGTGAAGTAAAGCGTATCATGCCGCTGGTTGAGAAAACCGAGAGCTATCAGTCCCAGATGCAGCAGCTTACCGACGAGCAGTTACGGGACAAAACCAGAGAATATAAGAAACGTCTTGCAGAAGGCGAAACACTGGATGATCTTCTTCCGGAGGCATTTGCCACCGTACGTGAGGCTGCCAAGCGTGTGCTTGGAATGGAGCATTACCGTGTACAGATCATCGGTGGTATCATCCTTCACCAGGGCCGTATCGCCGAGATGAAAACAGGTGAAGGTAAAACTCTTGTTTCCACACTTCCTGCATACCTGAATGCCCTTGAGGGAAAAGGTGTCCACATCGTAACGGTCAACGATTACCTGGCTAAACGAGATGCCGAGTGGATGGGTAAAGTCCATGAGTTCCTTGGCCTGACTGTAGGTGTGGTACTCAACGACATGAAACCGGAAGAACGCCGTGCGGCATACGGATGTGACATCACATACGTTACCAACAACGAACTTGGATTTGATTACCTTCGTGACAACATGGTTATCTATAAAGAACAGCTTGTTCAGAGAGATCTTCACTACTGTATCATCGATGAGATCGACTCCGTCCTGATCGATGAGGCACGTACACCTCTGATCATTTCCGGACAGAGCGGCAAATCCACCAAGCTTTATGAAGTATGTGATATCCTTGCACAGCAGCTGGAGCGTGGTGAGGCCAGCCATGAGATGACCAAGATGGCAGCCATCATGGGTGAGGAAGTTATCGAGACCGGTGACTTCGTTGTAAATGAGAAAGACAAGATCGTCAACCTTACCGAACAGGGTATCAAGAAGGTTGAGAAATTCTTTAATATTGAGAACCTGGCAGATCCGGAGAATCTGGAGATCCAGCATAACATTATCCTTGCCCTTCGTGCACATAACCTGATGCATAAGGATCAGGATTATGTTGTAAAAGATGACGAGATCCTGATCGTTGATGAGTTTACCGGACGTATCATGCCGGGCCGTCGTTATTCGGATGGTCTTCATCAGGCGATCGAGGCGAAAGAGCATGTTAAGGTTAAGAGAGAGAGTAAGACTCTTGCAACCATCACTTTCCAGAACTTCTTCAATAAATATGATAAAAAAGGCGGTATGACCGGTACAGCCCTTACTGAGGAGAAAGAGTTCCGTGATATCTACGGCATGGACGTTGTAGAGATCCCGACCAACCGTGTGGTACAGCGTAAAGACCTTGACGATGCCGTTTACATGACAAAGAAAGAGAAATTCAATGCAGTTGTAGAGGCTGTTAAGGAAGCACATGCAAAACATCAGCCGGTACTAGTTGGTACGATCACTATCGAGACTTCCGAACTTCTCAGCAGAATGCTGAAGAGAGAGGGAATCCCGCATAACGTATTGAATGCCAAGTTCCATGAACTTGAGGCTGAGATCGTAGCTCAGGCAGGACAGGCAGATGCCGTTACCATCGCAACCAACATGGCAGGCCGTGGTACCGATATCAAGCTTGACGATGTGGCAAGAGAGGCCGGCGGTCTGAAGATCATCGGTACCGAGCGCCATGAGTCAAGACGTATTGATAACCAGCTCCGTGGACGTTCCGGACGACAGGGAGATCCGGGTGAATCCCGTTTCTACATTTCCCTTGAGGATGACCTGATGCGCCTGTTCGGTTCCGAGAGACTGATGAAAGTGTTTACATCCCTTGGTGTTGAGGAGAATGAGCAGATCGAGCATAAGATGCTCTCCAACGCCATCGAGAAAGCGCAGGAGAAGATTGAGTTCAACAACTTCGGAATCCGTAAAAATCTTCTCGACTATGACCAGGTTAACAATGAGCAGAGAGAGATCATCTACGAGGAGCGTCGTCAGGTACTTGACGGTGAGAACATGCGTGATGCCATCTACAAGATGATCACAGATATCGTAGACAGCATGACAGATATGTGCTTCTCTGATGATATGGATTCTTCGGAGTGGGATCTTGATGAGTTCAATACCGCGATCACTCCGATCATTCCGATCCATCCTCTGACTGCAGAGAAGGTAAAAGGCCATAAAAAAGACGAGATTAAACATATCGTGAAGGAAGAGGCTGTGAAGCTTTATGAAGCGAAAGAGGCTGAGTTCCCGGAACCGGAGCAGCTTCGTGAGCTTGAGCGAGTAGTTCTCCTGAAATGTATTGACAGTAAGTGGATGGATCACATCGACGACATGGAAATGCTCCGTCAGGGTATCGGCCTGATGGCATATGGCCAGAGAGATCCGGTTGTTGAGTACAAGATGAACGCATTCGAGATGTTCAACAACATGATCACTTCCATTCAGGAAGATACCGTACGTATGCTGTATCATGTTCATGTAGAGCAGAAGATCGAGCGTGAGCAGGTTGCAAAAGTAACCGGTACAAACAAAGATGACAGCGCCGGCCCGAAGAAACCGGTTCAGCGAAAAGAAGATAAAGTATATCCGAACGATCCGTGCCCATGCGGAAGCGGCAAGAAATATAAACAGTGCTGTGGACGTAAGGCAGCGAAGATCTGAGAATGAAGATAAAAATAGTCTCACCTGATGATATGGTGGGGCTATTTTTGTATAAGAGCAGAGAAAGGATATGATAATATGGCCGTTATAAAAACAGCAATTCTTCAGACACATGTATATACAGAAAAATCCCGTAACATCACCCAGGCAGCAGAAATTCTTGCCCGCCCGGAACTTCAGGGAATCGACCTGGCAGTCCTGCCCGAAATGTTCTGCTGTCCCTACGAGAATAAATACTTTCCGGAGTATGCGGAAGCCGAAGGTGGGGACACCTGGGAAAAATGTTCCAGGCTGGCAGCAGAACGTGGGATTTATCTCATAGCTGGAAGTATGCCGGAGAGAGACGCAACCGGTCGTATTTACAACACATCCTATGTTTTTGACAGAAACGGGCATCAGATCGGGAAACACCGGAAGATGCATCTTTTTGACATTGATGTAAAAGGTGGCCAGTATTTTAAAGAATCAGATACCCTGACACCGGGAGATCAGGTGACAGTTTTTGACACAGAATTTGGAAAGATGGGCGTTTGCATCTGCTATGATTTCCGCTTTCCGGAACTTGCCAGGCTGATGGTGGATCAGGGGGCAGAGGTGATCATTGTGCCGGCGGCTTTTAATATGACAACAGGTCCTCTCCATTGGGAGCTGATGTTCCGCCAGAGAGCCGTGGACAATCAGGTATACACCCTCGGGGCCGCACCTGCCAGAGACCTGAATGCCGGATACCATTCCTGGGGCCATTCCATTGCCGTGGATCCCTGGGGAAAAGTCCTCATGGAAATGGAAGAAAAGCCGGACGTAAAAGTTGCGGAATTGGACCTGGAGGAGGTAAAAAAAGTCCGGGAACAGCTGCCTCTTCTGAAGCACCGGAGAGGGGATATCTATGAATTGTCGCAGATAAAATAGAAATGCCTGAACCACGTTTTCGTTGTAATTTTCAGGCCCATATGGTATTGTATAAGACAGGCAGGAGTTCCTGCATCAATATATAGAAAGAAGGTGAAGCTGTGGTTGAGTTAGATCAGTTCAAGAGTATTCTTGCAACATACACAGAGCCATTAGTGGAAGTGAGGGATTCACTTTGACCTCGCTAACAAAGAGCAGAAGGTCGAAGAATTAGAGCGCGAGATGGAAGCGCCTGATTTCTGGGATAACGCAGAAGTATCTCAGATGAAGATGAAACAGTTAAAGAGTCTCAAGGATGATATTGAGACATACCATAATCTGGAAACACAGATGGAAGATATGGAAACCATGATCGAGATGGGATATGAGGAGAATGATCCGGAGATCGTCCCTGAGATCCAGGAAATGCTGGACGAGTTCCAGGCAAGCTTTGACAGCATCCGTGTGAAGACACTTCTTTCCGGAGAGTACGACGGAGAGAACGCCATCATCAAGCTGAACGCAGGAGCCGGCGGAACAGAGGCTTGCGACTGGTGCGGAATGCTTTATCGTATGTACAGCAGATGGGCGGAGAAAAAAGGCTTTGCGCTGGAGGTCCTGGATTACCTTGACGGTGATGAGGCCGGTGTGAAATCCGTAACCTTCCAGGTGAACGGAGAGAACGCCTACGGTTATCTGAAATCCGAGAAGGGTGTTCACCGTCTTGTACGTATTTCTCCGTTTAATGCAGCAGGAAAGAGACAGACATCTTTTGTATCCTGCGATGTTATGCCGGATATCAAGAAGGATCTGGATGTTGAGATCAATGATGACGATATCCGTATCGATACCTACCGAAGCAGTGGTGCCGGTGGACAGCATATCAACAAGACATCCTCTGCGATCCGTATCACCCATTTTCCGACTGGAATCGTGGTACAGTGCCAGAATGAACGTTCTCAGCACATGAACAAGGATAAGGCTATGCAGATGCTGAAGGCCAAGCTGTATCTGCTGAAACAGCAGGAAGCTGAGGAGAAGCTTTCCGGCATTCGAGGCGAAGTAACAGATATCGGCTGGGGAAACCAGATCCGTTCCTATGTCCTGCAGCCATACACCATGGTAAAAGACCATAGAACCAATGAAGAAACCGGTAATGTTGACGCAGTTCTGGACGGTGGTATTGACATTTTTATCAATGCATACCTGAAATGGATCGCGCTGGCGAAAAAGAAAGAATAACATTACTGTCACGGAACCCCATAAAGACAGAGAAAAGGACTCCGCAGGCAAAAAAGCGCTTGTGGAGTTTCTTTTATTATGATAATATATCTCTTGTACGAAAACAGTTGTCTTTATGAAACGGACAGGAGGCTGCTGGCCACAATGTGAACAGCAGTCAGAGAGGTTGCTATGCAGAAACAGGTTGAAAAGAAAAAATACTATGTAGTAAGAGAACGGGCAGTGCCGGAGGTACTTCTCAAGGTGGTTGAGGCCAAGAGACTGCTGGAATCCAAACGGGTGGCTACTGTTCAGGAAGCTGCTGAAAGGACCGGGATCAGCCGCAGTTCTTTTTACAAATATAAGGACGATATTTTTCCTTTCCACGAGGAGACCAAGGGAAAGACCATCACCTTTATCATTCAGATGGACGATGAGCCGGGGCTTTTATCAATGGTGCTGCAGACGATTGCCCGTTTTCACGGTAATATCCTGACCATACATCAGAGTATTCCCATTAACGGAGTCGCAACGCTGACGCTGAGCGTTGACATCCTTCCGGGAGAAGGCGACGCAGAGGCTATGGTGGAGAATATTGAGCAGAGAGACGGTATACACTATTTGAAAATTTTAGGCAGGGAGTAAGCATATGATAAACATAGCAGTATTAGGCTACGGTACAGTAGGAAGCGGAGTTGTTGAAGTCATCAACACCAATCATGAGAGCATTAACAAGAGAGCTGGAGATGAGATTAACATCAAGTACGTTCTTGATTTAAGAGATTTTCCGGGAGATCCGGTTGAGAAAGTTCTGGTTCATGATTATGAAGTGATCGTAAACGATCCGGAGGTAGATATTGTTGTTGAGGTTATGGGCGGGATCGAGCCGGCTTATACCTTTGTAAAAAGAGCGCTTCAGGCAGGAAAGAGCGTAAGCACATCCAATAAGGCTCTGGTAGCCAAGCATGGTTCCGAGCTCATGGAGATCGCAAAAGAAAAAAATATCAATTTCCTTTTTGAGGCAAGCTGCGGCGGCGGTATCCCGATCATTCGTGCACTGAATTCTTCACTGACAGCAGATGAGATCGATGAGATCACAGGAATCCTTAACGGAACCACCAACTACATGCTTTACAAGATGAGCACAGAGAACTGTGATTTTGATACGGTTCTGAAGGAAGCTCAGGCAAAGGGCTATGCAGAGGCAGATCCGACTGCAGACGTAGGAGGTGCTGACGCATGCCGTAAGATCGCCATCCTTTCTTCACTTGCATACGGAAAATTCCTGAATTACGAGGATATTTATACAGAAGGAATCACAAAGATCACACCGGCAGATATGGAATATGCAAAAGAGCTTGGCATGACTATCAAGCTTCTTGCCACAAGCCGTAGGATCGGAGATTCTTTCTATGCAATGGTAGCGCCGTTCCTGGTAGGCCAGAGTAGCCCGCTTTACAGTGTAAATGATGTGTTTAATGCAGTATTTGTGCACGGAAATGTTCTCGGAGATGCCATGTTCTACGGAAGCGGAGCAGGTAAGCTTCCGACTGCAAGTGCAGTAGTTGCAGATGTTGTGGATGAAGCAAAGCATCTCCACAGAAATATCATGACAAACTGGAGCAGCTATGCCTTGAAGCTTATGGATATGGATGAAGTTGAGGGACGTTTCTTCGTACGTGTGTCTGATACTACTATGGATGAAGTGGAAAAAGCTTTTGGTGATGTACAGACCATCGAGCCGGATGACCTTCCGGACGAATTCGGATTTATCACACCGGTGATGAAGCAGGCTGAATATAAAGAGAAGATCAGTAAGCTTACCGGAAAAGTACTGGCAATGATCCGCGTGAAGGATTGATGCCTGAGGAGAAATAAGAACATGTTAATCGTAAAAAAATTCGGCGGTACTTCTGTGGCAAACAAAGAGCGTATCTTTAATGTTGCCAGAAGATGTATCGAAGATTACAAAAAAGGAAACGACGTGGTGGTCGTGCTTTCCGCAATGGGTAAATATACCGATGAGCTGATCACCATGGCGAAAGATATCAACGACAAACCTCCGAAACGAGAGATGGATATGCTTTTTACCATCGGAGAACAGATGTCAGTGGCACTGATGTCCATGGCTATGGACAGCCTGGGAGTACCGGCTGTTTCCCTGAATGCGTTTCAGGTAGCTATGCACACAACAAGTGCACATGGAAGCGCACGTCTGAAAAAGATCGATGCCGCACGTATCCGCAGAGAACTGGATAACCGCAGGATCGTTGTGGTTACAGGATTTCAGGGAATTGATAAGTATAATGACTATACCACACTTGGCCGTGGCGGTTCGGATACCACAGCCGTAGCTCTTGCAGCAGCACTTCATGCAGATGCCTGTGAGATCTATACCGATGTGGATGGCGTTTATACTGCTGACCCCCGTAAGGTTCCGAAAGCCCGCAAGCTTAAGGAGATCACTTACGATGAGATGCTGGATCTGGCAACTCTGGGTGCGGGAGTGCTTCATAACCGTTCTGTGGAGATGGCGAAGAAATACGGTGTACCGCTAGTGGTACGTTCCAGTCTCAACAACAGCGAAGGAACTGTGGTAAAGGAGGAAGTAACAGTGGAGAGAATGCTGATCAGCGGTGTTGCTCTGGATACAGATGCAGTACGTATTGCTGTGATCGGACTTAAAGATTCACCAGGAGTAGCATTTAAGCTTTTTGATACCCTGGCCAAGAAAAATATCAATGTGGATATGATCCTTCAGTCTATCGGCCGTGCCGGAACCAAGGATATTTCCTTTACTGTTGATAAAAATGATCTGGACGATGCAATGGCAGTCCTGGAATCCAACCAGGCACGCATCGGCTATGATGAGCTTCATGCGGAGAAAAACATCGCCAAACTTTCCATCGTGGGAGCTGGTATGATGAGTAATCCGGGTGTTGCCGCAAAAATGTTCGAGAGCCTTTATAATGAGGGCGTGAACATCAATATGATCGCGACATCTGAGATCCGTGTGACTGTTCTCATCAATGAGAAAGATGGCGTACGTGCCATGAATGCGGTACATGATGCGTTTAATCTTGCAGATTAACCGGATAAACTGCGAAGCAGTTAATCGGTGTAGAGCTGCATAGTGAATGCGGATTGCGAATTGCGAATATCCGTTTGACATTGCAGAAAAATGATCTGGCGTGCAGTTATGCAGCATAAGCAGCAGGATATGCCAGAGCGAAAATGAGAAATGACGGGGCGGAGGCTTGGTATAAGTCTCCGCCTTCTATAACGGAACGGTGCGTGCATTCGGGCTGTCCGCCGGAAAGATGTGGCCGTTCATAAGGAGAGAATTTTTATGAGAAAAAATCTGAAGGGCTGTAAGAAGCTTGCAAGGGAAACGCTGACTGGTAATTTTACGGTTCCGGTGATCGGCAGTATTGCGGTTGCGGCGATGAGTGTGGTTTCAAGCTACATTTCCACAGCACTTTTTCCGGGAGATTCCGCGTACGCGATCATCGGAGGAGAAGTATTCAGCTTTATCCTTTCTCTGGTGATCTGCGTTTTTTCCGCAGGACTTTACCGGATCTACCTGAATATTTCCAGAAGGGAAGCATATTCTTTTGGAGATCTTCTGTACTTTTTCAGCCACCAGCCAGACCATGTGATCGTGGCATCCTTTGTGCTGGCACTGATTAATCTGGTGACATCACTTCCACTGGCGTGGTTTTCGTTCACAAGCGATATGGGAAATACAGTGGAAGAGCAGATGAACTGGGCAGTGACTTATATGCTGCTGACACTTCTCGGGTTTGGGCTGAACCTGCTGATAGCCATGCCTTTCACCATGAGTTATTATATTCTGTCCGATAATCCGGACATGAAAGGAACACAGGCACTGAAAGCAAGTGCGAAACTTATGAAGGGGCACTACTGGGAGTATTTGAAAATGCTCTTAAGTTTTATACCGTGGATTATTTTTTCCATGTTTACGCTTTATCTGGCACTGATCTGGCTGGTGCCTTATATAGAAACCTGCATGGCAGTTTTCTATCGGAATATTTCCGGAGAATTTGATGAGCCACCGGCGGAGCCGTATCCCCCGGTGACACCGGTTCCTCAGTTTCATGATGAAACCGAAGCCTGATGCCTCCCGGCGAGGGCGCCTGGATGCGGCGGGCATCTTCTTTCCGGAGGGGATACTAGAGGCGTAGACTTTTCCTTTCCAGGGAGGATACTAGAGGCGTAGACTTTTTCCTTTCCAGGGAGGATACTAGAGGCGTAGGCTTTTTCCTTTCCGGGGAGGATACTAGAGGCGTAGGCATTTTTTCCTTTCAGGGGGACCATTTTGGCATGGGCAGGTACGAGGGGGAAAGCACTCAAAGTTGCGAAGCCCGCTTTTCCCCCTCGAGCTCCCCCTTTCCGGGCACGCAGTTGTTGTAGGCTGTGAGAATGTGTGAAAGTATTGGCGGGGCGATGGATTCTACTGTGTCGGCTGCGGAAAGTTGAGCCGATTTATGCTGACGTAAATATATTGACGAAGTGTTTTTTATTCGCTCCGTACAAAAAGCGGTCTGCGAAGCAGACCTGTTTCTGAATAACAGTGAAATAACAGCCATACAAGTTATACGCTGTAATTCAGGGAACAGGCCTGCTACGCAGGCCGCTTTCCCGTCCGCCCTGAACCAACAATCGGCTCAGCCTGACACTGCCAGTACAGCAGAATACAGGACTGAGCCGATAAAGTTACACATTCCATAACGCATCACAGCGGCGTGGCCAGGAGGGGAAGAGCGCGAGAAGGGGAGACGGCCTTCGCAACTATGAGTGCTTCCCCTTCTCGCAAATTTCCTACTTTCATAAAGTAAAAACTATAATCCCAAAAAGAAACACACACACTTCAAAAATCCGCTTCACAAAGTAAAAGCTATAATCCAAAAAAAGAAACACACACACTTCAAAAATCCACTTCACAAAGTAAAAATCACAATCCAAAAAAGAAAAACACACAAACATTACAGATTCAAAGGAAGTCGTCCCACAACTTCCTTTGTCAAAACACCTATGAGAATCCCCGCCAGGACCCCGGCCACCAGCAGTGCCGGTGCATAAACCATCAGACTCGTATTACTCACCACGATCATGGCAACGATCAATTGCCCAATATTGTGCGTAACCCCACCAGCCACACTGATCCCGATCAGACTAAACCCGGAATGTTTTTTCAGCAGATTCATCACAGTCAAACTAAGCGCGGCGCCAGCCATACTATATAAAATACTGAACAGATTTCCAAACATAAACCCAATCACAAGTATCCTGACAACGGACACAAGAGCCGCCTCTTTCGCAGAATACCGATCCAGGATAAAAAGCACTGCCAGGTTTGCAAGTCCGAGCTTGATTCCCGGAATTCCTGCAAACACAGGAATCAGGGACTCCACATATCCCAAAATGATCGCTACTGCGGAAAATAATCCAAGATAAGCTGTTTTTCGTTTCATAAATAAACCCTTTCATTTGTTACAGATGTGCCCCGGACCAAATGTCATCTGTCGGAGGAGAGCTGCATGGCGAACGCACATTACGCATATATTCCGTAACATCTTCATCTTACGTCACCGCATCAATCTTCGGTGAACTCTTCGAATCCGAATCCTCCGTGGTATTTTCTCCTTCTATCACCACTTTGTTAGGAAGACAGATAATAGAACCGCCATGTTCATCCACAGCTTTCTGTTTCATACAGTAATGATCCGGACAGGTTGCTTCGATCATGGTAACTTTTCCGTTTTTGATCTCGCAGACATTGTTGTCTCCGATATGTATGACCTGATCCTGGGAAAGAGAATAAGTTCCGAATTCTTTTCCGTCAACGGTAATACGGATCGTATTGTGGGAACGTTTCCCTGTGATCTGAAAACCAAGCCAGAGAACCCCGGCCAGAATCAGGATCCCGGCAATAAAAATCACTTCTTTTTTCTTCAAAATAAAAACTCCGTTTCTGTCACAGATTCAGAAAAAATCATATCATACTCCCATTCAAAAGGCAAATATAAGTTAAGGATATCTAACCAATATCTGGAAAAGTTACAGCAAAAATTAAAGATACGGAGAAAAAAGTTACTGCGTACTAACAAAAAGTATAGACAAGAAAAAAATCAGGTGATATAATACCTAGCTGTAAGTTAGCAATATCTAATTAAAGAAAAATGATTAATTAGAACTAATCTATAAATATGAGTAAAAGATATATAACTTATTCAAAAAACGGTTATGTGCAGATGATAGGAACGGACTGTGAATATCTGACTGACTAAATACAGGGGAGAAAAGAGATGAAAAACCAGAATTTTTATATGAGAGTGATTTCTTTACTGCTGGTAGTTCTGGCTGTGCTTTTTTATAACAGCAGTATGAAAGCCCAGGCAAACGAAAAAGAAATTTCGGCTCTGACAGATAAGGTAGACACGCTTCAGGAGCAGCAGAATGAACTTCTCAGTGCACTGGAGACAAGCTATGCAAACCGTATGCAGAATCAGGCAGCATCCACAGGAACTGACAGCAGTAATGCAGATTCAACAGACGGTGACAAGGCAGCAGACACTTCGGACGGCAAGACATCCGATGCAAACGCGGAGGACACAGCAGCGCCAGATTCCGATAACGTATATAAAGATGGAACTTACACAGGAGAAGCTGATGGATACGGCGGAACCATTCAGGTGGAAGTGACACTTGCCAGTGATGAAATTACATCCATTAATGTGGTCAGTGCACCAGGTGAGGACAGCGCATATCTTTCACAGGCAGAGAGTGTGATCGATTCCATCTTAAGTGCGCAGAGTACAGATGTGGATACTGTATCAGGAGCAACTTTCAGTTCTACAGGAATCCTGAATGCGGTGGATGATGCACTTGGAAAGGCGGAAAATTCATGAAAAAAAGACAGCGGGAAGTAAGGCTGATGCGTGCGGGGATACAGCTGGCATTTTTTATTGCTGCCCCGTCTCTGTTTTCCACAGCTTTTGCGGGAATCAAATCAATTTTTCTCGCCATTGCGGCCGGTCAGCCGGTAGAGTGGAACTCCTTTCTGACTGTAACAGCAGTGCTTCTGATCTTTACGTGTTTTTTCGGAAGACATTTCTGCGGATATGCATGTGCATTCGGATCTTTTGGAGATGCCGTGTATGAAGGTTTTTCTCTGATCTGTATGAAATGTTTTCATAAAAAAAAGAAACCAGCTCTTTCTGAAAGAATGGTACACAGACTTCAGAAAGTCAAATATATCGTACTGGCCCTGATTTTACTTTCCTGCCTTACAGGAGTATACGGAAAGCTTACAGGAACCAGCCCGTGGGATGTTTTTTCCATGATTACAGCAGGACGTTTCCCTAACAGTAAATATCTGGCGGGAATCGTGATTCTGGTTCTGATCATGGTGGGAATGTGTACACAGGAACGTTTTTTCTGCCAGTTTCTCTGCCCTATGGGAGCGGTTTTTGCATTAATGCCGATCCTTCCGGGAGCACTTTTTCAGAGAAACCGTGAAAAATGTCCGCCGAAATGCGGTCTCTGTAAAAAAAGATGTCCGGCTCATCTGGATATTGACGGCGACACGGCCAGGTCCGGCGAATGTCTTTGCTGCCACGCATGTGCGGCAACCTGTCCGAGAAAAAATATTCACATTGGAACAAATGAGGGAAATTAATCTATGAGATCTCATGCTCTGAAAAAGAAAGCTTTTCTGGCAACGGCTGCAGCTGCAGGAATTACCATGGTTTTTCCTGTATTATGCGCAGCTTCGGAAAATGACATACAGACATATACCAATACAGATTTTGCCATGGATACTGTGGTATCAGAAACACTTTATACCACAGGAGACGATATAAACAGTAAACTGACATCTGTACTGACAGATGTGGAAACAAACCTTCTTTCATGGACCAATGAAAGTTCCCAGATTTACAAGGTGAACGCAGACAGCGGAAAAGATAAGGAGATTTCCGATGAACTTTCCGGATATCTGGAACGCCTTCTGAAAATTGCGAAAGATTCTGAGGGGGCTTTTGATCCGACCATCGGAAAACTGATCCGTCTGTGGGATATTGGCGGGGAAAATCAGAAAATTCCTGAAGAAGCAGAAATCAAAAATGTTCTGAAAGATTCCGGATATCAGAAAGTTTCTCTTGACGGAACGACGATCCGCATGGACGAGGGATGTTCGCTGGATCTTGGTGCAGCCGGAAAAGGAATTGGCTGTGACTCGATTCTGGAATATCTGGAAACACAGAAGGATGTTTCTGCGGCGCTTATGAACCTTGGGGGAAGCAGTGTCATGACCTATGGAAGCAAACCGGACGGTTCTTCCTGGAACGTGGCAGTGACAGATCCCCGTGCTGAAAATGACGACGATTATCTTGGTGTGGTTGCCTTAAATGGCACAGAATTTCTTTCCACATCCGGAGATTACGAGAAATATTTTATCGAAGATGGTGTAAGGTATCACCACATTATGGATCCGTCCACCGGTTATCCGGCAAAAAGCGGAGTGACCGGAGTTACGGTAGTCTGCGACACAGGCCTTGAGGCAGACGCACTTTCCACCGCATGTTTTGTGCTGGGGGTGGAAAAAGGTGCCGAACTGTTGAAAACTTACGGTGCGGACGGACTCTTTGTGGATGAAGATCACCATGTGTATCTCACTGAGGGGATGAAAGAGCGGTTCAGCCTGCTTGCAGATTCCTACAGCGTGGAGGATATCATCGAATAAACGTAAGTTTCAAAGCAGTTTGACGGTATTTACGGTAGTAACCCCTGGAAAGGTTTCTATAAATATTTCATATTTTTAGGAGGAATAAGTAATGCATAAGTGGAATTTACTGAAAAAAACGGCTCCCTGCATCTTAAGTCTTGCAGTGGCAGCAACAAGTTTTCCTACAGCTGTAATGGCAACAGACCTGGACAGCAGCATTGTAGCAGACGAAACCGAGCAGAGCGATGAGGAAGAGATTGCTGAGGTTTCCGATTACGAGGCAGCTGCGGGAGAGGCTGCTGATGCAGAAGAAATTGCGGCAGAGGACCAGAGCGCTGATGAGATCACAGAGGAAAGCGCAGCAGAGAATACGGAGGAAGAAGCTTCCGGTGCAGACGAATTTACAGCAGCAGAAGATGAGACAGAGGCATTTGCGGATTTTGATGAACTTCAGGGAGAGTATCAGTATGTGTATGCAGGCCTGACCTGGGCAGAGTACTGGGCATCTGAAGGTGTGTATGCAGCAGGAGATACAACTTCTTCTGAGGAATTGGACGGCCATAAGGAACTTGACAAAGGTGCTTTTGATACGGTAACAAGAGCAACTACAAACCATGGACTTCACAGAGGAAGCTTCCAGACAGAGACAACTATCGTGGCAGAGGACGGAAGCAGATATCCGATCGCAACATGGGTGGATCAGAATACTATCAAGCTGACAGACGGAAAAACTGTAGGATTTAAAAAAGGAACCATTACAAAAGCAGACGGAACAACCGTAGATATGGATCATTATGAAGTATATGGCCTGAAATACGTTCCGGTTGCTGTAAGAACAGAAGATTATGCAGCATTTTGCCAGAAATACAACGTAGTTACCAATGATGGTGTATTGGAAGGTGGATATGGTGAGGTACAGCTGAGCGCCTATACAGCAACAGCAGCAGTAACAGCAGATACCAACGGTCTGAAATATGCAGTGAAAAACGGCGACAGCTTTACATTTGAGGCAAGAAAAACAGGAGCAGATTCCGGAATCAAGGATCAGGCTCAGAAAACAGCGACAAATGTAACACCGACTGTAAAAGATGCAAGCGGAAGCTACGGAGAATTCCTCCGTGTAGATATTACAGGAGACGGATACGGAGATCTTGGAGCAAACATGCAGGCAGTACGTTGGGATTACTGTGGAGATGACGCTACAGGAACAAAGGTGCTGAGATCTTTCGGAACCAAGTTTGCGGCAGATAACTGGATGCATAAAGCCATGGGAATCCAGCTTGGACTTACCGATTCTTTAAGATGCCAGCTTCCGGAAGGAACAGACGGAACCGGATACTGGAGACTGACCGTATATGCACTTGGCTATGCAGACTACAGCTTTGTAGTACAGGCTACAGATGCAAATATTGTAAAACCAGCGGAAAATCCGGCAGACACAACAGCTCTTACAAAAGAGGTCGAAACAGCAAAAGCACTTGCGGAAAACGATTATACAAAAGAATCCTGGACAGCAATGCAGACAGAGCTTCAGGAGGCAGAGGAGCTTCTTGCAAGAGAAGACGCAACACAGGCAGAAGTTGACGAGGCACTTGAGCATCTTAAAGCCGCAGAGGCAGCACTTGTAAAAGTGACAGTTACTCTTGACAAAACATCAGCAACTGTTTACACAGGAAAAACAGCTTCTCTGAAAACAACTTCCAATGATGCAGCTAAAACAGTAACTTATACAACCAGCAACAATGCAGTTGCGACAGTAAGCAGCACAGGTGTTGTAAAAGGCGTGAAAGCCGGAACAGCAGTGATCACAGCAACTTGTGGAAACGCAAAAGCGACCTGCAAGGTGACTGTAAAAACATCTACAATTAAATTTGCAGCATCTGCAGCAAGTGTATACACAGGAAAAACTGTTACAGTAAAAGCAACCGCCACTCCATCTGCAACGGTAACTTACACAACCAGCAATAAAGCAATTGCGACAGTAAGCAGCACAGGTGTAGTAAAAGGTATAAAAGCCGGAACAGTGACGATCACTGCAACAACAAGCACTGGTCTTAAAACAACCTGCAAGGTAACGGTAAAAGCTCCATCTGTAAAATTCGCAAAGAGCTCCGCAGTTGTATACACAGGAAAAACAGCCACTGTAAAAGCAACACTGGCCGGAGTATCCTCTGTAACATATAAGAGCAGCAATACAAAGATCGCAACAGTAAACAGCAAGACAGGTACCGTAAAGGGAATCAAAGCCGGAACTGTAACGATCACAGCAACAAGCGGAAAACTGAAAGCAACCTACAAGCTGACAGTTAAGAACCCGACCTTTACACTTACAAAATCCTCTGCAACAATTGCAAAAGGAAAAACAACAACCATCAGATCCAAAGCAACACCAGTATCCACTGTTACATACACAACCAGCAACAAGAAAGTTGCAACCGTAACAGGCAAAGGTGTTGTAAAAGGAATCAGCAAAGGTAAAGCAACCATCACAGTTAAATGCAACGGAATTACAAAGAAATTTGTGGTAACTGTTAAATAATACAACGGTTCATCAAAGAGTAGGAACCTCTGCCGCAGGTATACGGAAATATCTGCGGCAGAGGTCTGCTCATTTTCTGTGGCGGTTCGGAAAATGACCGGAAACGCCGTAAAGAGCATATACCTGACAGAAGCCGCACAAAAAGAGGGGAGAAAAAGAATTATGGAAAAAGATTTAAAAGACAAAAAGCCAGCTGAAAATGGCACACCCAAAGTACCCTGGCCAAAACTGATCCCTGCAGCTGCTGTCATTGCGGCACTTGTATTTTCAGGTATAAAAGCACAGGGCTCTGATGAAAGTACGGAATCTGTCCCGAAGGCAGATTCGACGGTAATGTCTGCGTCCGAACTGGAAAAATATTTCGGATATGAAGAGGAAACTTCTGTTTCCGGCGCCAGCACGGCAGACAACAAAAAGAGCAGTACGCCAAAGAAAACCACATCAAAAAAAAGTACGAAAAAAACAGCAGCAAAAAAAAGTTCAGGAAAAAGAACTGTATCAGAATCTGCAAAAAACAGTGGCGGTGCAGCCGGCCAAGGATCTACTCAGACACCGGTGGCAGATGTTCCGGCCAATGGATATAAAGACGGAGTTTACGAAGGAACCGGAACCGGATTCGGAGGAACCATTCGTGTGCGTGTAACAATCAGCGGAGGAAGGATCGCGGCGATCGATATTCTGGATGCATCCGGGGAGACTGCTTCTTATTTTGCATCTGCCCAGGGAGTGATCAGCAAAATGATCGCGGGAAATACACCAAATGTAGATGCAGTCAGCGGAGCAACCTATTCTTCCAACGGAATTATCCAGGCAGTACAGAATGCGTTATCCCAGGCAGCGGCAGATGGAAGCAGCCAGCAGGTCACCCCTGCACCTGTGGCAACCTCCACACCAACGCCAACAAAAGCCCCTTCAAAGAAACCAAAGCCAACTGCAAATCCAGATCCTGACAGTCCGAAAAAATATCTGGATGGTACATACAAAGCATCCGCAAAAGGTTACAGCGGAGATGTAAAAGTGACCGTAACCATCAAGGATGGAATCATCACAGCGGTAAAACAGGAAAACTCAGATACTCCGATGTTTTTTGAAAAAGCGTGGAGTGTGCTGGAAGAGCAGATTGTGGGAACGAATTATGTAGACGATATTGATACCGTCAGCGGAGCAACCTACTCCTCCAACGGAATTCTGAATGCTGTGAAAAAGGCTCTGAAGTCTGCGCTTAATCCAGAATATGGAAAGAAAGTAACTCCAACTCCGACAAAGAAACCGACACCAAAGCCAACGGCAACACCGAAACCAACGGCAACGCCGAAGCCGACCGCAACTCCGGTTCCAACGGCAACACCGGAACCTACAACCGATCCGGATGACCCAAATGTAACACCGACTCCAGATCCGGAGAATCCTGATGTAACACCGGAGCCTACCGAAGATCCGGAACCGACCCCTGCAGGAATGTATAATGACGGAACTTATCAGGGCTCAGCTTTTGGATATGGTGGCAAAACAAGACTGACCGTAACCATCTCAGGAGGTCAGATTGTTGAGATTACACAGACGAATAATGATACTCCGGAATTCTTTAATGAGGCATGGAATACCATTTATCCGCAGATTATGGCAAACCAGACTGCAGATGGCATTGATACTGTCAGTGGTGCGACACTCTCATCCGAGGGCATTCTCGGAGCAGCGCAGAAAGCACTTGCACAGGCAAAAAAATAACCGAATTAACTGCAAAGCAGTTATTCGGTTATGAGCAAGTAGCGAATGCGGATTGCGAATATCTGCTTGACTATAACCAACACTCTTGATCTAAGTCAAAGTCCCCGGGAACTTCACAAAATCCAGGAAGTTCCCGGGGTTTTTATGTTCATGTATAAGGAGATATTCTACCTTTTTACCCTTATATCGACAAAAAAATAACAGATCAATACACAGAATAATAAAAAAAAAGACAGAATATATAAAAAGAAATTTGAATTACATCAATAATTAACGCAAAACATCCTGGAAAATACAGCCATAATTTTATTGCATACAACTATATTTTATGTTATGTTTGAATGTGTGTAATTAAAATTGTTATTTATGTGACAAACAACGCTGAAAGGAGAACAAACATGAGCAGTAAAATTACGATCATCGGAGCAGGAAGCGTAGGTTCAACCATCGCCTACACCTTATCACAGAAGAGCATTGCCTCAGAAATCGTCCTGATCGACATCAACAAACAGAAGGCAGAGGGCGAGGTCATGGACATTGACCAGGGAACCAGTTTCCGTGAACCGATCTCCATCGTGGCAGGAGATTATCCGGATGCAGCTGATTCTGATATTGTCATCATCACTTCCGGTATTGCCAGAAAGCCAGGACAGACACGTATCGAGCTGACACAGACTAATGTCAACATCATGAAAAGTATCACTCCGGAGATCGTAAAGGTGGCTCCTAAGGCGCTTTATATTATTGTAAGTAATCCATGTGACATTATGACGTATGCATTTGCAAAAATTTCCGGTCTTCCGGAGCGCCAGATCCTTGGTTCCGGAACTGCACTGGACACTGCCCGTCTCCGCTGCAGACTTTCCCAGCACTATGGCGTATCGGAGAAAAATATTCACGCCTATGTATTCGGAGAGCACGGAGATACCTCCTTTGTACCGTGGTCAAGAGCCTTTGTTGCAGGTGCGACCCTTGATGAATTTGACAAGATCGTTCATGAGGATCAGAAAGATCTGCCGCCACTTGACAGAGAGGAAGTTCTGGAGTATGTTCATACTTCAGGATCAACTGTTATTGCCAAGAAAGGTGCCACATTTTATGCGGTAGCCGTATCTGTCTGCAGACTTTGCTCGCTTCTTCTTGCAGCATCTGATACAATAGTCAGTGTATCAACCATGCTTCACGGAGAGTATGGCATTGAAGACGTATGTCTTAGCACTATGGCTTCCATCGGACCGAATGGTGTGAAACGAATTGTCCGCGTTCCTCTGACCGAGGAGGAGACAGAGAAGCTTCACGCAAGCGCTAATGCTCTGAAAGACGTGATCGCACAGATTGATCTTTGATAAATGTCAGAAGCTGTGTAAAGAGGAAAATGCAGCCTCAGGCAAATTTGAAACAACGGGAGAAAGATAAAAATGGATATTATTCAGGTAATTACCAGAGAATTGAACGTTGAGAAATGGCAGGTCGAGGCAGCAGTCAAACTGATCGACGAAGGCTGCACCATTCCTTTTATTTCCAGATACCGCAAAGAAGCAACCGGTACACTCAATGACGAACAGCTTCGTAACCTTAACGAAAGACTTGCCTATTTAAGAAACCTTGAGGACAAAAAAGCCCAGGTTCTCGGAAGCATCGAGGAACAGGGCAAGCTGACTCCGGAACTGAAGAAACAGATCGAGGCAGCGCAGACACTTGTAGTGGTAGAAGATCTTTACCGCCCATATCGGCCGAAACGCCGTACAAGAGCTATCATTGCCAGGGAAAAAGGCCTGGGACCGCTGGCGGATATCATTCTTCTTCAGATGACGAAGAAACCTCTTGAGGAAGAGGCGAAAGCATTTCTTTCAGAAGAGAAAGAAGTCAAAACTGTGGAAGAAGCCATCAGCGGCGCCAGGGATATCCTTGCGGAACATATTTCTGATGAGGCAGACTACCGTATCAGCATCCGTAAAAGAACCATGGATAAAGGAACGATCTGTTCCGTTGCGAGAGATGAGAAAGAGCAGTCCGTATACGAGATGTATTATGATTTCGAGGAGCCGGTGAAGAAGCTTGCCGGCCATCGTGTCCTTGCCCTGAACCGTGGTGAGAAAGAGAAATTCCTCACTGTAAAGATCCTTGCACCTGAGGAAGAGATCATCCGCTATCTGGAGAAACAGGTGATCGTCCGCGACAATCCCAATACCACACCGGTGCTGAAAGAAGCCATTGAGGACAGCTACAAACGTCTCATCGGACCGGCCATTGAGCGTGAAATCCGAAGTGCCCTTACAGAGGCAGCAGAAGACGGTGCTATCCATGTCTTTGGCAAAAACCTGGAGCAGCTTCTCATGCAGCCTCCAATTGCGGGGCAGGTAGTTCTTGGATGGGACCCGGCGTTCCGTACGGGATGTAAGCTTGCAGTGGTAGATCCAACCGGAAAAGTTCTGGATACTACAGTGATCTATCCAACAGCGCCTACCAACGAGAACAAGATCCGTGCAGCCAAGGAAACCCTCAAAAAACTCATCAGCAAATATCACGTGACCCTGATTTCCGTAGGAAACGGAACCGCATCCAGAGAGTCCGAGCAGATCATCGTGGAACTTCTTAAGGAAATCCCGGAAAAAGTTCAGTATGTGATCACCAACGAGGCAGGAGCTTCCGTATATTCTGCAAGCAAGCTTGCAACAGAAGAGTTCCCGAATTTCGATGTGGGACAGAGAAGTGCCGCATCCATCGCAAGACGTGTTCAGGACCCGCTGGCAGAGCTTGTAAAGATCGACCCGAAATCCATCGGTGTGGGCCAGTATCAGCATGACATGAACCAGAAGAAGCTTGGCGAAGCATTGAACGGCGTTGTAGAAGACTGTGTTAATAAAGTCGGCGTGGATCTGAATACCGCATCCGCATCCCTTTTGGAATACATTTCCGGAATCAGCAAAACCATCGCAAAAAATATCGTCACTTACCGTGAAGAAAACGGCCGTTTCCAGACAAGAAGAGAACTTCTGAAAGTTGCCAAGCTGGGACCGAAAGCTTTTGAGCAGTGTGCAGGTTTCACACGGATCACAGGGGGCAAAAATCCTCTGGATGCAACCAGTGTCCATCCGGAGAGCTACGACGCAGCCAAAAAACTCCTGGAAAAACTTGGCTACACACCGGAAGATGTGGCAGAGCGTAAACTTACTGGCATTTCCAGACAGATCCGCGATTACGGAAAACTGGCAAAAGAGTTGGAGATCGGTGAGCCGACTCTTCGTGATATCGTAAAAGAGCTGGAAAAACCGGCGAGAGATCCACGAGATGAGATGCCGAAACCGATCCTCCGTACCGATGTCCTGGATATGAAAGACCTGAAAGAGGGTATGGTACTGAAGGGAACTGTCCGCAATGTTATTGACTTCGGTGCTTTTGTAGATATCGGAGTTCATCAGGACGGTCTGGTCCATATTTCCGAGATGAGTGAGAAATTTATCAAACATCCGCTGGAAGCAGTCAGCGTGGGAGATATTGTGGATGTCCGTGTTCTTGGCGTGGATATGAAGAAGAAGCGGATCAGTCTTTCCATGAAGGGAATTAATAAATAAAGAGAAACATTCAGTAAGGCGCAGCGGGCAGGAATGCTTCGCATTGCATTACGAGACAAAATATAACAGAATTGCGATACAGATGCAGCAGTGGTTTATACCCTATACTTTATGGAACCGGAGAAATCGGTTTTACAGGGAAAAACCGCTGCTGTATTATTATATTACCAGATGCGGATTATAGAGAAGATTTATATCAGGATAAACAATGAAGAGATGATGAGAACGTGATGCACCCTGAAAACCATATTTTGATCCGTACATATTGAGTGATCGATCAGACAGGAGGGATTTTATTTGGACAGTACTGTACAGACAGTGCAGGAGGTAGGAAGTCAGGTAAGCCAGTATAAGCAGATGTTTGAGAATTATCTTCCGGACATCACAAAATTTGGAATCAAGGTTGTCCTGGCTATCGTTGCTTTTTGGGTAGGAAGCACGGTGATCAAATGGATCGTAAAGTTTGTCAGAAAATCTCTGACAAAATCCAGACTGGATACAGGAGTGGCACAGTTCATGTCATCTCTGGTCAAGATCGTGCTTTACATACTTCTGCTCTTTAACATATCCATAAGCTTTGGCGTAAAGGAATCATCCCTGGCAGCACTTCTTGGAACTGCCGGTGTTACTTTGGGTCTTGCACTGCAGGGCGGACTTTCCAACCTGGCAGGAGGTATGATGCTCCTTCTGTTCAAACCTTTCCAGGTAGGTGATTACATCATCGTCAACGGACAGGATGGAAGTGAGGGAACCGTATCCAAGATCGAGATCTGTTACACAACGCTTTTATCCATCGATAATAAGCACATCGTAATCCCCAACGGTACGCTTTCCAATACGACCATTACCAATGTAACAGCCAGAGACCAGCGAAGACTGGAGATCAAGGTAGGAATTTCCTACAATGCAGATATCCAGAAAGCCAAGGAAATCCTGGAAGACATCCTCACCGATGATCCGGACACCAGAGAGGACGAAGAGATGGTAGTATTCGTAGACGAACTGGCAGAAAGCTCCGTGATCATGGGCTTTCGTGTCTGGGTAGACACCGACCGCTACTGGGATACCAGATGGAGACTCAACCAGCGGATTAAGGAAGATTTTGATTATTACGGAATTGAGATTCCTTATAATCAGCTGGATGTGCATCTGCATAAATAAGAACGAAATTATTTTTGAAGAAAAAGCTCTTTTATATGGTAGGAAAACTGCTGTATGAAGGGGCTTTTTGTGGCTTGTATTGCGGACTTTTTTGTGTGAAAATAGAATATAAGAAAAAACAGGGGGATGGCAAATATTATGAAGATTATTAATTTTGGTTCTTTAAATATTGATAAAGTCTGCAGTGTGGAAGAGTTTGTTCAGCCAGGAGAAACCATTATGGCAACGGGATACAGTGTCAATGCCGGCGGAAAAGGACTGAACCAGTCAGTAGCAGCTGCCCGTGCGGGCGCGCAGGTACTGCATGCGGGAGCTGTTGGCAGTGACGGACTTTTTCTGAAAGAAATCCTTGCAGATGCTGGTGCGGATGTTTCCTGTCTGCGGGTCATGGATACAGAAAGCGGCTGTGCTTTTATTGAAGTAAACAGTAAGGGACAGAACCGTATTATTGTCAGTGCGGGAACAAACCGTATGTATACAGAAGAATATATCAAAAATGTGCTGGAAAAGGCAGAAGCCGGAGATTTTGTGCTTTTGCAGAATGAGATCAATATGGTTGGGGAAATTATCCGACTCAGTCATGAAAAAGGCTGCAGAGTTGTTTTTAATGCATCGCCGATTCCCGGGAAGCCGGAGGAACTTCCTCTGGAACTGGTGGATATCTTTATGGTAAATGAACTGGAGGCAGCAGCTCTGGCAGGGACTTCCACAGAAGGGGATTTCCGGGATATTCTGAAAGCACTTCAAAAGAAGTATCCAAAGGCAGCCATTGTTATGACACTTGGAAAAGAAGGGGTTTTTTACGGATATAAAGAAGAATTTTATTCCCATCCGATATTTAAAGTAAATGCTGTAGATACAACTGCGGCAGGAGACACTTTCTGCGGATATTTCCTGGCAGCACTCTGTGCGGAAAAATCAGTGGAAACAGCGTTGAGAGAAGCATCGGCAGCTTCCGCGATGGCAGTTTCGGCCAAAGGTGCGGCACCTTCCATTCCGGTACACAGTGCGGTGGAAGAATGGCTTTGTGGCAGATCATAGCAGCAGTTTTTATTGACAAACCAGTGCCACAATGCCATAATACCCCACAGAGATAGTATTTGGACTCAAAACTATACTCTGGCTGAAATCACTGGAATCTTATATAAATAACCAGCCGGAACCCGGGAAACGGGAACGGACGGATATATGAAAATTATAAAAGATACGAGCCTGTATCGATGATAACGAAGGTGTTACAACAGTTATGGAATTTTGAGAAACTGTTGAAGATCATGCTTTTCGTGTACAAAAAACAGGACTCAATATACAGGGAATCAATCAGAAGCGTTTCAGGGTCGAAGTGTACCCTGGAGCGCCTTTTTTCAGAAAATCATTCCCTGCAGGAAAGGACTTATATAAGATGACAATAGAGATGTTAAAAGGAAAGATCCACAGAGCAACCGTTGTCCAGGCGGAACTGGATTATGTGGGAAGTATCACTGTGGATGAAGAATTGCTGGAAGCTGCCGGAATACTGGAATATGAAAAAGTTCAGATCGTAGATGTGAACAACGGCAGCCGTTTCGAGACATACACCATCTGCGGAGAACGCGGAAGCGGTATGATCTGCCTGAACGGAGCAGCAGCAAGATGCGTAAGCACCGGTGACAAGATCATCATCATGGCTTATGCAGGGTACGATCCGGAGGAAGCACGTACCCACAAGCCTGCAGTTGTATTTGTAGATGAAGAGAATAAGATCAGCAGAGTGACCAATTATGAAAAACACGGACTGCTGAAAGATATGGCCTGACAGAATTTTGTAACAGAAGAAATCAAGACACATACAGAAGTAAGACGAAGGTGAATTCAGAAAAGAGGCTATCTCGAAATCTATAAGGAAAACCGGTTCAGAACCGAGAAAGAGGAGAGAACAATGCAGGTAACAAAAACAGTAGAAGAAACAAGAAAACAGATCAAAGCGTGGAAAAAAGAAGGAAAAACAGTAGGCCTTGTGCCAACCATGGGATTTCTCCATGAGGGACACGCAAGCCTGATCAAAAAATGCAGAGAGCAGAATGATATCGTAGTGGTATCCGATTTCGTCAATCCTACACAGTTCGGGCCCACCGAAGACCTGGAAGCCTATCCAAGAGACTTTGAGCGTGACAGCAAACTGTGCGAAAGCCTGGGAGCAGACCTGATCTTCTGCCCGGAACCTTCCGAGATGTATCACGATCCCCACGCATTTGTAAGCATAGATACCCTGTCTGAAACACTTTGTGGAAAAACACGTCCGATCCATTTCAAAGGCGTATGCACCATTGTGACCAAACTGTTCCACATTGTGGCACCGGACAGAGCATATTTCGGACAAAAAGACGCGCAGCAGCTGGCGATCATCCGCAAGATGGTGCGTGACTTAAACTTCGACATTGAGATCGTAGGTTGCCCGATCATCCGTGAGGAGGACGGACTTGCAAAATCCTCCAGAAATACATATTTAAGCCAGGAGGAAAGAAAAGCAGCACTCTGCCTGTCAAAAGCAGTAAAACTGGGACAGGAAACCATTCACACAGGAATCGCCGCAGAAGAACTTCTGGGAAAAATGAGAGCAGTAATCGAAGCAGAGCCTCTTGCAAAAATTGATTACGTTTCCATGGTAGACGCACTTACCATGCAGCCGGTTGAAAAAGCAGACCGGGATGTTCTCGTAGCAATGGCTGTTTACATCGGAAAAACAAGACTGATCGATAACTTCAGCTACGAGGTATAATATATGGAAAAAATCTTAAAAAAAATCGGAACCATCAGCAGCTTTGCATCCAGATATATAGGGATCATTATCATCGTTTTCTCCTGCCTGGCATTTTTCTGGCGGGATGGATTTGCCTGGATGACGAATTATACGTCGGTATTTCTGGGCGTGATCATGTTTGGAATGGGACTTACAATACGGATGGAAGACTTCCGGGCTATTTTTTCCAGACCCAAGGAAGTGGTGATCGGTGCGGTGGCTCAGTATACCATTATGCCGGTGATCGCCTGGCTGCTGTGCAAAGTGATGAACCTTCCGGCAGATCTGGCCCTGGGAGTGATCCTGGTAGGTTGCTGCCCGGGAGGAACGGCCAGCAACGTAATTACTTATATCGCAGGAGGAGATGTGGCACTTTCTGTGGGAATGACCATTGTTTCCACACTGGCAGCGCCACTGATGACGCCGTTTCTTGTGTATGTTCTGGCAGGCGCCTGGGTAGAAGTCTCTTTCTGGGCGATGGTACTTTCTGTGGTAAAAGTAATTCTGGTCCCGGTCCTTCTGGGAGTCTTTCTCCGAAGTCTTGCGGGAGAACATGTGGATAAGGTATCGGATGTTATGCCGCTGGTATCGGTTGTGGCTATTGTCATGATCATTGGAGGAATCGTGGCAGTAAATGCAGAAAAGATCGTAAGCTGCGGAGTTCTGGTCCTGGGAGTTGTGGCTATCCACAATTTCTGCGGTATGATGCTGGGATTTCTGGCTGCAAAAATCTTCCATGTGGAGTATTCCAGAACAACAGCTATAGCTATAGAGGTAGGCATGCAGAACAGTGGCCTTGCTGTCTCACTGGCAGCAGCTAATTTTGCAGCCAATCCGCTTGCAACACTTCCGGGCGCGATCTTCAGTGTATGGCACAATATTGCGGGTTCCATTTTTGCGGGGATCCGCCGTGCAGGTGCAGAAAACCTTGCAGAGCTTAAGGGGAGCAGCGAAACGGCAGAGGAATGCATACAGATGAAATAAGAAAAGAAAAAAGTATCAGGGGAGTTGTAAAATATAGCCGCAAATCGTGAAACAGAATTGACAGGGTAAAGCGGAAAAGCCTATAATATAAAGTATCATACAGGCGTGAAACATCATAAAACGGGAAGGAGAAATGAAAATGAAAAAATTTATGAAACGTTGGATGCCGCTGCTTTTAACCCTGATGGTCTGCGTGGGAACATTCTGGAGCAGTGTAGTGCCGGTATATGCATCTATGGCAGATGAGGCGATGGATTATACCATGGGAGAGACATACCGGGGCCAGCATTGGTATAGTAAATATTACAGTTTTACTCTGAAAGAAAGAACCCACATTTCTTTAAGAGCGACAACATATTCAGGCACGGTTGATTTTTACATTTATAATAGCAATGGTAAAAAGTTTCTGGATAGCGATAATGTAAAATATACGAAAAACATCACTACAGATGTATATAAAGGAACTGCTTCCCGTACATTATCTGCCGGAACATATTATCTGGAAATCTACGGATACAATAAAGAATATTATTTCACCCTCAACGCAGATAAATCAATTACCCTTGCACGTGGCAGCATCACATCTCTGAAAAGCAATAAATCCGGTCAGCTGACCGTATCCTGCAAGAGTGTTCCATATGCCATCGGATACCGTATCCAGTATTCCACAGATTATCGTTTCCGTAAAGGTGTAAAGACCATCTATTCACCGGTAAGAATTAAAACTCTGACGAAACTCTCAAAAGGAAAAAGATATTACGTAAGAGTGACTCCATATACGGTATATACGGATGGAGAACACGCCTGGGGAGCAACTTCTTATGTAAAGAGCGCAGTAGTAAAGAAATAAAAACAAAATAGAAAAATAAACTCAGCTCATTGTGGATAAATGTTTTCCGCAATGGGCTGAATGTGTATAAAGAGAGGAGCGCAGAGCGTTTATCCTGACGCTTATGTAAAATATTCCGGGGATTTTCAGGGATAATATGACAGGTTTTGTCGAAAGAAAAAGTCATAAAATGTGGAATTGTAGTTTACAAATCAGGACATGTATACTATAATAACCACATGGGCGGAGACGTCCCATACATATGAAAACAGGGGGGCCCGCTGAAGCGAGCTGAGAGTAGACTGTGAATGTCTTGACCCATAACCTGATTTGGATAATGCCAACGTAGGGACATATGCACGAAGGAGTCTTAAAGGCACAGAAGATCAGAGAGTACAGAAGATATCAGAAGTACAGAAGATTTTCATTAAGTACGAAAGATTAAGGGCCGGTTGTTGTGATGCGTATGCGTTGCAGCAACCGGTTTTTTGCTGCATAAAACATAAAGAGTTTACGGAAAGATCCCGCGAATATCTGCCAGGAACCGAGCTTGTATAGCAGTCAGGAATCAGGCGGCAGTGACAGATTTTCCAGATCCAGATACGAAACGAAAGGAGATTTTTTTTACATGAGAAATTACAGTACACAGATGGAAGCTGCCCGTAAAGGCATCATCACACCTGAGCTTGAGATTGTTGCAAAGAAAGAGAGAATGACAACAGAGGAGCTTCTGCCGCTGGTAGCCTCCGGCAAAGTTGTTATCTGTGCAAATAAAAATCATAAATGTATTGATCCGGAAGGCGTAGGTTCCATGCTCCGCACCAAGATCAATGTAAACCTTGGTGTATCCAGAGACTGCAAGGATTACGATGTAGAGATGCAGAAAGTTATGGAAGCTGTCAACATGGGAGCACATGCGATCATGGATCTTTCTTCCCACGGAAATACCATTCCATTTCGCCGCAAACTGACAAGCGAGTGTCCGGCAATGATCGGAACCGTTCCGGTTTATGACTCTGTTATCCATTATCAGAGAGATCTTGACACACTGACAGCCAAAGATTTTATCGATGTGGTAAGACTTCACGCACAGGATGGTGTTGATTTCGTAACTCTTCACTGCGGAATCACAAGAAAGACGATTGATCAGATCCGCAACCATAAGAGAAAAATGAATATCGTTTCCAGAGGAGGTTCCCTTGTATTTGCATGGATGTGCATGACCGGTGAGGAGAATCCGTTCTACGAATACTATGACGAGATCCTGGATATCTGCCGTGAGTACGATGTGACGATTTCTCTTGGAGATGCCTGCCGTCCGGGATGTCTTGCGGATGCTACAGATGTATGCCAGATCGAGGAACTTGTACGTCTTGGTGAGCTGACCAAACGTGCCTGGGAAAAAGATGTCCAGGTTATGGTTGAGGGACCGGGACATGTGCCGCTTGATCAGGTTGAGGCAAATATGAAGGTGCAGCAGTCTATCTGTCAGGGTGCACCGTTCTATGTATTAGGACCGATCGTAACAGATGTTGCACCGGGATATGATCACATCACATCTGCAATTGGCGGCGCGGTAGCTGCCATGTCCGGAGCCGCATTCCTCTGCTATGTGACACCGGCAGAGCATCTTGCACTTCCGAACCTTGAGGATGTAAAACAGGGAATCATGGCATCCAAGATCGCTGCTCATGCGGCAGATATTGCCAAGGGTGTCCGTGGGGCCCGTGAGATCGATGACAAGATGGCAGATGCCAGAAGAAAGCTCGACTGGGAGGCACAGTGGGAGTGTGCCATGGATCCGGAAACAGCGAAACGTATCTGGAACGAACGTAAGCCGGAACATGAAGATACCTGCTCCATGTGTGGTAAATTCTGTGCAGTACGAAGCATGAACAAAGCACTTGCCGGAGAGCATATCGATATCCTGTAAGGAAAAGCGAAAAATTAAGGCTTGTAATTGAAAAAAGAGTGAGTTATAATGAACTCATAAAAGAAAATTTCTTCGGGGCAGGGTGCAATTCCCTACCGGCGGTATAGTCCGCGACCCGCTTCGGCGGCTGATCTGGTGAAATTCCGGAACCGACAGTAAAGTCTGGATGAGAGAAGAACGCGCAGTATTTCATGAACGTGCTCAGTGCCCCGGGAAGAAGTTCCCGGGGCTTTTTATGTGAGGAAATATTTTTTCGCATAAAGATTTCTTGTAGAAATTTTCTTTGAAATATTTCTAAAGAAGGAGAGAGAATTATGAGTGAACAGGTATTGCAGAGAGGAAATGCCGTGGAAAGGAGCAGAACAAGGACGATTGCACAGGTAGCCATGCTGGGTGCTGTGGCAGGAGTACTGATGAATCTGGAGTTTCCGATTCCGTTTCTTGCACCGTCTTTTTATCAGCTTGATTTTTCCGAGGTACCGGTTATGGTAGGAACTTTTGCCATGGGACCTGTGGCAGGTATTCTGATCGAGCTTGTGAAGATTCTCGTACATCTTGTGACCAAGGGAACCATGACTGCCGGTGTTGGTGATGTTGCCAACTTCCTGTTCGGATGTGCCTATGTGGTACCGGCCGGACTGATCTACCGTTTCCATCACAAGAAGAGCAGAGCACATGCTGTTGCAGGCATGGCAGTGGGTACAGTTCTGACAGCAATTCTTGCATGTTTTGTTAATGCTTTTGTACTGCTTCCGGCTTACGGTAAGGCTTTTGGAATGCCGATCGAGACATTTATCCAGATGGGAAGTGCGGTACACAGCTCCGTAAACGGACTGCTTACTTTTGCGCTGCTGATCATTGCGCCGTTTAATATCTTTAAATATGCACTGACATCCCTGATCGTATTTGTAATTTATAAGAAGATCCGTGTTGTACTGAAGGGTGACTGATCGTAAGCAGTTATCGGAAGATGACAGAGAAGATCAGGAAATAATGTCTTCGGATGAATATCTGAGGATGTGAAAAATGCCATGTAATATATTGCCGATGGGCAGTAAATTACATGGCATTTTTTATGTTATAGGAAATTACTCCGTAATGTTCCTATAATATAAAAAAGCCCTCCGGGCAGGATCGCACTGCGACGGAGAGGAATAATGTCGCTGAAGCGACCCGTCGCAGGCGGAGAATCCTGCAAGCAGGATTCTTTCTTGTGTCAGGCGTTTTGTTCTGCAGCTTTCATGACTCCAAGCTCACGTCTGGCAAAAACAACGGCCAGCACAAATGCAGAGGTATCTGCAATTGGTCCTGCGTACATGACGCCATCGATTCCGAAGAAGACCGGGAAGATGACGATCAGAGGCAGCAGGAAGAGCACCTGCCTTGTGAGGGACATGATCACACCAAGCCTGGCTTTTCCAATGGAGGTAAAAAAGCAGGCGGACATAGGCTGGATCCCGTTGGCAAAGGTCATCAGCATGAAGATGCGGAGATATTTTTCTGCAAAATGAAAGTACAGGTCGCTGCCGTTTCCGAAGATGCCTACGATCTGATGCGGGAAGAACTGGAAGCAGATAAAAAATATGGTTGCGATCACAGTACATAAGGTTACGGAATAGCGGTATGTCTGGCGTACACGGCTGTATTTTTCGGCACCGTAGTTAAATCCCAAGATGGGCTGGGAGCCCTGGGAGATTCCGATGCAGATGGCCATAAATACCTGATTGACTTTGGAAATGATTCCTGCACAGGCGATTGGAATATCACTCCCGTAGGCGGAGAGTGCTCCGTAATGGCGAAGTGTATTGTTCATGACGATCTGCACTGCAGCAATGGCAACCTGATTGATACAGGAGGCCATTCCCAGAGAAAAAATGGCAGACAGATTGCGTGCTTTAGGAATCAGCATGGAGTGGTCCAGGTACATTTTCCGGAGTCTGGAAAAATAAAAGATGATCAGAAGTCCGGATACGATCTGGCCGATCACGGTTGCCCAGGCTGCACCTTTGATGCCCCAGCCGAATCCAAAGATGAAAAGCGGGTCCAGGATGGTGTTGATGGCGGCACCGGCCAGGATGCAGGCCATGGAATAGGTAGGACTCCTGTCTGCTCGGATCAGGTGGTTGCCGCCTGTGCTTAAAACATAAAAGGGAAGTCCAATGGCGGTGATCCCTATGTAATCAATGGCATAGGGCATGACGTCCGGTGTTCCGCCGAAAAAATGAAGAAGTGGCTTCAGGAACAGAAGGACAATGACAGAGAGTATCGTACCGGAGATTATCAGCGTGGAGAGTCCGGTTCCTGCAATGGAGCTGGCTTTTTTTTCGTTTCCTGCGCCCATTTCCAGGTTGTAATTGGAGGCGCTGCCGATTCCCAGGAGCAATGCAGCAGCAGTAGAGATAATGGTTACGGGAAATGCGATGTTTGTGGCGGCGTTTCCAAGCATTCCTACGCCCTGTCCGATAAAGATCTGGTCAACGATATTGTACAGAGCGCTGACTAGCATGCTGATGATGGCGGGAATGGCGAATTTGGTGATCAGGCTGCCTACAGGGGCGGTTCCCAGAGGGTTTTCGGCCTGGGCAGCATTGGTCTGGTTTTTCAATGTTTTTTCCTTCTTTCTTGTCTACAGTAGCTGTTTGGTAATGTAATAAGTAAATTTTAAATTTTATAGCAGGGTATTTATTATAGCACTATTGTGAAGTGAGTGTAAGTATAAAAAATTGACCTTTGGTTTTGGATGGGATAAAATGTTTTTAGAAAAAATTTTCGGGAAGGAGCTTTTCAGATGGGTAAGATCAACAGTGTGAAAAAACTTACAGATAATAAGTTTGTGAATCTTTATGGGGTGGATGCGACCAGTGTACATGATACGCCGGTTTCTTATTTTGTGGCCTCCAGGGCGAAGTGTGTGGAGGATTTGAAGCTTTCTACGGGGGAGAATCATCCGGATGGGGTGATCATTTACAGTGTTTATGGAGAGAAGCGGGATAAGGTTGTGCTGATCCGTCAGTATCGGTATACGATCGGCGGATATATTTATGAGTTTCCGGCGGGGCTTGTGGAGCCTGGGGAGGATTTCCATGAGGGTGCTGTGCGTGAGATGTTTGAGGAGACCGGGTTGAAGCTGGAGCCGATCAAGGTTGCGGAGGCTTTTGAGAAGCCTTATTTTACGACGATAGGGATGACGGATGAATCCTGTGCTACGGTTTATGGGTATGCCAGTGGTGAGGTTAGTAAGGCTGCTCAGGAGGATAGTGAGGAGATCGAGGTTGTGATCGCGGACCGGGATGAGGTCAGGAGGATCCTGAAGGAGGAGAGGGTTGCGATCATGTGTGCTTATATGCTGATGCATTTTCTTGAGGATGAGGAGGTGTTTGGATTTCTTGGGGAGATTTAAACGGAGGTAGTTATATGGCGGAAGGGGACGCCAGTGAGGGGCTTCTTTCCAGGCTGGGGCTTCGTCGGGGGCTGGCTTCTAAGGTGCCGGAATTCTGCTAAAAGCGCTTCAAAAAATCTCGAACTCACGTCTGAAGCCGCTCAAACAGCGAGATTTTTTGAAGCAACGCAGATTTCCGCCACCTAAGAAGCAGCTCCCCTCCTGCAGAGTCAGCCTGGAAAGAAGCCCCTCACTGGCTGTGCATTGGCCGTGAGACGTGTTAAATCTCGTGGGGAGTGTTGCTAGTGGGGTGGTATGACGAGAGTTGGATGAGCCGTCAGCGCTGCGCTGGACGGCTGGGAGGAAAGGCTGAGATTCCTTGTGGTATGACGGGAGTTGGATGAGCCATCGGCGCTGCGCTGGATGGCTGGGAGGAAAGGCTGAGATTCCCTGTGGCTTGAAGAGGGGAATGGGTCATCGGCGCTGCGCTGGATGGATGAGAAAAACGGGGAATCTGCGGTTGCGGATTCCCCGTTTTGATCAGAGTTCTGTGAGTTTTCCCAGGTCTTTGTTGTATTTGCAGTATTTGCCGTTTTCGGAGATAAATGGCTGGTAGGTGTCGGTCCGGTTGTCTTTGACGTAGACGATTCCGGTGGCGATCATTTCTACCAGGGAGAAGCGTTTGCTTAAGCTGGAGATCCAGCGGTAGGTTTTTTCGTTGCCGGAGTCTGCCATGAGGAGGTTATAGCCGCCTGGGCAGGCTTCCAGGGTGAAGTAGATTTTCTGGGATCGGATGGAGGTGTTGAAGACCTGGCCGGTGATGTAGGTGGAGAAGTTGTTTTCTACAAATTGGCGGAAGGTGTAGAGATCGTAGATCACGCCGGTGGTCTCATCTTTGATCTTGTCGCCGCGTTCGATGCGGGCTTTCAGGAGCTTGAGGACTTCGATGGTCCAATTGATGAAGGAGATGCTGCTGTAGGTCATGCTTTCCTGAAGTTGATCGACCAGCTGTTTTGACAGGATGTTGGATTTTGATGCTTCATTAAAAAGTTCTTCGTTCATAAGGTTCCCTCCAGAATTGTATTTTTATATTGTTTTCGCTCTTTTTTGTATCTTTTATTATAAGTCTGAATTGTGCATAAATCAATAAAAAACCGTAAAATACAAAGGCAATTTATGGAAAAAGATATATGATTAACGAATATGTGCAGAAAATATCAGGCGTTTTTTTACGTTTTTCACGTCATTTTAGGATATTTATGTTCTTTTTTTATGAAATCTATTGACAGGTTTTATGAATTTAAGAGATAATTTTATTATAAAAACTGCAGCGGCCAGGAGTGCGCGGGACCGGATTCCGGTTGGGTCCGGGCTTGGCTGTCGGGCAGAGAAATGGGGAATTGATAAATGGAGAACAATGGAGAGATTAAAGTTAAGAGCTTACAGAAGGCATTGGAAATCCTGAACTGTTTTGCTGTGAAGCAGCCCCTGGGTGTAACGGAGATCAGTGAGAAGCTGGGTCTGTATAAGAGTAATGTTCATAATATCCTGGTTACGTTTACTGCTATGGAGTATCTGGTGCAGGATCCGGAGTCTGGGAAATTCCGGCTGGGTCCGGAGGTTATGATGCTGAGCCGGGCATTTCGTGAAAATCTTGATATTACGAAGATTGCTGTGCCGGTTATGCGTGAGATCGCAAATGAGGTGCAGGAACTGGTTTATCTGGCTGTGCCGAAGGGTGAGGATATGCTGTATCTGGAGGCGGTTTCTCCGGAGAACCAGAGGCTTGTAACAAAATCTGTAACCGGTGAGTGCTCAAAGATGTACTGTACAAGTGTTGGAAAAGCAGTTCTGGCGACTATGTCCGAAGAGGACAGGGAGAAGCATATTCCGGAGGAACTGGAAGCTTTTACAGAGTACACGATCACAGACCGGAGAGAACTGGATGAGGAGATCCGGCTGGTTCGGGAGCGTGGATATGCAGTGGATGATATGGAAGTTATGTTTGGTGTGAAATGTGTAGGCGTGGCTCTTCTTAATCATGAAGGGGAAGCGGAGGGTGCTTTAAGTATCAGCGCTCCGTCTCTGAGGATGAATAAAGAAAATATTCAGAAATATGCGGAAATTCTGAAGACCAGTGCGCGAAAGATACAAAAACTTTTGTAATATATATGAAAATTGCACAAAAAATAAAAAAATGAAAGTTTGTTATTGAAAAAATATACCAACAGTGCTATAGTTAAATCACGAAATAAAGAACGTGGTTCTCTAATAAAGAACAATAGAAATGAAACCCGGTACTCAGACCGGGTTAAAAAATAAAATATATTGAGAACGACGTTCCATAATAAAGAACGAACGTAAAGCTAAAGGAGGATTTTCAAATGGCAAACAAACCTTATGTAGTAGTGGAATGGAACGACACAGAGACAGATGCAAAAGGATGGATGTGTGCATATAACTTTGTAGGGCATTACTGTGGCGGCGGTACAAGAATGCATCCTACAGTAACCAAGGAAGAAGTTATCCGTCTTGCAACAACCATGGGATATAAATATAAAGCCTGTGAATCTCTGACAACTGGCGGATGTAAAGCCGGTATCGCTTATGATTACAAGGCTCCGGATGCTGAGGATGTTCTTCGCAGATTCCTCACAGCTACAGCTCCTTATATTAAAGCTGGTGTTTCCATTGGCGGCGACCTTGGTGTTGATTATTCTGTAGTTCTTCGTATTCTTGATGATCTGGGAATCGGAATTCCTCAGACAAAGGCTATGAAAGAAGATCCGGATATTCATCAGGGCATCTTAAACCATGACAGAGCAGAGAAAGAGCTTACCTACGATGGATTCAAGATGTATGACATGATCACCGGTTACGGTGTTGCGGCAGCAGCAGATGAAGCCTGGAAGCTTAAAGGCGGAAAGGAAGGCGCCTCCGTTGTTATCCAGGGATTTGGATGTGTTGGTGCCAGCTGTGTAAACTCTCTGAATAAGATGGGATATAAAGTTGTTGGTATCGCAGATGTAAATGGACTTGTTTATTGCAAAGATGGCCTTGATATTCCGAAGCTGGTAGCAACCAGACTTCCGAAGGGTGAATTAAATAAAGAAGCTTTTGAAGATAATTATGAAGTACTTCCGAACTCCGAATGGCTCAGCCAGGAATGTGATATCCTCATTCCGGCAGCTCTGGAAGATGTTATCAATAAAGATAACGCAGATAAGATCAAAGCATCTCTTATCGTAGAGGCAGCCAATATTCCGACAACACCGGAAGCAGATGAGATCCTTCGCAGGAAAGGCATCGACGTAGCCGTAGACTTCATCTCCAACCTTGGTGGAATTCGTATTTACGAGGCAGTTATCTTCCGTATTGTTAAGATTGAGAACATGAGCGATGAAGATGCAGCTGCAGCGATCGTAAAAGATACCGTAGATCTGATCCGCAAACAGACAAAAGTTGTATTTGAAGAATCCGCGAAGACAGGCGAGTTCACAAGAGATGTAGCAAGAAGACTGTTTACTCCTGACAAATCCGACACACCGGATATGTGATGGATGAATAACTGATAAAGTACCAGTATTGAGAACCGATTAAGGGGATGCCCCGTGATGGGGCATCCTTTTTTCAAAGAAGACAGGGTCAGGGGGTTTGTATGAATTCGAAATTAAGAAAGTATCTTACCATTATTGCGCTGGGGCTTGCAGGCGGCTCGATCTACTTTTTACCATATATAAAGTATGTATTTTATGATGCGCAGATTTCAACTATGGGAATCACCAATACACAGTCAGGACTTATGCTGACAATGTATACAATCGGAAATATGATCTTGTATATTCCAGGAGGTATCATTGCGGATAAGGTATCACCGAAGAAGGCACTGGTAATCTCACTTCTCAGTACAACGGCGCTGGCATATATTTATGCGTTTTCTATGAATTTTGCAGTAGCCATGGTGATTTGGCTGGGACTGTCCTTCAGTACTGCATTTGTATTCTGGTCCTCTCTGATGAAAGCAATCCGTATTATCGGAACAGAAGAAGAACAGGGATTTATGTACGGACTGTATTATGCATGTAATGGTATCACAGGTGCCCTGACCAATACTTTCGCATTAAATGTATACAAAACAGCAGGCAATGATATGTCATCCGGTTTTGTACGCGCCGTAATAAGCGGTGGAAGTGTTGCGGCAGTTGCAGGTATCCTTCTTATTTTCCTTATGAAAGAGGACAAAAAAGACGCATCCGCAGCAGATGACGGAGAACCGAAGTTCCAGCTCTCAGATCTGGGTAAACTTTTAAAGATGCCGGTTGTATGGGTGGTTGCCCTTACGATTTTCTGTGGATATGGATATTACACAAGTACTTCTTATTTTAATCCGTTCCTTACAGAAGTGATCGGAGTATCCCCGGAAAGTTCCGGCCTGATTTCCATTATCAGAAATTATCTTCTGCTTCTGCTTGCACCGGTAGGTGGAATCCTTGCGGATAAAGTGTTCAAATCAACCTGTAAATGGCTGATGACAGCATTTTTGATCCTAGCAGCGCTGTTTGGTATTGTAATGATCCTTCCATCAGATATCAGTCCAATGGCAGCAAGCCTTTACACACTGATCCCGGGTGCATTTGCAATGATGATGTACGGCGTTGTATTCTCCACAGTCAGTGAGGCGGGAATCCCGAGAATGATGACGGGAACTACAATAGGAATTGCTTCAATCATTGGTTACCTGCCAGATTCCATTTATTCCGTTATCTTTGGAAAATGGATGGATCAGCACGGAGCAGCGGGATATAACTATATTTTTACATTCCTGATGATAACAGGTATTATCGGTGCGGTACTGGCTTTCACTATTTACCGTCTTGGAAAGAAAAACAGAGAACAGGCTATATAGAGAGGGTTCGATTATGGGAAAAGAAAATAAAGAAAAATTATATATGAATCCAAAGAGATGCAAGGGCTGCGGATATTGTATCAACGCATGTCCACAGGATGCACTCAGTGTATCCGATTTTGTAAATGAAAAAGGTTACAATACAGTTCAGGTAGATGAAACGAAATGTGTGGCATGTGGTATGTGTTACCGTGTATGTCCGGATTATGTATTCGAAATAAGATGAAGGAGGTCAGTTATGGCTAAGGTATTGTTAAAAGGAAATGAAGCACTGGCCGAAGCTGCACTGGCAGCAGGATGCCGTTTTTACAGTGGATATCCGATCACCCCGCAGACAGAGATCCTGGAGTATTTATCCTGGAGAATGGAAGATGTAGGCGGAACTTTTATTCAGGCTGAATCCGAGCTTGCAGGTATCAACATGGTTCTTGGAGCAGCGGCAGCCGGGGCACGTGCACTGACAACTTCATCAGGCCCTGGATTTTCCCTGAAACAGGAAGGAATTTCATACCTTGTAGCAGCAGACCTTCCGGCAGTTATCGTTGATGTAATGAGAATCGGAACCGGTCTTGGCGATATCGCACAGGGTCAGGGAGACTACTGGCAGCTTACCAGAGGCGGCGGCCACGGCGATTACCACACACTGGTTCTTGCGCCGGCATCCGTTCAGGAAAATGCAGATATGATGGCAGAAGCATTTGATCTTGCTGAGAAATACCGTCATCCGGTACTGATCGCTTCTGACGCTGCGATCGGACAGATGATCGAAGCAGTGGAGATTCCGAAATTTATTGAGCACGATATCAATAAATATGACTGGACGATCAAAGGCTGTAAAAAAGGCGATGAGCAGAGAAAGATCCAGAATGTTTACTATACACATCCAGATTATGAAACTTACCTTTCCAATAAATATGCAGAGATGGAACAGAGAGAACAGAGATACGAATGCATTCAGGTTGAGGATGCAGAAGTTGTTCTGGTAGCATATGGAATCAGTTCCAGAGTCTGCAGAGAGGCGGTTGAGATCGCAAGAGAAGAAGGCTTTAAACTGGGCCTGATCCGTCCGATCACACTGTGGCCGTTTCCTGTGAAAGCTTTTGAACAGGCAAAAGAAGCAAAGGCATTTCTTACCGTAGAGATGAATATCCTCGGACAGATGGTAGACGATGTAAAACTTGCAACAGGCGGTAGATATCCGGTAGATCATTATGGATCGATCTTCGAAATTCCGGAATCTGACGGAATCATTGCAAAAGCAAAAGAAATGTTGAAAAAGGGGGAAGCATAACATGAGATTAGTAGCTCCTGAAACAATTACATTTACACAGAGCGGTTTCTGTCCGGGCTGTGGGCATGGACTGGCTGTCCGCCTGATCGCAGAAGTTATGGAAGAGATGGGTTTAAGTGAAAAACTCCTGGCAATCGTTGACGTTGCCTGTGGTTCTTTAAATATTGATTCCTGGAGATTTGATACCATTATGGCAGCACATGGACGTCCCATCGCAACGGCTGTCGGTGTAAAAAAGATCCGTCCGGAAAATCCGGTCATGGCATATATCGGTGATGGTGCGGCGTATTCCATCGGAATGGCTGAGACCATGCACACTGCAATCCGAAATGACAATGTGGTAACCATCGTTATCAATAACAGCCTCTACGGTATGACAGGTGGACAGTGCGCACCGACCTCTCTGCCAGGGCAGATCACAACCTCCACTCCGAGAGGAAAAGATCCGAAAAAAGCTGGAATGCCATTCCGTGTAGAACAGGCATTTACAGGATTTGATATTGCATACCTCGCAAGAGGCTCCATGGCAGATGCCAAAGGAATGATGCAATCCAAGAAATACATCAGAAAAGCTTTTGAAAAGCACATGAAAGGAGAAGGCTTCTGCCTTGTGGAACTTCTTTCTCCATGTCCGACAAACCTGAATATGACTCCGGTAAAGAGTGTGGAACGTATCAAAAACGAGATGATCAAATACTTCCCGCTGGGAGAGTTCAAGGATAAGAAAGAGGAGGCATAGATTATGGGAAAAGAAATTATTTGCGCGGGATTCGGCGGACAGGGTGTCCTCACTGCCGGTATGCTTCTGATAAATGCAGGAATGGAACAGGACAAAAACGTACTGTTTTATCCTTCCTATGGTTCCGAGATGCGTGGCGGTACCGCAAACTGTACAGTAAAAGTTAGCGAAAAGCTGATCGCCAGCCCGATCTCCAAACATCCGGATATTCTTTTTACCATGAATACCCCTGCCATTGACAAATTTGAAGAGAGATTAAAACCAGGTGGACTCCTTCTGGTAAATTCCTCTATTGTTCCGGAAGACCGTAAATACAGAGACGATATTAAAATTATAAAAATTCCTGCAACAGACATTGCGGCAGAAGTCAGAAATCCAAAAGGTGCGAACCTTGTCATGCTTGGAGCACTGGCTGCCAACAGCGACCTGTTCTCAGTAGAATATATGGAATCCGCTATCGTTTCTTTCTTTGAAAAAAAAGGAAAAGGCAAATACAATGAGAAAAATGTAGCTTGCTATCGAAGAGGAGTAGCCGGTAAATAAGATCAGGAGGTGACTGATATATGAATCTTACCAAGTTGTTAAAACCAAAATCAGTTGCTGTTATCGGCGCAAGTGAAAAAGAAGGTTTTGGTGGAGATGTATGCCGTAATACTCTCAGCTATGTAGAAGACATGAGCAGAGTATACTTTGTACATCCGAAAAGAGAAAGTGTATTTGGAGTTCCCTGCTATAAGAGTATTTCCGATATACCGGATACCATTGATATGATGGTGATCTGTACTTCACAGAAAACAGTCATTCCGCTTCTGAAAGAAGGAGCAGCCAAGGGTGTTGGCGGAGCCGTTGTTTTTGCCAGCGGATATGGCGAGATCGGAACAGATGAAGGCAGGAAAAATGAGGCGGAACTGATCGCAACAGCAAAAGAACTGGACATTGCAGTCATGGGACCAAATTGTGCCGGATTTGTAAATTACATTGATAATGTGCAGGCTTTCGCTTTTATTTCTGCGAAGAGAGACCGAAAAGGAAGTGTTGGCGTTGTTTCACAGAGCGGCCAGCTGTGCCTTTCCATGATGGATGATCCCGGAATGCGTTTTTCCTACAGTATTTCAGCCGGAAACGGAAAGATTGTCCAGATGGAAGACTATATGGACTTCCTTGTAGAAGATGAAGATACAAAAGTTGTCAGTGTTTATATCGAGGGTGTAAAAAATGCGGCAAAATTTGCAGATGTTCTGAAAAAAGCAGCTGCGAAAAAGAAACCTGTAGTCATTCTCAAAGCAGGAAGAAGTGCCAAAGGCGGAGCAATCGCAGCTTCCCATACAGGAAGTCTCTCAGGTTCCGATGCATCCTTTGATGCAGTTCTGAAAAAATTCGGAGCGATCCGTGTGGATGATCTGGAAGAACTGATTGCCACTTCACTGATGCTTGCCACACTGAATCGTTATCCGAAGAAGGCTGTTTTTGCATCCATGAACCTTTCCGGAGGCGAGACCGGAATCTGTGCGGATGTAGGAAGTCTTAACGGAATCGAATATCCGGATTTTGCACCGGAAACTCTTGCAAAACTGAAAGAACAGCTTCCATCCTATGCATCTCCGAATAATCCGCTGGATATGACAGCCAGTCTTTCCTACGATGCAGATCTGTATGCAGAAGCATTGCGTACAGTCATGGATGATCCAAATATTGAGATGGTACTGATCGGCTATACTCTGCTTCTTGAAGTGGCAGATCCTGCGATTCACTATATGTATCAGGGAATTGAAAAAGTTGTACGGGAAAAAGGCAAGAACTGCAAACCGATTGCCATGATACCGTTTGCAGAAAACACCAGAAACCCGGAATACCAGGAAAAACTCTTCAAGATCGGAGTGCCGATTCTCCCTCCTCCGGTATATGCATTTAAGATTCTCCGTCATCTGGCTGATTTTATTTCCTATACTTCCGAAGGAAAAACACTGGAACTTTCTGCCGGAGCACCAGTTGGCAAGGAGACCTTTGCACTGTCTGAGCATGACAGCAAGATGGAACTTGCAGATTTTGGCGTAGATATTCCAAAAGAAGTCATTGCAAAAACAGTGGAAGAAGCAGCTGCGTTTGCAGAAAGTGCTGATTGCCCGCTGGCTATGAAAGTAGAATCCGCAGACATCCTGCATAAGAGTGATGTTGGCGGTGTAAAACTCAATATCCGTGGAAAAGAAGCAGCTGTAAAAGCTTATGAGGAGATCATGAATAATGTAACGGGTGCGAGACCGGATGCGAAGATCAACGGAATCCTTATGGTTCCCATGCTGAAACCTGGCGTGGAAATGATCATCGGAGTAAACAACGATCCACAGTTTGGTCCTATGATCATGGTAGGAATGGGCGGTGTGTTTGTAGAGGTATTTAAAGATGTGGCTTTATATCCGGCTCCACTGTGTGAAGAGGAAGCTCTGGATATGCTGAAATCACTGAAATCCTACAAACTCCTCAACGGCTACAGAGGAAACGCAAAATGCGATATTCCGGCATTGTGCAAAACCATCGCGGGAATCAGCAGATACGCCAACGCAAATAAAGATACTCTGAAAGAGCTGGATATCAATCCACTGTTTGTATATCCGGAAGGCGAAGGTGTAGGCGTTGCCGATGCACTGATCGTAAAACATGTAAAATAATTATGGAACAGGAAGAGGGGCATTCACAGTCAATGCCCTTCTTCACTCTGGATATGTATCAGAAGAAGCTATCGAGAGACAACCTGGATAATGAGGTAGAATTGGAAAGGTGAAGCCTATGATAGAATTTACAAATGTTTCGAAATCCTATAAAGACAAACTGATCCTCCGGGATATCAATATGACATTTGCTTCCGGGGAATTCGTTGCCATCATTGGTTCCAGCGGATGTGGAAAAACAACCCTTCTGAAAATGATCAACAAACTTCTTCCCATGGATCGGGGAGATATTATCATTGATGGAAAATCCATCCGTGAGATTCCGGATATCAAATTAAGGAGAGAGATCGGATATGTGGTACAGGAAGGCGGACTGTTTCCACATTTTACAGTAAAAGAAAATCTGGAGATCGTTCCGCAGCTTGAAGGAATGGAACCGGAAAAAAGAGAACAGAGGATCAATGAACTTCTGGATATGGTAAATCTTGATCCGAAAGTGTACAGCAACAGTTATCCGTGCCAGCTATCCGGAGGACAGCGCCAGAGAGTAGGCGTTGCCAGAGCATTTGCTACAGACTCTGATCTGATCCTGATGGATGAACCTTTTTCGGCACTGGATCCGCTTACAAGAGAAGAACTGCAGGATGAGATCGTCAAGCTGCAGAAAGAGTATGAAAAAACAATCGTATTTGTCACCCATGATATGGATGAAGCAATCAAATGTGCAGATAAGATCTGCTTTATACAGAATGGAACTGTAATACAGTTTGATAAAACAGAAGAGATTCTGAGGCATCCGGCCAATGATTATGTAGAAAAATTCGTAGGAAAGAACCGTTTGTGGGGAAATCCGAAGTACATACATGCATCTGATATTATGTGTAAAGAACCCTACATACTCTCCAAAGACAGAACTGTGATACAGGCGCTTCAGGTTATGCGCCAGAATGCCATCAACAGTATTCTGATCACAGAAGGAAAAACCAGAGAATTTCAGGGGATCGTATGGCTTGAAGACTTAAGCAAACTGGATGTACAGCATATGTCCGCGAGCATTGGAGATATGATCTCATCGGATTATGTTTCGGTTTTCGAGGAAAGCTCTCTTCAGGAAATCATTGATGAGATTGATTATTATAAATCCGGTATTATTCCGGTTCTGAATGAACGCAGGGAACTGAGAGGTGTACTGACGAAAAGTATCCTTCTTTCAACACTCAGTAAACGTTATAAAAAAGAACAGGAGGGGTGAGGGTGAATACTTTTCTTGAAGTTTTTATGCAGAGAAGAGAAGAGCTGGTTCAGCTTCTTCTGGAACATATCCAGATGACTTCTGCAGCAGTGCTGATTTCCATATGTATCGGTATTCCTCTTGGAATTCTTGTAACAAAGAACAAAAAAGTTTCTTCGGTTGTGATCGGGATTGCGAATATCATGCAGTCTATCCCGAGTATCGGCCTTCTTGCTTTCCTGGTTCCGGTGGTAGGAATCGGACAGAAGCCGGCGATCATAATGGTTATCATTTACGCCCTGCTTCCCATTATAAAGAATACATATATCGGAATTACCGGTATACAGCAGTCAGCCATTGAGTCAGCCAGCAGTATCGGTCTGACGAAATGGAGGATTTTGTATAAAATACAGATTCCCATTGCAATGCCTTACATTATGGCCGGTGTGCGTATTTCGGCAGTAACAGCAGTTGGAACCGTTACCATTGCAGCTTTTGCAGGTGCGGGAGGCCTGGGATGGCTGATCAATCTGGGACTGAATGCAAATGATGCGGATCTTGTTCTTCTTGGTGCGCTGCCAGCCTGTCTTCTTGCCCTGGTGGTAGATTTTGTTCTTGGAAAAGTGGAGAGTGCTCTGACTCCGGAAGGTCTGAAACCAGTCGATCAGATCACAAACCGCACAAAAGCAGAACGGAAAGGACGTACAGTCATGGCAGTCTGTCTTCTTATCCTGATCCTGGTAGTACCATGTTTTGCCTCTGTATACAGTGTATTCCAGAGAAAAGAGGAGAAGATCATAGTCGGCAGTGAGAATTTCACAGAAGCCCTGATACTGGGAAATATTTACAGTCAGCTGATCCAGGATCAGACAGATATCAAGGTTGAAGAAAAATTTAATCTTAATGGAACTATGATCACCATGTCAGCCATGGAGCGTGGAGACATTGACACGTTCACGGATTATACCGGTGTACTGATCTCCAATGTTCTGAAAGAAAATATGTCTTCGGACCCCAGGGAAGTCTATGACAGTGTAAAAAAAGGCATGGAAGAAAAGTATAATATGCAGGTATCAGATTCCCTGGGATTCAGTAATACCTACGTGTTTGCGGTTACCCAAGAAACAGCAGAGCAGTATGATCTGACGAAGCTTTCTGAACTTCTGGATCAGGCGGGCAGTCTGAAACTGGGATGTACGACAGCATTTACCCAGCGGGAGGATCTTTTGCCCAAGCTGAAAAAAGAATTTCAGGTATCTTTTAAAGAGGTAGACGGACTGGAAGGAAATATCCGTTATCAGGCACTTTCCTCCGGAAAGGTGGATGTGACAGATGCTTTTGAAACCGATGCCATACTGAAAAAGATGGATCTGGTGAAACTGGAAGACGATATTGAATTTTTTCCACCATATCAGGCTGTGTCCATTACCAGAAACGAAACTCTGGAAAAATATCCGCAGCTTCAGGAAGTTATGGACAAAATGGAAGGCGCCATTACCACAGAAGAGATGATGGATATGAACTATAAAGTAGATGTGGAGGGAAAGACCCCGAAAGAAACAGCTTTGGAATTTTTGAAAGAAAAGGGAATGATAGAGTGAAATTTTTAAGCGGTCTGAAATCAGACCGCTTTTTTGGGTATATTTTGTGAAAATCGCCCCTTGACATAAGGCCTTCTCCTGGGTGTATCATAATGCTGTGTTAAAGGAGGTAGACTATATGTTTGAGACATTACAGGAAAAGACAGAAGAGAAAGCAATGGTGCAGTTCCTTGAACGCTTTACAGATTATCCATTTCTGGTAAAGTTCAAGAATTCCGAGTATCACATCGGAGAGGGTGAACCTACATTTACGGTGAATTTTAAGAAAGCGATTCCTCTGGCGGATCTGATGAAGAGCACATCCCTTGCACTGGGTGAGGCGTATATGCGTGGGGATCTGGATATCGAGGGGAATCTTTATGAGGCACTGGATCATTTTCTGGGACAGATGGGGAAATTTTCGACCAATGAGTCTGCGCTGAAGAAGATCATGTTCAGTTCAACATCCAAGAAAAACCAGGAAAAGGAAGTAACCAGCCATTATGATATTGGAAATGATTTTTATAAACTTTGGCTGGATGAGACTATGAGTTATTCCTGTGGGTATTTTATCCATGAGGATGATACGTTGTATCAGGCACAGGTAAATAAAGTTGATTATATTCTTAAGAAATTACATCTCAAAGAAGGCATGAGCCTTCTGGATATTGGCTGCGGCTGGGGATTTCTGCTGATCGAAGCGGCCAAGAAATATAAGATCCACGGTACCGGTATCACGTTAAGCCATGAGCAGTATGCGGAATTTCAGAGACGGATCAAAGAGCAGGGACTGGAAGATTATCTTACCGTAGAGCTGATGGATTACCGTGATCTTCCGAAGAAAGAGTATCAGTTTGACCGTGTTGTCAGCGTCGGTATGCTGGAGCATGTTGGCCGTGACAATTATCAGCTGTTTCTTGACTGCGTGGAGAAAGTCCTGAAACCAGGTGGACTGTTCCTGCTTCACTTTATCAGTGCCCTGAAAGAGCATCCGGGTGATCCGTGGGTTAAGAAATATATTTTCCCGGGCGGAACCGTTCCGAGTTTACGTGAGATCCTGAACCATATGGCAGAGGATAATTTCCATACTCTGGATATCGAGAATCTCCGTCTGCATTACAATAAGACACTGCTTCACTGGGAAAAGAATTTCCGTGATAACATTGAAAAAGAGAAAACCATGTTTGACGAAGAATTTCTGCGTATGTGGGATCTCTACCTGTCTGCATGTGCGGCAACTTTCCATAATGGAATTATCGATCTTCATCAGATCCTTATGACAAAAGGAATCAACAACGATCTGCCAATGACACGGTGGTATTGATCTTCCCTTAAGCAAGATCAAAATCAGTATCCGAAAAATAACATATATGAATATAAAAACCTCCCGGAACAGTCAGCAGTTAAAAATGCTGTACTGTTCCGGGAGGTTTTTTATCATAACAGATTGCTTCGGAGAAATGAGAGACTGACATCATACCCCCGGTGCAAGGAGCAGCTTTTCAAAATCTTCCTCACACATAGGACGGTAATACAGGAATCCCTGGATCTCATCGCAGCCTTCTTTTTTCAGAAATTCGGCAATATCTTCTGTTTCCACACCTTCGCATACAATGGATTTTCCCATACGTTTCAGCATATGGAAGACTTCCTGAAGAACGATCTTTGCATTTTCCGTAAGGGAATCGCCAAGGAATTTCCGATCGATCTTTACTTCATTGAACAGCAGATCTTTTAAGGTATTCAGGGAAGAATATCCGGAGCCGAAATCATCCATGGAAATCTGAATATTATGCTGCTTCAGGCCACGGATCACACGGTTGACGGCCTCGGTATTGTTTACATAGGTGGATTCCGTGATCTCAAAAGTAAGGCGTGAAGTGTCCACCTGATAGGTGCGGATCAGTTCGCAGATCTTTTTGACAAAATTTTCCGGTTCCTCAAAGTGCAGTGGAGAGACATTCAGGGAAATGCGAAAATCTGCCGGAAGCTGAATGGAAAATTTCTGAAGCCATCGGAAGGTTTTTTCATAAACATAATAATCCAGACTGATGATAAAACCATTCTGTTCAAATAATGGAATGTACACAGCCGGGGACCAGAGCGTTTTTTCGTCACGGAGCCAACGGACGAGGACTTCCGCACTGGAGATTTTTCCGTTGGTGGGAGATACTTTGGGCTGAAAATAAATCTGAAATTCTTCATTTTTCAGAGCCTGATGGAAGGAATGGAGAATTTCTGCCTGCATTTTTTCCTGCCGGTCAATTTCCCTTGAATAGATGCAGCAGGGCGGAATCATTTTTTTGGAGAGCCGCCTTGCCACATTTGCACAGGACAGTACGGTTTCCGGTGAGGTTTCGGCATCCGGGATAAAGCAGATTCCGGAGTTTGTGCGGAAGAAATTAACGTGGTAGGTATTGCGGATGCGCTGGCTGATCTGCTGATCAAGTTTTGCGATCTGGGACAGAAGCGCTTCACTGGTAAGGTCCGTAATATCTGCAATGCTGACAAATACATCGGAGAAAAAGCGGGTGGTAAGGATGGTAAAGGAAGCTCCTGCCAGCTCTTCATAGACAATATTCAGAATTTCGTCTCCAAGGGAATATCCGTATTTGTCATTGATGTAATGAAAATTTTCTATGTCTGTGGAGATCAGGGCGATGGAGAGGGAACTTCCGGTACTTTTCTGGATCTGCCGGATCTTTTCAGAAAGGGCTTCCGAAGAGATGGCAGGGATTACCGTATTGCGGGAATGGGTGGAAGGGGCAAGTTCCCGGATAGCAGCAATTTTCCTGCTGGCTTTGTCCTGGTACATTTTTTTGTCTGCGGCATTGATCAGATCTTCCATCATAAAATAGTGATTCTGGAAACTGATTTCATATCCGATGGCATAACTTAAAGGCAGTGTAGTTCTGGTGTTGTATTCCTGAACAAGGGAATCCAGTTTCTCTGCTATATGCTGAAGCTCGGAGAGGCTGGTGTTCTGCTGGATCAGGATGAACTCATCTCCGCCATAGCGGGCCAGAAAACTGTCAGAATCCAGGATCCGGGTGAGACAGTAGGTGAAGGTCTGGATAAATTCATCGCCTTTTTCATGTCCGTAAGTGTCATTGACATATTTCAGATTGTTCAGATCAAACATCATGACGCCAACGCCAAAAGTGCTTGGGCGGTTACTTAAGTCCTGAACCAGCTTTTCCAGGGATGTTTTGTTGTGGACACCGGTGATATCCCGAAATGCCTTTACGATAAGACGGGAGAGAAGTTCTCTCTGGATCAGGGAAAGCGCCAGGGTCACAACCAGAAGTGCCAGAACTGCTTCCATAAGATGAAGCATGGGATAGTAGGATACTTCCGGATCCTGAAGAAATTTCAGAAGATAAAGATCCATAATCAACAGGATCACAAGCGCAAGCAGGGTGCCTTCGCAAAGATGAAGTACACTTTTTTCTTTTTTCATGGGTAAAATAAGTCTCCTTGTTTATTGATAAATAAAATTGAGCAGGCTTTTTCAGACCTGCACGATGATCATTTTTGTAAAATCCTGACTGATACCGATTTTGCTTTCCTGTATGCGGACGATGTAAGAGCCGAGAAGGATCGATACGATCCGTACAGTTGCGCCTTCGATAAACCCCAGGGTTTCCAGATAATGGCGGTCCCCTTCATTCCCGCATATTTTCTGAATGATATAATCGGTGTTGATATCAGCTAAATTCAGTGGCATGATTCCTCCATAAAAAGCTGTATGTGAACAGTGAAAGCGGAAAGATATCCGCCAACATAAATTAGTTACAACTAACATTATAACGCGCAGAGATTTTGTGTCAATGGTTTTGGAAAAATAAGAAACATTTTGTCATACAGGACGACAGGTGAAGGTGTTTGTGTTATGATAAAAAAGCATAGAGAAGATCCAATGCAGATAAAAAATAAGTTTAGGAAGATAAGCGGGAATCCTCGGTAATTCAATTGCCGAGATGAAAGCGTAAACTGTGCATATCTGCACATTATAAGTAAAATATATTTATTTTTTTACTAAAAACTTACTAAATTTCTGATTATCTTTTCATAAGTTGGTAAATGCCGATATATCCCGTATTTTAGGGCTTTATCGGTATTTTCTTTTCGGAAGATACCTTGCATAAGCTGGCATTTACCAGCATGAAAATGCAACCAAAAGTAGTAAATGAGTAGTAAATATACGCTCCGATATTAACAAGCCAGCCTTTCCAGTTCTGCTTTTGCAGATTGAAATGTACCGTGTGCGTAATAGCCAAGTGTCATGGTTATGTTAGCGTGTCCCATGAGGTATTGCAGAGTGTTTGGGTTCATTCCTCTGTTTGCCATATTCGTACAATAAGTATGTCGGAATGAATGTGGCGTGATGTTCGGTAACTTATCCGTGTGATACTTGTTATACTTCTTAATCAGTCCTCGCACCATGCCCTCATAGTTTCCTGCAACTTTAGGCAAGCCCTCACGATTTAGGAATAGGAAATTGCTGTAACCACCTACAATCAGCGGTTGTGCCTTTCCTCTGTTCTTTAGTATTCTTTGGATTGCTTGATAAGCCCGTTCTGTCAATGGAAGTTCCCGTTTTCCGTTTTTGGTCTTTGGCGTTTCAATATAGTAACCCATTTCGCTATCTTTCAATAACTGGTGGTCTATATTGAGTACTCTGTTCTGCATATCAATATGCGTCGTCAGTCCGCAAAATTCAGAAATACGAAGTCCCGTTTCCAGCAGAAGCACAACCTCATCATAATACTTACTGTAAATCTTGTCCTTTTCCATAAAGGCAAGCAGGCGTTCTTCCTGCTCTGGTGTAAGGATAACTTTCTTCTCTGTATCATCTTCCAGAACATCACTTAGTTTAAATTCAAATGGGTTCTTTCTGATACAGTCGTCTTGTATCGCCATGTAAAATGACGCTTTCAAGGAACGCTTATAGTTATCAATCGTTTTATAGGCATATCCTTTTTCACTCATTCTGATAGCCCATTCTTTAGCGTCCGACTGCTTAACAGTATCAATCGCCCTCATACCCAATGGGTCATTTTTCAAAGCGTTCATAAGATACTGTCGTCCTTTTTCAGTAGCCCTCTTGATGTTCTTTCTTTGGCTGTTCTTCTTGTCGTAGAGCTGGCAGACTGTCATTTTACCGCCGACTGTGTCGATACCGTCGTTAAGGTCTTTTTTTATCTGTGCTTCTTTTTCCCTCAACGATATATCATCACGCTTTCCAGCAGGTGTCTTGTCTGTCGGCACGAGTTTCCAAGAATAGATAAATTGTGGCTTTCCGTATATATCGGTATATTTATAAACGTATCTTCCGTCTTTTCGCTGGCTCTCTCCATTACGCAAATTGCGATTTTTACTGTCTTTTCGTTTCACATTAGACATAGTGTAAAGCTCCTTTCCGTCATGGAATGAGCCGTGATACGCTACTAATATTATACCATATCTACGGCTCAATGACATTAGATTTCGTCCAATGTATCTATGATTTTTTCAAATTGTTTTCGCTTAATCTGAATACGATTACCGTTCACGATAACCCAGCCAGCGTCAAGATTTTCTTCGGCTAATTTACGCAATTTCTTTTCGCCAATGCGGAAGTATTTAGACGCTTCTTCAATCGTCAGCGTGTATTTTTCCCAGATAGGCACATCAGTATTGTTCATAATCTATGCACCCCCTTTACTGTGTGTCATTTTTTTACAAGCAGGCAGACGGCTTTGGAAAGCTCCATTAGTATCTCAACTATTCCCATTCTTGTGGGCA
>OLQH01000032.1_pt1 | contig 158200 bp, 131 predicted proteins | sample 1672671 | NCBI WGS metagenome assembly OLQH01 (sample SAMEA3136712, study PRJEB25190) | human gut metagenome | reverse complement strand
TTTTATTTCATGGTACAGTTATCAAGTCAGATATTGTTCCATGAATAATTCAGGTGAAGTTTTATATGATAAGTACATCCCAGATGATCTCGCAATGGAGCTTTTAGAACATTTGAAAGATTATCCTGTAAATCCGATCATTGATGATGGGAAAGTTCTTTATGTCACAGACAAGAATGGATATCGCGTCAAAGAAGAGGCATTGAATGATTCTATGGAGTATGTTGAGGTTCCTTCCTTGACAGAACATCTTGATTTTCATTTAAATAAGATCCTTACTGCTGTCGATCCTCAAAAAACTTATGATGTTTTAGAAACGATCGGAATGCCATTTAGAGATCAGGTCACTTTTGTCCGTACTGCTCCTTATTATATTGAAGCAATTCCTGTGGGTACCAGCAAAGCTTCTGGTCTTTCCAATGTATGCAAAGGTCTTGGCATTGATCCATCTGAGGTCATTGCTTTTGGTGATGCAGAAAATGATCTGGAAATGATCCAGTTTGCAGGTCATGGTGTCGCTATGGGAAATGCATGCGACGCTCTAAAAGACGCTGCTGATGAAGTGACACTTACAAATAATGAAGATGGTATCGCACATACTTTAAATCATTTACTGGGCTGCCGTTAACGACAGCCCTCTCCAGCACCTGTTTCTCACAGGCATACCTCGCTTCAACACAATCAGTTTTTTGTCATAGAACTACAATCACAACACAAATCATCAATATAATTGCTGTTATAAACAAGAATAAATTCTTTTTAGATACTTTGTTTCGATATTTGGTATACTGTTCACATAAAATTCCAATTCCGAAAACCAACAATAGAAAACTCTCTAAAATCCTAAACATTCCATAAACTCCTTCTAAAATTTACATTGCGATTTAATGGTATCTATACTTCCATAAGCATATGTCTGATCTACAGAAGCTGTTTCTCCGCTGTTTTTGTGAGAAACATTTGCAAATTTCCCTTCATCATATGACCGAGGATTCCCGCTCTAGTTTCCTAACTATGATTATAGGCTCTCAACTCACAATTTTCAATGGCTTCTTTTTCTTTACTCTTGACGGAGAAAAGGCATCTATGATAGTATAAGTTTAGTTTCACAGATTACGGACCATTTGAAAGGGATAACGACTGTGGGGCACATTTTTTGTGCTCCTGTCGTTGTCCCTTTTTTGTGCACATATTAAAGAAAAGGAAGGAAAGAGACATGTATTTAATGATTGATAATTATGACTCATTTGTATATAATCTGAAAGCTTATTTTGAAGAGCTTGGAAAGGAAATTGCCGTCATCCGCTGTGACAAGATCACGCTGGAAGAGATTGAAGATATGCAGCCTTCCGGGATTATTCTCTCGCCAGGGCCAAAACGCCCGCAGGACGCGACGCTTTGCATCGATATTGTAGAAAAATTCCAAGAGAAAATACCGATACTTGGCGTCTGCTTAGGTCACCAGGTGCTAGGACTCTGCTCTGGTGCAACTGTGGAAAAAGGGATATTTCCGATCCATGGGAAAATCTCTGAGATTTCCAACAATGGGCTTCGTCTCTTCGCCGGTCTTCCGACGAAATTCAATGTAACAAGATATCATTCCCTCGTCGTAAATAAAGACACTATTTCCAATAACTACAGCATCGATGCCACAACCGCGGACGGTGTTGTCATGGGGATCTCTCATAAAACGCTTCCACTATACGGCGTACAGTTTCACCCGGAAGCAGTATGTACCGAATATGGACATGCACTTTTAAATAACTTTTGCAAAATCGCAGAGCAGCGAGGATAATGGAGGATTTTTTTCATGCAGAACACGAATACAATAATTAAAAAACTAGATATGTACATTCCGGCAGCTAAGATTTTTCAAGTACTGCCTTCCGAAGAAAATGCGATTTTTCTCGATTCTTCTCTTGTAAATGAGCTTGGTCACTATTCCATCATCGGCCGCAAACCTTATCTGAAGCTTGAAAAACGTGAAGATCGTTTTTATATTAATGATACAGAAGAAACCTCGATTTCTTTCGAAAATTATCTGAGATCTTATCTGGATAAACAGAAAACTGCGAATTCTTCCCACCTGCCACTTGCGTCAGGTGCACTTGGATATTTTTCTTACGAATATGGCCGTAGGCTCATGGGAATTCCATCTTCCCACAAAGACACAATCTCTATTCCAGATGCAGTACTCATATTTTACGATGCATTTATTATTGAAGACTGTCACAAAAAAGAGAGTTACCTCATTACAAATGGAATTACCGAACCTGCTGATATACTTTTAAAAAAATTGGAAGATGCCATTTTAAAAACAAGTGACAGTGAACCTGTAAAGCCTGTCAAAGAAAAATATCCGATCCAGGTTCATGCAAACTTTGAAAAAGAGGATTACAAAAAATCAATCAGCGATATGATCCACTACATTTACGAAGGAGACATTTATATCGCCAACATGACACAGCAACTGACGATTGAAAGCAAAAAAGCACCACAGGATGTATTTTACGATCTCCGTAAAAATAACCCTTCTCCCTTTGGCGGCTATTTGGATTTTGATCATTATCAGATTGTATGTGCTTCACCGGAGCGTTTTCTAAAACTCACTGACGGTCATGTAGAGACAAGACCGATCAAAGGGACCCGCAAAAGAGGAGAAACCGAAAAAGAGGATCTGCGTTTGCGAAAGGAACTGGAAAACTCTGAAAAAGATAAAAGTGAACTTCTTATGATTGTCGATCTGGAACGAAATGATCTGAATAAAATCTGCAGAAGTGGCAGCGTGAAAGTAACTGATTTATTTACCATCGAAGAATACGCAACAGTCTTTCATCTCGTATCCGGGATTGAAGGTGATCTGGCGGACGAAAAAAACTTTGCCGATCTTCTTATGGCGACATTTCCAGGTGGTTCTATTACTGGTGCACCAAAGTACCGCGCCATGGAAGTGATTGACGAACTGGAACATGGAAAGCGAAATCTTTACACCGGCTCGATTGGTTATCTTTCTCTGGATGGAAACTGTGATTTTAACATTGTCATCCGGACTGTCTTGCACGTGGACGGTCACTATCACTTAGGTGTCGGCGGCGGCATTACAGCGGAATCGGAGACAGAATTTGAATACGAAGAAACATTGCAGAAGGCAAAAGCTATCCTTGATGCCCTGCAGTAATATGGAAATGATAATATGAAAGGAAACGAACATGAATCTGCATATAGATGACGGAGTACAATTCGGACTGGGTGCCTTTGAGACGATCGCAGTGGAGAAAAATAAACCTGTTTTTCTTGAAAGACATTTACAAAGGCTTCAGCACGCAGCCGATGTATTTGATCTTGGAAATTTAGAAAACCGCCAGGTTACCGTAAATTCCATTGAAGATTATTTGAACAGTACTTATATTGAACATGGTGCACTGAAGATAATATTAACGAAAGAAAACGTCATTTTTTCTGACCGAAAATCACCTTATACAAGTGCTCATTATGAAAATGGTTTTACTTCCGCAATAAGTAGCATAAGACGAAACGAAACATCCCCATTCACGTTTCATAAAACGTTAAATTATGGCGATAATATTTTAGAAAAAAGAGCTGCCGTAAATGCTGGCATCAATGAGAAAATCTTTCTGAACACGAAGGGTCAGATCTGTGAAGGCACAGTGAGCAACATTTTCTTTGTAAAAGAAAAGAAACTCTATACGCCTACACTCTCCTGCGGCCTGCTACCGGGAATCCTTCGGGCATACATACTGGAAACTTATGATGTCAAAGAGACCATCCTTTATCCGGAAGATCTTGTGACATTTGATGAGTGCTTTCTGACGAATTCACTGATGGGGATCATGCCTCTTTTTCAGATTGAAAATGTGACTTTTAAAGAACGAACGGTAACGAATCAGCTTCTTAAATCTTATCTGGAAATGTATGTCAACCACCCGGGGATGTAACCATAGGCATGCTGTACCGCATGTAGATGCTTTTGCATCCAGCGAAGGAGTACATTTAAACATAAAAAAGCCTCCAATCCAAAGTTAGATTAGAGGACAAAATTAATTTTCTGGTATTTTATGTGACATGCTCCCACCACTTAAATCCCTGATTTTGAAGTGGGGGGCTTCTTGCCTCTTCACGGATGTTGATCGCTGCATTATGATCTCTGTCCATCTTATTTCCACACTCACAGTGATAGATATGCCTTTTCCAGATGAAGCTGGACTTATCATCAAGCATCTGATTGTACAGAAAACGACAACAGCCAAATGTTTTGCCAAGAAGTCTTGCTATATTATGTTAAATTTACAATACAGCTCTTACTAATTCTTATAAATAAATCTCTATTCAATATGTCTTCCAATTGCACGAGCAAACAATCTCTGCGCATTGTTTTGTTTCCTATTTGTGTCTCTATATATCCATCATAGGCTCGTATATACATAATATCTTTCTGCTGAATATCATGTAATACCCTATGATTATATAATTGAATTACACTTCATTTTTAATACAAACATCCAATTTCTGATATGGTATCTCGATTCCTTCCTCATCAAATCGAATCTTAATCTCTTCATTTAACGCCCATTTGGTTGCTACATAATCAGATGTTGGAACCCAGCACCTGATCCCCATCATGACAGAGCTGTCTGCTAAACTGCTCACAAAGATATTAACTCCATCCTGATCAAGAATTCTTTTTTCATTTTTTGCTATGTCTGTAAGAATTCTTTTGACTTCTTTAATATCTGCATCATAAGAGATCCCAACTTCAATATCGATCAGTCTTCGTTCCTGTTTTGTGTTGTTGATCAGATTTGAATTGCTTAATGTTCCGTTAGGAATGACGATCACTCGGTTATCAATTGTCTTAAGCTTTGTATAAAAAATATCCATCGCTGCAACTTCTCCTTCGCAGTCGGTTCCTGTTAATACGATGTAATCTCCTACCTGAAATGGTTTCAGGATTAATAGTAAAACTCCACCTGCTACATTAGAAAGTGTTCCTTGTAATGCTAAACCTACTGCTACACCTGCAGATCCTAACAATGCGATAAAGGAACTTACCTCTACCCCCATATGTGCAACTGCCATAAAGATTACAATACAACGCAATCCAATCCTTATGAAGGAGCAGGAAAATGAGATAACTCCATAATCGATCTCTGCCTTCTCAAGGGTTGTTTTTAACAATTTAATTAAGATCTTGATCAATTTAAATCCAATTGCAATGATTAAAAATGATACTATGACTTTTCCAATGATACTCATTGCAATCTCCAAATATTTTTCTAAAAACTGATTCCAGTTAATCTTGCCCAAGTCCACTACTGCGAACATCGCTTGTATTTGTGCTAACATAAACGCTCCTCTTTTTTTCTTGTGTTTCTTTTGATATTCATTTTACAAATATGCTTAACATGAAAGAAACACGTATTTCTACGTGTTTCTTATCATAGCAAGTTTAGCTATTCATTACAATACTTATTTTTTTGTAATATATCCTTTTGCTTTTAATGTCTCAGCACATAAAACAGCTCCACCTGCTGCTCCACGAACTGTGTTATGAGAAAGTCCTACAAATTTGTAATCGTATACAGTGTCTTCTCTTAAACGTCCAACAGAGATTCCCATTCCGTTTTCGTAATCTACGTCTTCTCTTACCTGTGGGCGGTTATCTTCTTCTAAGTACTGGATCATCTGTTTTGGAGCACTTGGAAGTTCTAATTCCTGTGGAATTCCGCTGAAGTTTACTAATTTCTCGATCAGCTGTTCTTTTGTTGGTTTCTTCTTGAATTTAACGAAAACTGCTGCTGTATGTCCGTTTAATACTGGTACACGGATACACTGTGTTGTGATCACTGGTGTTTCAGCTTTCACGATCACACCGTCTTCAATATGTCCCCATAAACGAAGAGGCTCCTGTTCGCTCTTTTCTTCTTCTCCACCGATGTATGGAATGATGTTTCCTTCCATCTCTGGCCAATCTTTGAAAGTTTTTCCTGCTCCAGAAATTGCCTGGTATGTTGTAGCAACAACTTCATATGGTTCGAATTCTTTCCATGCTGTTAAAACTGGTGCATAACTCTGGATAGAGCAGTTAGGTTTTACTGCTACGAAACCTTTTGTTGTTCCTAAACGTTTCTTCTGGCTTTCGATCACTTCGAAATGTTCTGGGTTGATCTCAGGTACTACCATTGGTACGTCTGGTGTCCAGCGATGAGCACTGTTGTTAGATACAACTGGTGTTTCTGTTTTTGCATAGTCTTCTTCGATCTTTTTAATCTCGTCTTTAGACATATCTACTGCACTAAATACAAAGTCTACGTGAGAAGCAACTTCTTCTACTTCATTGACGTTTTTTACGATCATAGATTTTACTGCTTCTGGCATTGGAGTATCCATTTTCCAACGTCCACCAACTGCTTCTTCATATGTCTTTCCAGCAGAACGTGGGCTTGCTGCTAATGTTGTAACTTCAAACCATGGATGATTCTCAAGTAATGAAATAAAACGCTGTCCAACCATTCCAGTTGCACCTAAAATACCAACTCTTAATTTTTCACTCATTTTTTCTCTCCTATAGTACGCGAACACGAACGACTCCGTCAATCTGTTCCATTTTCTTGATTGTCTCTTCTGTTGGTGCTTTCTTTTCCATGTCAAACATAGAATAAGCCCATTCACCTTTGGATTTATTTAACATATTGGAAATGTTATGTCCATCTGCTGCCAAGATCGCTGTTAACTGACCGATCATATTTGGAAGATTCTTATGATGTACTGTAATACGAGCTGCTCCACTTGCTTCTCCAAGATCACAGTTTGGATAGTTTACTGAATTGACAATATTACCATTCTCTAAATAATTCATCAACTGATCCACTGCCATCTCTGCACAGTTTTCTTCTGATTCCTCTGTAGATGCTCCTAAGTGTGGAATTGTGATCACTTTGTCTACTCCAGCGATTTCTGCACTTGGGAAATCTGTTACATAATGTTTTACTTTTCCTGATGCTAATCCTTCGATCACTGCCTGATTATCAACAAGTTCTCCTCTGGCGAAGTTTAATAATGTAACTCCGTCTTTCATCTTATCGATAGCTTCTTTGTTGATCATTCCTTTTGTAGAATCCATGTATGGAACGTGAATTGTAATATAATCACATGTCTCAAATAATTCGTCAATGGAAGCGATATGTTTTACCATTCTTGATAAGCTCCATGCGGAACGTACAGATACGTATGGATCATATCCATAAACTTTCATTCCAAGACGATTGCAGATATTTGCTACTAAAACACCGATTGCTCCAAGTCCGATAACTCCGATACTTTTTCCTTTTAATTCGTTACCTGCATACTGTTTTTTCTGTTTTTCAACAAGTTTTGCAAGGTTCTCTTCGGATGCATTTTCCTTAACCCAGTTATATCCACCAATGATATCACGAGATGCAAGTAAAAGTCCTGCAACAACAAGTTCTTTTACACCATTAGCATTCGCTCCTGGTGTGTTGAATGCTACGATTCCCTTCTTTGCATATTCATCTAATGGAATATTGTTAACTCCTGCTCCAGCTCTTGCAACTGCAAGAAGGCTTTCTGGAACTTCAAGATCGTGCATAGCTGCACTTCTTACTAAAACTGCATCTGCTTTATCTAAATCATCGATCACTTTAAAATCTTCTGTAAATAAATCTAGTCCTTTACTTGCAATCGGGTTTAAGCATTTTACTGTATACATGGCTCCTCCTTATTTGTTCTCTTCTTCAAACTTCTTCATAAATGCTACTAATTTCTCAACACCTTCTTTTGGCATTGCGTTATAAATACTTGCACGCATTCCACCAACCGTACGATGTCCTTTTAGGTTCTCAAATCCTGCTTCTTTTGCTTCAGCTACGAATTTGGCATCAAGATCTTTGTCTCCTGTTACAAATGGAACGTTCATTAAAGAACGGTCTTCTTTCACAACTGTTCCTCTAAACATTTCACTCTGGTCTAAGAAATCATATAAGATCTTTGCCTTTTCTTCGTTACGTTTCTTCATTGCAGTAAGTCCACCCTGGTCCTTTAACCATTTGAAGACTTTTCCACAGATATAGATTCCGTAGCATGGAGGTGTGTTATACAGTGAATCTGCATCTGCCTGTGTTTTCCATTTTAACATGGTTGGTGTTCCTTCTAACACATCATCTGTGATCAGATCTTCACGTACGATACAAACTACAACTCCTGCTGGTCCAACGTTTTTCTGTACTCCAAAATAGATCACTCCAAAGTCTTCTACATTAACTGGCTCAGATAAAATGCAAGAAGACATATCTGCAACAAGAATTTTACCTTTTGTATTTGGAATCTGCTGATATTTTGTTCCATAAATCGTGTTGTTATAGCATACATATACATAATCTGCATCTTCTGATACAGGAAGGTCAGAACAATCTGGAATATATGTATATGTTTTATCTTCTGATGAAGCTAAAATGTTTGCTTTTCCATATCTGGAAGCTTCCTGGTATGCTTTCTTTGCCCACTGTCCTGTGATGATGAAGTCTGCAACTTTGTTCTTCATCAGATTCATAGGGATCGCTGAAAACTGCTGGGATGCTCCACCCTGAAGGAATAATACTTTGTAATTATCAGGGATGTTCATTAATTCTCTTAAGTCTGCTTCTGCAGTTTTGATGATATCATCAAACATCTTGGATCTGTGGCTCATCTCCATAACAGACATTCCACATCCTCTGTAATCAAGCATTTCCTCTGCTGCTTCTTTTAACACTTCTTCCGGAAGTACTGCCGGTCCAGCTGAAAAGTTGTATACTCTTGCCATTTCTTTTCTCTCCTTTATATGAAAATAAATTAAAAATTACCTTGCCTGCGCCTCAAGATCCGATTTATCAAATGCATCTTCAATCGAACCTCCTGGATTAACCATCGGCCATACTTTGTCATCTAAGTCAATATGACAATCGAGAACTACTGGTTCTCCTGCATTTAAAGCTTCTTTGAATGCATCTTTGAATTGTTCGATATCCGTGATCTTCTTAGCTTGCACCCCAAGTCCTTCTGCGACTTGCACAAAGTCTACTTTGTCCTGAAGTGTTGTATACGAATATCTTTCTTCATAAAACAGATCTTGCCACTGTCTTACCATTCCTAACACACTGTTATTGATAATAACTTCGATCACTGGAATGTTGTATCGCGAGGCTGTCGCAAGCTCATTTAAATTCATACGGAAACATCCATCTCCTGCAATGTTTACTACGATCTTATCTGGATTACCAACTTTGGCTCCAAGGCTGGCTCCAAGACCGTATCCCATTGTTCCAAGACCACCAGATGTCAAAAATTTACGTGGTTTATCATATTTATAAAACTGAGCGGCCCACATCTGATGCTGTCCAACTTCCGTTGTAATGACTGCCTCACCTTTTGTAATATCATAAATCGCTTCCATGATCTCAGGACATGTTAATCGTCCTTTATCATAAGTTAATGGATACTTTTCTTTATATTCTTTGACCGTATCAAGCCACTCTTTGTGTTCCTGGGCTTCTAAACGGCGATTGATCACTGTTAATACTGCTTTTACATCTCCGATGATAGAAGCTGATACACAAATATTCTTGTTGATCTCGACTGGGTCAACATCAATCTGTAAAATCTTTGCATTCTTTGCAAATGTTTTTGGATTTCCTAAAACTCGGTCACTAAATCTTGTTCCGACTGCGATCAGAAGGTCACAGTGAGATATTCCAAGATTTGATGCTTTTGTTCCGTGCATTCCAAGCATTCCACTATAGCGTTCATCCGTACCATTAAATGCTCCTTTTCCCATGAGAGTATCGCATACTGGTGCATCTACTTTCTCTGCAAATTCTTTTAATTCATCTGCTGCATCAGAGATCACAGCTCCACCACCAACTAAGATATATGGTCGTTTTGCTTCTCTGATCATGCTGATCGCATTCTGGATATCTACTTCTTTGATATATTCACTGGAACGTATGATCTTCGCTGGTTTGTATTTTTCATATAGGGTCGTTGTTGCTGTCACATCTTTTGGAATATCGATCAAAACAGGTCCTGGTCTTCCTGTCTTTGCAATTCTAAACGCTCTTCGGATCGTGTCTGCAAGTTCTTCTATATTCTTTACAATAAAGTTATGCTTTGTGATTGGAATTGTGACTCCGGAAATATCAACTTCCTGGAAGCTGTCCTTTCCAAGAAGGCTGACTCCTACGTTACATGTGATCGCAACAACTGGCACTGAATCCATATTCGCTGTTGCAAGTCCTGTAACGATATTTGTCGCTCCCGGTCCGCTAGTTGCGAAGCATACTCCGACTTTTCCTGTAGATCTTGCATATCCATCTGCTGCATGAGAAGCTCCCTGTTCATGGGATGTCAGGATATGTGTAAAATCCTTTTTCTGTTTATATAATTCATCATAAATGTTTAAGATTGCTCCGCCTGGATACCCAAAAATGGTATCCACGCCTTGCTCTTTCAAACATTCTAAAACAATCTGAGCACCTGTCAATTGTTTCATCATTTGATCCTCTTTTCTTACTTAATTACTGTTTGATTTCTAAAACTGCTCCGCGGTTTCCAGATGTAACTAACGATGCATATCTTGCAAGATAACCTGTTGTAACCTTAGGTGTTCTAGGTTTCCAGTTTTCTTTTCTCTTTGCTAATTCTTCGTCAGAAACCTTTACATTTAATGTATTGGCATCGATATCAATTGCAATGATATCTCCTTCTTCTACTAATGCGATCGGTCCTCCAACTGCTGCTTCTGGAGAAACATGTCCGATACAAGCTCCTCTGGAAGCTCCGGAGAATCTTCCATCTGTGATCAGAGCTACGCTTGATCCAAGTCCCATACCCATGATCGCTGATGTAGGATTTAACATCTCTCTCATACCTGGTCCGCCTTTTGGTCCTTCATAGCGGATCACTACGACATCCCCTGGTTTAATATCTCCACCTTTGATCGCTTTGATCGCATCTTCTTCACAATCAAAGACTCTGGCTGGTCCTTCCATCTTAAGCATCTCAGGAGCAACTGCAGAACGTTTTACAACACCTGAATCTGGTGCTAAATTTCCTTTTAATACAGCAATTCCACCAGTCTGGCTGTATGGATCGTCAATCGGACGAATAACTTCTGGATTCTTGTTTACGCATCCTTCAATGTTCTCTGCTACTGTCTTACCTGTTGCAGTGATAAGATCTGTATGAAGAAGATTCTTCTTATTTAATTCATTCATAACAGCATAAACTCCACCAGCTTCATTTAACTCTTCAATATATGTATGTCCTGCTGGTGCAAGATGACATAAGTTTGGAGTTCTCTTACTGATCTCATTTGCCTTCTCAAGATTCAGATCAACACCTGCTTCATGTGCGATTGCTGGTAAATGAAGCATACTGTTTGTACTGCATCCAAGTGCCATATCAACTGTTAAGGCATTCTCAAACGCTTTCTCTGTTAAGATATCTCTTGGGCGGATATTCTTCTCTAATAATTCCATAACCTTCATACCTGCATGTTTTGCAAGACGGATTCTTTCAGAATATACAGCTGGAATTGTTCCATTTCCCTGTAATCCCATACCAAGAACTTCTGTTAAACAGTTCATAGAGTTTGCTGTGTACATACCGGAACATGATCCACATGTAGGACATGTTTTGTTTTCAAATTCGTCTAATTCTTCTTTTGTGATCTTACCTGCTGCATAAGATCCAACAGCCTCAAACATGCTTGATAAACTTGTTTTACATCCTTTTACACGTCCGGCAAGCATTGGTCCGCCACTGACGAACACTGTGGGTACATTAACACGTGCAGCGGCCATTAATAGTCCTGGTACATTCTTATCGCAGTTTGGAACCATAACTAAAGCATCAAACTGATGTGCTAATGCCATACATTCTGTAGAATCAGCGATCAGATCTCTTGTCACCAGTGAATATTTCATTCCAACATGTCCCATGGCAATTCCATCACATACTGCGATTGCTGGGAATACAACTGGTGTTCCACCTGCCATAGCAACTCCAAGTTTTACTGCATCTACGATCTTGTCAATATTCATATGCCCTGGCACGATCTCATTATACGAACTTACGATTCCGACCAATGGCTTTCTCATCTCTTCTTTTGTGAAACCTAATGCGTTAAATAACGATCTTTGAGGTGCAAATGCTTCTCCCTCTGTAAATGTATTACTCATAAAACTATCCTCCTAGTATAATATATCTCATTCTATCTATAGTGAGCATCGAATTCTTATTTAATCTGATCAATGATCAGCTGTCCCATTTCTTTACATCCGACTTTCTTCATTCCATCTGACATAATATCAACTGTTCTGTATCCATCTGCTAAAACTGCTTTGACTGCTTTTTCGATCTCATCTGCTTCTTTATCTAAATCAAATGAATAACGAAGCATCATAGCTGCGGAAAGAATTGTTGCGATTGGGTTTGCAATATCCTGTCCTGCGATATCTGGAGCTGATCCGTGGCTTGGTTCATATAATCCAAACTTACCTTCTGCAAGACTTGCGGATGATAACATTCCAATAGAACCTGTGATCATACTTGCTTCATCTGATAAAATATCTCCAAACATATTCTCTGTTAAGATCACATCAAACTGACGTGGATTATTGACTAACTGCATTGCGCAGTTATCAACTAACATATGTTCATATGTAACATCTTCGTAGTCTTTGGCTACTTCTTCTACAACTGCTCTCCATAATCTGGAAGAATCAAGTACATTTGCCTTATCAACACTGATCACATGTTTTTTACGTTTTCTTGCAATGTCAAATGCTTTGATCGCAATTCTTCTGATTTCATTTTCATTATAAGATAATGTATCAACGGCTGTTCTTACACCATCAACTTCTTCTGTATGTCTTTCTCCAAAGTAAAGACCACCTGTTAATTCTCTCATGATGACCATATCAAATCCATCACCGATCACTTCATCACGAAGTGGGCATGCTTTCTTTAATTCATCATATAAGTATGCTGGTCTGATGTTAGCAAATAATCCAAGGGATTTACGAAGTTTTAATAAGCCTGCCTCGGGTCTTAACTGTGCTGGAAGTTTATACCATGGAGATGTACTTGTATTTCCACCGATCGAACCCATTAATACTGCATCACTCTTCTTAGCAATCTCTAAAGCTTCCTCTGTTAATGGTTCTCCATGAACATCAATGGATGCTCCACCCATCAGAATCTGTGTATAAGAAAATGTATGTCCGTACTTCTCTCCTACAGCATCTAAAACTCTCATTGCTTCTGTGACGATCTCTGGTCCGATTCCGTCACCTTTAATGACTGCTAAATTACAATTCATATCTTCTTCCTCATTTCTTCTTGATATTACTTATGTCTGTCAATGAATTGGCAGATTAATTTACCCTAAAACTACTAATGCGATAAACGCTCCGATACAGCTTGCACATGCAACTGTAACAATATTTTTTTTATTATATGCAAAAATCATCGCAATTGCAAATCCAATTGTCGATGCGATCAAATTTCCTGTCGCATAAAACACTGCCGGCATGATCATTGCTGCCAGCACTGCATATGGAACATAGTATAAAAATGATCGAAAAAATCTATTCTCTATCTTCTTCTGTATTGCAACCAATGGGATGACTCGTATTAGATATGTAGAAACTGCTGTGACTGCAATATAAACTAATAATCTGCTAAGATTCATGAGTCTCCTCCTCTTCTACTGGGAATAAAATTGCTCCAAATGTTGCTGCGATCAAAGTACAAATGATGATCACGAACCCACTGGATATAAAAGATAACGCTTTGATATATTTAAATAATAAGCTAATGATCATGGAAAGAATGATCACGATAGTTATATGCTTATCTTGTCTTGCTGGTGGAATGATGATCCCGATCAACATTCCATAAATTGCAAGCCCAAGTGCATTCCTTAAGATCAATGGTAATAATGTATTGGCAGTCGCTCCTAAAAGAGTTCCAATGGTCCAGCTGATCCATGGAATTGACATCAAAGCATAAAAATATCTTGGCGTGATCTCATGCCTCCCCGCACAGGATACTGCAAAAATCTCATCCGTTACCATAAATGCCATCGAGATCCGATTCCACAGTGTCGACTTCTCACTTAACTTCTGTCCGATCGCAATTGACATGATCGAATATCTTAAATTAATAATGATCTGTGATAAAATCAATTCCACCAAAGATCCTCCTGCCGTCATTGTTATGATCGCTGCAAACTGTCCTGCAGAAGTTACACAGGTTGCTGAGATCAAAGTAAGTGCCCATACAGGAATTCCCTTAGACGCTCCTGAAATTCCAAATGCAAACGAAACAGCCACATATGCTAGTCCGATTGGAATTCCATCAATTAATCCTCTTCGAAATTCATTGTCTGATTTCATTATCTGCTCCTATAGTTCAAAATAATTCGATTCCTGTAAAAATATAGAAAATTTCCCCCAAAAATCGAGCTTATATATTAGAATACCACATTCTTAGACAGATTGGAAACTATTTTTCATTTTATAAAAGAATTCTTTTCAACTTTTCAGAAATTTCACAACATTCTAACCTAATCTCGCAGAAAATATGTTCTCGTTGAAAAACTACACAAAACATATTATAATGGCACTAACAATCGACAATGAATATGAGGGGTATTATATATGAACAAAAAACAAATTTTATGTACTGGATTATCTCTTGCACTTCTTCTATCAAGTGTAGTAACCACACCAGCTTCTATAGCTGTAGGAAAATATTTTAAGATTCAGTATACACATTCTAAGAAAAAAGTCAAAAAGAAAGCCATCAATGCCAGATATAATAATAAGGTTATAAGTACAAAAATTCCAGGATATATTGAAGGTTCTACTTCTATGTATTCTGCATACTGGATCTTCGGTCGCTGTTCTTCTCTTGAAACAAAATATTCATATTCAAGTTCCAAAAAAAGAGTTACATTACAACGAAATTCTCAAAAGCTTGTGATGACTTTAAACAGCAGAACGGCTACCTTGAATGGGAAGAAATTCACCCTTCCATCTGCACCTCGAAAAATCCGTTATATCGCAAAAAAGAAAAATTATATCATGGTTCCCGGAGATATCGTTGCAAAAAAACTAGGATTAAATTATTCATGGAATAATCGTCTGTTATCAGGAGTGATCTCAAAGGGCAGTACTGCTAAACCTGCTCCTTCCACTCCATCAAATACAAAACCTCAGACTTCCAATCCTTCTGGAAGTACAACAAAGATCACCGCATCTGAATCTAATTATTCTATTCGGATCAAAAAACCTGATGGTCTTTCATCATCTTCTATAAGTTCCAACGATGATTACTGGAATAAGCAGTTACAGATCATCATTGACGGAGATTACCCAAACTTTTTTAACACAGCTTCTAACCGCACGATCAAAGATTCTTTAACTTATAAAGTTTCTTATTTAAATGGAAAAACTTATATCAATCTGATAACATCTACGATCAAAGGATTCTCTGTTACTCAGACAGATTCTTATATCTATGTCAAGTATGCGGCACCAAAGGATATGTTCTACAGAGTCATTGTTATTGATGCCGGACATGGTGGAAAAGACAGCGGTGCAACTGGAAATGGTTATATCGAAAAGAACATGACCTTAAAGATCGTTCAGAATATCAAGACAAACTTTGACTCTGATCCGCTGTATAAGGTTTACTACACCAGACTCTCTGACTGGTATCCTACTCTTACCGAACGTTATGATCTGGCTAACACCGTCAATGCTGACCGTTTTTTAAGTGTACATATCAATTCTGCAGACTCTGCCAGTGCAAAAGGAACTGAAACATTATATAAGGATTACAAAACATATGCCAGTGTCATTCATTCCTCTTCGCTAAGCGGAATGGGGTATACAAAAGGATCTTCTTATGACCGAAGCCTTGTATACCGTCCTGGACTTGCAGTGCTTCGAGGAACAAAAATGATGAGCGCCCTTGCCGAGATGGGATTCATCTCTAACAGCACGGAATCTGCAAGAATTAACACTAGATCTGAGGCGATCGGATCTGCTCTTTACCAGGCCCTCTGTAATTCATTTAATTAATTTTATCTAATAATGCCAGACTGTATCTCAGGAAATCCAAAGAGATACAGTCTTTTTATTGCATTAATATTACAAATATGTTACGATTTAATCTATGAGAAAGGGAGATAAACAATGAGATTACAAAAGTTATTTATTACAACACTGTTATCAGTTTCAGTCATTGGTACGGCAATACCTGCAAATGTATCTGCCGCATCCTATGCAACGACAAAACGCACATACACTTTAAAAGTTGCCGGTAAAAAACAGAAAAAGAAAGCTCGCGGTGCAATCTATAATGGTAAGACGATCAAAACAAAAGCACCTGGCTTCTTACGCGGTAATACAACTATGTATTCTGCAAGCTATGTATTCCAGAAGGGACTAGGAGTTTCTTATTCTTACTCTTCTAAAACATGGAAGATCACTTTAAAAAAAGGTTCTAAGACGATCACCATGAAACGTGGCAGCAAATATGCTTATGTCAATGGAAAGAAAAAGAAACTTCCAACACCTGCACGCCGTGTATATTCCTATAAACAGAAAAAAAATTACATCTATGTTCCTGGTGAATTCTGTGCAAAACATCTTGGATATTCTTATTCATGGAACAGTAGTTCTTATGCTGGTACTTTCTCAACAAGTAACAGTAATAAGGCATCTTCTTCCGTTACAACGCTTCCAGCAACAAACGGAGAACATTATGTAGAACTTGATAAACCAGAGGGCTTATCCGAAAGCAATATCTCAACAACTGACGATTACAATAACTATCGTCTGATCGTAAACATTAAAGGAAATTATTCTTCTTATTATTCCGATGCATCACATCGCAGAGTTGTTGGTGATTCAAGCTTCTATTCTTATTCTGTAGCATACAGCAATGGCTATACAAAGATATATATCAAGCCTCGCAAATCTACGATCAAAGGATTCGAAGTAACACAGACAGATTCTTATATCAAGGTTCGCTATGATTCACCAAAGGCAATGTACAAACAGATCGTTGTACTTGATGCAGGACATGGTGGTTCAGACTCTGGAGCAGTTGCCAATGGATATAAAGAAAAAAACATGACATTAAAGATCGTTCAGGCTGCAAAATCATACTTTGATAAAGATCCAGATATCAAAGTTTACTATACAAGATTATCTGATACATATCCAAGCCTTACTGAACGTTCTGATCTTGCCAATGAAGTTGGTGCAGACAGATTCTACAGTGTTCATATCAACTCTGCCGGATCTTCTGCTACAGGAACTGAAACCTTATATAATTCCAAAGGATATAAATCTTCTACAGGACTGACAAGCTATAGTTGGTCAGCAACCATTCATCCTTATATCCGTTCTGCTACAGGATTTACAAACCGAGGTCTTGTAAACCGTACAGGATTAGCTGTTCTTCGTCATACAAAGACATCTTCTACCTTAACTGAGATTGGATTCATCTCTAACAAATCTGAAGCAAAGAAAATGAACTCTAATCTTACAAACTATGGAAAAGCTGTCTATAACAGCACAAAAGCATCTTTTAGCAAAAACCCAACTGGGCGATAATATTGTATTAAAGTATTTATATTCATAACTGGCAGTCATACATCAACCGTATGACTGCCAGTTGTTTCACTTATAATATGGGATCACCAGATACATGTCTTCTGTGATCTTTCCATCATATATATGATTTGTCTGACATACCTCTTCAATATAATCATCAACAGACGAATATTCATTTCCCATATATTTCTTTGCGATCTTCCATAATGTATCACCTTTCTGCACCTGAATGCTGGTAAACTGCTTGTCTTTTGTTCCATGGGCCTCAATCAGGCTGTTACTTAAAAGGAAAGCACTCATTAAAAAAACAAAAACTACTGCTATGATAATTCCGATCACTCTTCTCTTACTTCTCATAATATCATCCTCCGTAAACTATAATCGAACATTCGTTTTGTTTATGTCTGTATTATAGTTCTCGAACATTTGTTTGTCAAGCTTTTTCCGAAACTTTGTTCGAGAACACTTGTTTCCATTTCGGATCTATGTTATGATAAGAATAGTTTATAAACAGACACGGAGGATATGATACATGGCCAAAGAACAATTAAGTGACAAACAACAACAGATCCTTGAATTCATCAAGCGACGCATTCTGGATAAAGGTTATCCACCTGCCGTACGCGAAATCTGCGAGGCAGTGAATCTTCGTTCTACTTCCTCTGTCCATTCCCATCTGGAGACTTTGGAGAGAAAAGGATACATTCATAGAGATCCTACCAAGCCTCGTGCGATCGAGATCACCGATGATGATTTTAATCTGGCTCGCCGCGAGATCATCAATATCCCTGTCGTAGGTACCGTCACTGCCGGTGAACCGATCTTAGCGGTAGAGAATATTGAAGAATATTTTCCAATGCTTCCAGATCATATCAACAATAAGAATACTTTCATGCTCCATGTCCGTGGAGAAAGTATGATCAATGCCGGAATTTTTGACGGTGATATGGTTATTGTCGAACAACAGCCAACTGCTGATAATGGTGATATCGTCGTTGCAATGATCGAAGATTCTGCAACTGTTAAGAGATTTTATAAAGAAGATGGATATTACAGACTCCAGCCAGAGAATGATACTATGGATCCGATCATCGTCCCAGAAGTATCTATTATTGGTAAAGTCGTTGGACTTTATCGTTCAATGAAATAAAAAGAAGTCAGCTACGAGATATTTTCAAAGCATTCCCATAGCTGACTTCTTTTCATATGATTCTTTTTAATTTAATTCTTCGATCGATACTTCTTTTCCGTCTTTCCAGATTCTTTCAAGATCATAGAATAAACGGTTTTCTTTATCAAAGATATGGATGATGATATCACCAAAGTCAAGTAAGATCCAGTTTCCTTCTCTATACCCTTCCATCTGTTTCATCTCATATCCAGCTTTAAAAAGTTCTTCCTGTACATTATCTACCATTGCCTGTACCTGGTTTTTGTTATTACCATCTGCAATGATAAAGTAATCTGCAAGAACAGAAATGCTTCGAATATCAATGATCTTGATATCTTCTGCTAACTTGTCATCTAACGCATCATATGCGATCTTTACCATATTTAATGACTGATCCATCTTAATTCTCCTTTTTGTCTCTATAATACTTATAAGTCTCTACTGTCCGCTCATCAATTTCCTGTCCACATTCTGTCAGGTACTCTATCGTATTCTTAAGAATTGTTTTTGTACATTTATCAAGATCCTCAAATGCCAGCTTACGGACTTTTGAAAGTCCTGGGATCATCTTTCGATTTGGTTCCATATAGTCAGCAATAAAAACTATCTGTTCAAGCGGTGTCATACCGATCTTCCCTGTCGTATGACATGCGATCGCTGACAAAACTTCCAAATCCTGCTCTTCATATTCATCACTTGCAAGAAATGGAGCGATCTCTTGATGCATCAGCTGCGGACTTTTGGTTAAAGTTCCCTCCAGACTGATATTATATCGTTTGCATAACGCTCTTTGCTCCTCCATTGAAAAGCCTTTGGCACAATCATGCAAAAGACCTGCGCGATATGCTTTATGAACATCCACTCCAAACACCATTGCCATACAGGAAGCTGTATAAGCTACTCCTAGTGTATGCCGGTATCTAGATGGTTTTAATGCTGTTTTAAGCTTTTCTTCTATCTGCTGTACTTCCATATAAATCATTTCTTTCTATATAATCAATCACATCTTCTGGAAGGAAGAAATGAATACTTGATCCATTGCTACATCTTTTTCTGATATCATTGGATGAAATCTCAATGCTTGGACTGCTTAAATGATAAATCTTGCCATCGTATTTCTCTTCCAGATAATCAATCTGAGCATCCAGAGCACTTCTTGAGTCATTTCTTGTAGCTACTAATATATCTGCCATGGTAAAAATCTGTCCTGGATCTTTCCATGTCTCGATCTGATAAAGCGAATCTGCTCCCATGATGAAGTAATATCTGCAATCTGTATCCTGTTTTGTAAGTTCTCTTAACGTATCAACTGTGTACGTTGTTCCTTCACGTTTTAATTCGATATCACTAAATTTGAAATACGGAAAATCCCTGATCGCCAGCTTGATCATATCGACTCTGTTTTTCTCACTGACACCGCCACTGATCTTTTTATATGCCGGATTCTTTGTTGGCATAACCAAAATCTCATCCAATCCAAACTCTTCTTTCGCTGCCTGTCCAAGAATCAGATGTCCATGATGGATCGGATTGAATGTCCCGCCAAGAATTCCTATCTTCTTCATGGCTGTCCTCCGATATTATTTCCCTGCTTTTGGCAGTTCAATTCTCTTATGATTCTTTGATTCCTTATATAATACGATCTTCTTACCAATAACCTGTACAACCTGGGATCTTGTTCTCTCTGCAAGAACATTTGCCAGTTCTTTTGGATCGTCCATACAGTTTTGAAGAACACCGATCTTGATCAATTCCCTTGCTTCTAAAGCATCTCTGACACCCTGTACAAGTTCTGGTGAAATACTTCCTTTTCCAATGTTATAGATCGGATCGATCTTCATTGCAAGGCTCTTTAAATAAGCTCTCTGTTTGCTTGTCATGTTATCCTCCATTCAATTATATCTATCTATAGTAGTCAAACTCCAGATTATACAAACGTACGGTGTCTCCTTCTTCGATTCCCATTTCTGTTAAACGTTCAATGACACCGTTTTCTTTCATGAATTTCTGGAAGAAGTCAAATCCACGCTCAGATTCCAGATTAGTATATCCAAGCATTCTCTCTACTTTCGGTCCTTCGACGGTATATAATCCTTCTTCTGGATGGCCGATAAAGATTCCACCTTCTTCTTCTCCGAAGTTTAATTCGTATTCCTGTTCAAATTCTGTTGCACCTTCTGGTAATTCATCTAATAATCCCTGTACATGCCATAATAATTCTTTAACACCTTCCCCGCTTACCGCAGAAATAGGGAATACTTTGATTCCTTCTGGTTCAAACTCTTCTTTTAATAAATCGATCACAGTCTCTCTGTCTGTCTCAGACATAGCATCCATCTTGTTCGCTGCGATCACCTGTGGTTTCTCTAGAATCTCTTTGTTGTATTTCTTAAGTTCATCTGTGATAGCATGGATATCAACGATCGGATCTCTTCCTTCTACTGAAGCTCCATCTACCATATGGATCATAACTTTTGTACGTTCGATATGACGTAAAAATTCAAATCCAAGACCAACACCTTCAGACGCCCCCTCAATGATTCCTGGGATATCTGCAATAACAAATCCTTTGCTTCCATCCATATCCACAACTCCAAGATTTGGATTTAATGTTGTGAAATGATAGTTTGCGATCTTTGGATTTGCGTTTGTTACTCTTGATAAAAATGTAGATTTTCCTACATTTGGGAATCCAACCAAACCTACATCAGCAATAACTTTTAACTCAAGCATAACTTCGAGTTCCTGCGCTTTCCCACCTGGCTGGGCATATTTTGGTGCCTGCATGGTTGGAGTTGCATAATGCTGGTTTCCTTTACCGCCACGACCGCCTTTTAATAGTACAACTGGTTCCTTCTTATTAGACATATCAAGGATAACTTTCCCTGATTCCTTGTCTTTTACAACGGTTCCTGCCGGAACTTTCAGGATGATGTCTTCTCCATCAGCACCGTGACATTTTCTTCTGCCACCTTCCTGACCATCTCCTGCCTTGAATTTTCTTCTGTGACGGTAATCAGATAAAGTATTGATTCCTTCATCTACAACAAAGATCACATCACCGCCACGGCCGCCGTCTCCACCATCTGGTCCACCGTTTGGTACATAAAGTTCCCTCCGGAAACTTACGTGGCCATCTCCACCTTTTCCGGATCTGATTATAATATTAGCTCTATCTGCAAACATTGTCTTTTCCTTTCTGTGTCAAAAAAACAACTTCCAGTCACAAAAATATTTCATTATCTTATAATGAAAAACGGCCTCAAATATGTATTTGAAGCCGTAATTACTGAATCTCAAATAATCTGTTCCTGTATGCAATTAAATTATGCTACTGGATGTACAGAACACTGTTTCTTATCTTTACCTTTTCTTTCGAAGCGAACAATACCATCAACTAATGCGAATAATGTATCGTCACCACCGCGTCCTACGTTAACGCCTGGATGAATCTTTGTTCCTCTCTGTCTGTAAAGAATATTTCCAGCTTTTACAAACTGTCCGTCAGCTCTTTTCGCACCTAATCTCTTAGATTCGGAATCTCTACCGTTCTTTGTAGAACCCATTCCTTTTTTATGAGCGAAAAATTGAAGGTTCATTTTCATCATTTTTGTTACACCTCCTTAAAGATTACATCTAAATACTGTCCATGTTCTTCTTCTACTGAAGTCAGACCAAGGATCAGTGATCTTAATAACAAGCTCCCCTCTTCGGAAAGCTCTTCCGTAAATACTACGTCAATTTCTGCGTCTTCCTGGTTCACATCAATCTGATAGTGATCATCTGTCAGTTCATCCAGAGAATTCACAAAATTAATTACCAGAGCAGACACTGCGGCACAGACAATATCTTGTCCTTCCGCACTGTAACCTGCATGGTCCTGTGAGTGGAAACCTTGAAAGGTTCCATCGACTCTCTGATAGAATGTTATCTTTGTCATAACTCTATCCTCAGGATATTATCCAACGATACTATCGATCTTAACCTGTGTAAATAACTGTCTATGACCGTTTTTCTTATGGTATCCAGTTTTTCTCTTGTATTTGTAAACGATGACTTTCTTACCTTTTCCTTCGCTTACTACAGAAGCTTCAACTTTCGCACCATCAACGGTAGGTGTTCCAACTTTAACAGTATCTCCACCAACTAAAAGTACATTATCAAATGTTACTTTAGCTCCTACTTCAGCGTCAAGTTTCTCAACTTTGATCACGTCGCCTTCGCTTACTTTATACTGTTTTCCACCTGTTGCGATAATTGCGTACATCACGGCACCTCCTATTATCAAATCTCGCCAGCTTTGGTGATTCTCGCATTCTTTAACCTCGCTGTGCGGCATACTCATATATAATAACAGCACTATTTCAATATGTCAATACTTATTTGTCGAAAAATTGGATTTTTTTCTTTTTTTCTTGTGATCTCCATAATTCCGAGCTTTGTAATATCCACAGCAACTGCTTTCTTAGAATCCCCATTTAGATAATGCTGCATTACCTGTAATAATTCTTTCTCATCATCTTTGGACTTCATATCAATAAAATCAATCATGATGATCCCAGATAAATTTCTTAAGCGGATCTGCCTTGCTGCTTCTTTGGCTGCTTCTAAGTTTATTTTCTTAATATGTGCTTCCTGATTCTTCTTTCCAATGGATTTCCCCGTATTCACATCAATGACTGCCATTGCCTCTGTCTGTTCGATATACAGAAATCCTCCAGACTTCATAAATATTTTACGTTTAAATACCTCTGAAAGATAATGACGAAACCGATATCTTCGTTCAATGTCTCCTGCCATATAAGAACATAAGGATACTTCATAACCTCTTTCTTTCAGCTGTTCCCCTACTTCTTCCTGGTCTGTCACAATACGATCGATCGATCCTGGTTTGATATCATGAACCAGAACTTCCAATGCATCGTAATTTGTATCAACAAGATGAGGAGCTTTGCGGTATTGCTTTTTAGCTACGATCTCATGATATTTCGCAGACAACTGATCTGCTTCCATAAGAACATCTTCTTTGTTGGCTTTTGCAGCTTCTGTACGGAGAATAAAGCCATATTCCTGTGTCACAAAAGGCTCTGCCATTTCTTTTAATTCCTGTTTTTTTTCTTTCTGATGAATCTTATTGGAAATTCCTACAGACAGCTTATCTGAAGTCAGCACAAGATATTTCCCTGTTAATTCTATCTGGTCTGATAGCATCGGACGTTTTTCTTCTGTCGCTTCTTTCTTTATCTGTACCAATACTTCATCACCGGCTTTATATTGCCTGTGTCTCATGGAAAGAAATCCTGTTTCATCTTGATCAAACTCAACAAAAGCCCCATTGATATTCTTCACAACATTTTTTACGACTCCTATGTAAATGTTCCCAATATCAACTTTATTCTTCTCACTCACACATTGAAATTCTACCGGCTGACCGTCTTTTAATAACATACTGACCAGATGATCGCCAAACTTTGTGATCACAATCTCTGTATATGCCATTATTCTTCGATACTAGGAATCTCTACAACAGGATCTGTTTCTGCTTCGTAGTTGATTCCTTCCTCTTTAAATCCAAACATATGGTAAAAATCTTCCCAATAGCCATCAACATCTGCCAGTTCTGCAACATTATCTGTATTGATCTCTTCCCAACGTTTCTTCACTTCATCCTGAATATCATCGCGAAGTTCCAGATCATCCATACGAACCCATCCGTGTTCATCCGTGATCGTGTCTGCTAATAATCTCTTTTCTTTAAACAAACGTTCAATCTGTTCAATACATCCTTCATGGACATTATTTTCTTTCATGACTTTATATAATACAGACATATACAATGGAACAATAGGAATCGCAGCACTTGCCTGTGTTACCAATCCTTTGTTAACAGAGATCAGAGCTTTTACTCCAACTTCTTTCGTAATCTCATCTGCTGTCTGATGCAGATGTTTCTTTGCCGCACCGATCGTTCCTTCAAAATAGATTGGATAAGTAAGTTCAGATCCGATATAAGAATATGCGACAGTACTTGCATCTTCTGACAACACATCTGCATCTTTTAATGCCTGCATCCATAACTTCCAGTCTTCTCCACCCATAACTTTGACTGTAGCCTCTACTTCCTCTTCTGTAGCTGCAGGGATGCTCTTCATACCAATACTGTTATCCTTAAGGTTCAGATTCTTATTTGTAAACTCCTCCCCTGTTGTCTTTAATACAGAACGATATGTCACTCCATCTGGTGTTGTTCTTCGTGGTGCTGCAAGGCTGTATACAACCAGATCCACTTTCCCAAGATCTTTCTTGATCGTTTCGATCGTAAGATCTTTGATCTCTTTTGAGAAAGCATCTCCATTGATCGTCTTGGCATAAACTCCTTCTTCATTTGCAAACTGTTCAAATGAAGCTGTATTATACCATCCAGGACTTGCTGTCTTTCTTCCGTTAGATGGACGTTCAAACATAATTCCAAGGGTATCTGCATGACATCCAAAAGCTGCCACGATTCTTGATGCCAGTCCATATCCTGTGGAACATCCGATCACTAATACTTTCTTCGCATCTCCAGGAATCTCTCCTTGAGCTTTCACATACGCGATCTGATCTGCCACATTCTTTTTACATCCTTCTGGATGTGCTGTTAAGCATAAATAATCTTTGACTCTCGGTTTAATGATCATAAATTTTTCTCCTTTAAAAACATCTGCACCTTATACAGATGTATTGTTTATTATCAACTTATTCCTCCAAATTATAATATGTATCGGTTTTATCTGTCAAATTTTTATGATACACTTTTTCTAATTTTGTTGGTTATCTCGAGAAGTTTTCAAAACTTTATTCTCAATATCAAAAGAAGAAGGTATTTCTTTTTTTAAAATACCTTCTTCTTATCATCTTTATTTAACGATTCTTCGTACTGTTACGATTCTTCTGTATCTTGCATTGTTTGAGATCTTAATTCCACCTCTTGGATATGGTGCTGAATTGCTTGCATGTACGATCTTGTTGTTTCCCATGTAGATTGCAACATGTCCGCTATAGCAGATTAAATCTCCTGCCTTAGCATTCTTGATCCCGCCTTTTACTTTCTTACCATATCTTCTCTGTGCACTTGAAGAATGTGGAAGACGTTTTCCAAACTTCTTGTAGACTCCTCTTGTGAATCCTGAACAATCTGTTCCTTTTGTAAGGCTTGATCCACCGTATCTGTATCTATTCCCTACAAAGCTTTTTGCATATTCTACAACTGCGTCTCCTTTTTCAGCTGCTTTTACTTCTTTTGAACTTGTATGTACACTCATTGTAACTGCGGCCGATGCCATCGCTACTAACATCATCACTCTTAAAATAACTCGTTTCATATTAACTCCTGATATATTACAATTTTAAATTTATTTCAAATATTTCTTTCAACAGTTGATATTGTACGATAAAGAGCAACAATTGTCAATAGTTTTTTAAGATTATTTCAGTTTAGTTAATATTTTTGTAACATTTCTGTTTTTTCTCTTTAATAAATCAAGGTGCCGTTTTACAAGATTTAGTTCATGTCTGGTAATATCTTTGTTACTGTACCTTGCTTTCTCTATGATCTCAGATGTCATAGAATTGCTGTTATCCCTTGATTTTACGCCATTTTCAGCATATTTTTCTAACTGTTTTTCATAAAAAAGTACTTTTTCTTTGTTTGTCATCTGATTCCATTTTCTTTTCTTTTGTAACAATTTTATGAACACAAAAATCACTGCTAATATTATAACAATTGGAAGCATTTGAAACATTTTCTTTACATTTGTTACGAATTGTTTTTTATTTGGTACAATCGCATTTCGCTGTTTTTCTTCCTGCTCCACATGTTTATACACGCTTTCTCCGGTGTCTCTTCCTGTTACTTCTACCGGGATCCATCCGATATGTTCAATATAAATCTCTGCCCATGCATGCGCCTCATAATCCGTCACCTGTGCTTTTCCAAGTCTCCACTGATCTGCACGGATCTTATATCCTTCTACATATCTGGCCGGAATTCCTGCTTCCCTGAATAAAAAAACTGCCGCTGATGCAAACTGGGTACAAAACCCTCTTTTTTTCTCCGTTAAAAATTCATTTACCGGATCCTTATCCTGTCTGGCCAAACCTGGACGATAAGTATATTGGTAATTGTTTTTTAAAAATTTTTGAATTTCTTCTATATTATATGAAATACTATTTTCTTTATTTACATGACAATTCAGCTGCTTTATTGTCTTTTTTATCCCTTCTGGAATCTCCAGATAATTCTGCTGTACATAAGTTCCATACTCCTGCATAGAACGAACATAATTCTTTTCGAGTTCTCCCGCATTTTTCAGCACAGACATCACGTCAAATCTCTGACTGATATCTAACAAACTCTTGTTATTCTTGATTTGATAATAAGAAGTTGTATACTCCGTATCTGCTGTATTACGTTCTATCACACTGTCTCCTGCTGCATTTCCATTAATTCTGCTCACATCTGAAAAATAAGGCATCAATAAGAAACTCTCCTGCATCTTCTGATAATGAATCTTTATTTCTCTTTTTTCAGAAAATGCAATATCTTTTGGTGTCTGAATATATCCTTTCTGATATACAGCAAAATCCTGCATAGAGAGATCTGGAAATAAATATGGCAGTTCCTGTGCCATTTCTCCACCATAGACCAGGGTATTTTTCTTTTCCTTTGTCCATTCTCCATCTTTATATCTGCCACTAACAAATCCCTTCAGATACAGATCCGCATTTTCCGGGGCATATACCAGAAATAATTTTTCTCCTTTTGGAGAAACTTCTCCTACACTTCGAAGCTTTCCATTTCCAATTCCTCCGACTGCAAGATAGCCCTTTCCCTGTGTCCATTCCCTGATCTGTATCAGAATATTTCGTTTTACCATCGTATCTGTTGGTACATTCGTCTGATCATAAAAAAACAAAGACACTGCGACAGCCAGAAACATAATATACAATCCTGCCGCAAATCCTTTTTTCCCTTTTCGCATACTAAAATAAACGATCCATGAACCTAAAAACAAGAAAAAAGCTGCTGAAATCCCATATGGAGCGATCATTAAAACTGCCATTTCCATAAGTCCTGTTGTAAGAAACAACGTCAATGGACGACATCTTAATATTCCAAGCAAAATTCCTGCCACGAGTACAAAAAACAAAACTGCAAGTACACTGTCCCTTCGACTATGTTCTAATGTCACCGAAATGTAATAATAAAATCCAAGATCCATACTCTGATTCAATGCTTCTGCCATCTTATTATTGATGATCCGAAATCCGTTGATCAGCTGTCTGTGTGCAAGCAGAAAGTAGATAATGCATATCACAGCCATAACTACAATATTTCTCTTATTCTGATCAAGCAATCTACACATTCCGAGAAACCAAATGACACTTCCTATCACAAAAATCCACTGAAACCTTGAAATCCGAAATCCAGCAAATATACTCCATACCACAGATGCAAAAGCCACTGCCATCATGATATATTCAATTTTTATTTTTTTATATTCACGCATTATAACTCCATATCATATAAAAATTTCTGCAGATCTTGTCCCTTTTCACAAAGTGGAATCTTATAAAGATGCTCCATCGGATCCGATGACAATTCATATTCCCCACAAAAAATATCCGTAAACAATTCTTCATATTGTTCTATATGGCAAAGCAGGTATTTATGCTCCCCATAATAGATTTCCTGTATAACTCCCTGCGATTTCAAAAAGAAAGAAATAGAATAAAAAGCTGCCATATAATCAGAAATACGGTCTTTTTCTATATCCGCCAACGCTAATCCGATTTTTATGCGTTCTTCTTCCTCTTCTTCATTTTTTCTCACCCAAAGTCCACCTGTCGCAGCATAGAGATTCCAATGAACTCTTGAAATCCGATCCCCTTCCTGATATTTCCTGACTCCATCGTATTCAAAACCTTGTTCCATAAGATCTCTTCTTGCGATCTTTTCCTCCATAAATCCCATTTCATATCGTTTTGGCATGACAAGAAAAGATATTTGTTCGTTGAATTCTTTTTTTACCTTATACATTCCAGTAAGATCTTCCCACGCAACTGAACAAATCTGAATATGGTAACTGTCACATTCCGTGATCATTTCAGACAGCGTGATCGAATCTCCTTCTTGTGGATTCCATACGATATTTTTCTTCTTTCGCATTCTTTGTTTTCGAAACTTGGATGTCATTTCATATTCCAGTCGGAATGTATAGCTGTTTATCTTTGATGTAATTCCATGAATCCTTAATCGTATCTCTGCTTCATCGCCTTCTGTAAGTACTAATGGATCCATTTCTATGGTTAGTGTCATCTGTTTTTGTTCTGACTGGCACCTGCAGACAGAATAAGCCAACACAACAAATAAGGATGCCATAAGGCACCCTCCAATGAAATTTCCATAAATGATCCAATATATAAGCGCAAAAATTATGACAAAAAAATACATCTTTATCCTTTCTGATTTCCTTTTGGAAGTGGTATCTTATACAGAATCTCTTTTAAAATCTCTTCTTTCGTCTTCCTCTGAACCTTCGCTTCCTTGCTTCTGATCACCCTGTGCTCGATAGTTTCAAAGAAAACATCTTTCACATCCTGTGGTATTACATAATCGCGTCCCTCAAGATATGCATTTGCTTTTGCCATCGATAAAAGTGCAATCGTTCCTCTTGGACTGATTCCAAGCTCTAAGTCTCTGGATCTTCTTGTCTCATTCGCAATCTCGACAATATATCTTAAAATATCTTCATGCACAAATAATCGTGCAGCCTCTTCTCTTGCTTTTCGCAATTCTTCCACTGAAATCTGTTCCTCAATCCCAGAAGTCGTCATATCCACACTTCCTTGTGCTAACATCTTGATCTCACTCTCCATATCCGGGTATCCAAGAGATGTCCGAATCATAAATCGATCTAACTGTGATTCTGGAAGTGAGTGTGTTCCAATAGAACCAAAAGGATTCTGCGTTGCAATAACGATATATGGATCTGGAAGATCTCTCGTAATACCATCTACTGTGATCCGACCTTCCTCCATTGCTTCTAGAAGTGCCGACTGTGTCTTCGGTGAAGTTCTGTTAATCTCATCCGCCAGCAAAAGGTTCGTCATCGCTGCTCCTTCTTTGAATTCAAATTCTTCACTACCCTGATGATAGATAGAAAATCCTGCAATATCCGTTGGCATGATATCCGGAGTAAACTGAATCCTTTGATAATCCAGTCCCAATACCTTCGAAAAGGCTAATGCAAGTGTTGTCTTTCCTACACCTGGAATATCCTCGATCAAGATATGTCCTCCTGCGAGGATCGCTGTCATGATCTGATGCACCGTATGACCTTTTCCTTCCATAACACGATTGATCTCATCCATTGCTCTGACTGCTTTTTTGTACATAAAGAAATTATCCATCTTATCTTCCTCGTTTTGCAGTTATAACAATGATCGCCATAGCAAGTGCAAGGCTTATTGCTGCTCCTGCAAGTCCAATATATCCATTTCCTGTAATTCCTGACAGAATATATCCAACACTTGCACAAAGTGCTACTGTCAATGCATATGGCATCTGTGTTGCCACGTGGTCTATGTGCTTACACTGCGCTCCCGCAGACGAAAGGATCGTCGTATCAGAAATCGGTGAAATATGATCTCCACAAACAGCTCCTGCAAGAATCGCTCCTACACAAACTGACATCATCATATAATTACCACTTAAGATCGTAACAGAAATTGGGATCAAAATTCCAAATGTTCCCCATGATGTTCCTGTTGCAAATGCAAGTCCTAATGAAATCAGGAAGAAGATAACAGGCATCACAGCGATCGCCATTGTACTTCCACCAACAGCTGCTTTAACAAATCCCTGAATATTTAAATACTCTGCTCCACAAACACCTGATAATGTCCAAGCAAGACAAAGGATCATGATCGCTGATGTCATTGCTTTAAATCCCTGTGCAAAGCTTCCACAGAAATCTACAAATTCAAGGACTTTTCTTGGAATATATAAAATAAATGTAAAGATCAGTGTTAAAAATGATCCTAATACCAAACTTCTCGCACTAGAGCAATTAGCAAAAGCTTCTGCCAACGGAACCCCTTTGAAAAAGCCTCCTGTGTACAACATAAATCCAATACAAGAAGCGATCAAAAATAAAATCGGCAAGATCAGGTCTTTTACTTTTCCATGTCCAACGATCGGCACTTCTTCTTCATCTTCAACAATCTCTTCTAAATGTGCATTTAATTCATATTGTTTCATCTTTAAATAATCAATATTCGTAATGATCAAAAATGCTAAAAATACAAGTGTGAGCAATGCATAATAGTTAAATGGAATCGCTCTCAAGAATAAGGTAAATCCATCAATATTGCATCCTGCTGGAAGAGATGATCCTACAGCTGCTGCCCAGCTTGAGATTGGCGCAATAATACATACGGGAGCTGCAGTTGCATCGATCACATAAGCCAATTTTGCTCTTGTAACATTATGTTTATCTGTCACAGGGCGCATAACCGTTCCAACTGTCAGACAGTTAAAATAATCATCAACAAAGATCACAACTCCAAGACAGATCGTTGCAAAAAGCGCCTGTCTCTTTGTGCGGATCGCTTTTGCTGCCCATTTTCCATAGGCTCTGGAAGCACCTGATTTGGTGATCAGTGCTACCAGAATTCCTAATAATACTAAAAATATCAAAATATCGCAATTAGTTCCAATTTTCTCTCCCATGATCGCAAAAATGGTATCCATTGCTTTGATCAGATGAAAATTATGATACATCAGGGCCCCCGATGCAATTCCGATCATCAGCGATAAATATACCTCCTTGGTTATTAATGCTAAAACAATTGCAATCACTGGCGGAAGAATCGCCCAAAATGTACCTGTCATGTATATTTACTCCTTAATCTTTAATCTCTGTAATAATTGATGAGGCATCCTTTTAAAATGATCTCTCTCTCATCATCTGTTAATTCACCTAGTGTTAATGTGATCTCTTTCATTCCTTCATTTACCACATATGCTGGAATCTTTGTAAGCTTGTCTTCCACTGCTTTGCGGACATCTGGAACAAAAATGTAATCTTTGTTCTTAAATGGAAGTTCTCCTTTATCGATCGTAAATGGAAGCATTCCCCAGTTGATCAGGTTTGAACGGTATCTCTTTGTCGCATATTCGTTTGCGATATTTGCCCATCCACCTAATACTTTCTGGCAAGAAGCCGCCTGTTCACGTGCAGAACCATCTCCTGGTTTCACTGCAAAGATCGTGCTTCCGATTCCTAAATTATCCTGAGTTACATCCGCGTAAGATTCTTTGACTGTCTCCAGGATATCTTTAACTTCTGGGAATGCTTCCGCTGCATCTTCTCCAGCTTCGATCGCTTTCTGTGCTTTCTGTACTTCTTTTGCAAGTCCTACATATGCAGGGTCTTTTCTTGATAACGCAAATTCTGCAAGTCCTAATGGATTAGAACGATAAGATGAAGTTTCTCCAGATGGAATCAATTCATCTGTTGTTGTAACAGGATCATGAATCTCTGATACAACTTTTAATAACATGTTCTGTGGAAGTGCAGACATCTCTGGCCAATCTTTGATGTTTGGTCCAAACTGAATCTCTACTGATGGATCTGCAACACCCTTGCTGTCAAATACACGATTATCATAAATTGTCTTGTCAAAGTGATATTTTGGAATAAAATCACTTGCTTCTACATCCGTTGCCGGTGTTAAATATCCTTTATTCGCTGCTGTTGCTGCGATAGAACGTGCATCCATTAATGCAACGGAAGAAATCTGGCCATTCTGAAGTTTAGAACCTTCACGGTTCGGGAAGTTTCTTGTTGAATGACGAATACTAAACGCATTATTTGCAGGTGTATCTCCAGCACCAAAACATGGTCCACAGAATGCTGTCTTAACGATCGCACCTGTCTGCATCAGATCTGCAACTGCTCCATTCTTCACAAGTTCCATATAAATTGGTGTACTTGCAGGATATACGCTTAATGTAAATTCATCAGAACCAATACTTGCTCCTTTTAAGATATTAGCCGCTGCACAGATATTTTCATATCCACCACCTGCACATCCTGCAATGATTCCCTGATCTACATAAAGTTTTCCATCGTGGACTTTATCTCTTAAAGAATAGTCAACTGCACCATCTAAACTTACTAATGCACGTTTTTCTACATCTGCAAGAATATCGTCAAGGTTTGCATTCACCTCTTCGATCGTGTATGTATTACTTGGATGGAATGGCATAGCGATCATTGGTTTGATCTTATCTAAATCTACTTCTACGATTCCATCATAATATGCTACTTTTCCAGGATTCAATTCCTTAAAGTCTTCAGACCTTCCATGAATCTCGTAAAATTCCTTGATCTTATCATCTGTTCTCCAGATAGAAGACAGGCAAGTTGTCTCTGTTGTCATAACATCGACACCGATTCTGAAATCTGCACTTAAATTAGATACACCAGGTCCAACAAATTCCATAACTTTATTGTTTACATAGCCTTTTTCAAAGACTGCTCCGATGATCGCCAGTGCAACATCCTGTGGTCCGACACCTTTGACTGGTTTTCCTTTTAAATAAATTCCGATCACGCCTGGCATATTGATATCATAAGTTCTGTTAAGAAGCTGTTTTACAAGCTCTGGTCCACCTTCTCCCATTGCCATGGTTCCAAGTGCTCCATAACGTGTATGGCTGTCTGATCCAAGGATCATCTTTCCACCGCCAGCTAACATTTCTCTTGCGAACTGATGGATCACTGCCTGATGAGGTGGTACATAAACTCCACCATATTTCTTTGCAGCTGTTAAACCAAACATATGATCATCTTCGTTGATGGTTCCCCCAACAGCACACAGACTATTATGACAGTTTGTCAATACATATGGTACCGGGAATTTCTCGATTCCTGATGCTCTTGCTGTCTGGATAATTCCAACAAACGTAATATCATGAGATGTTAATTTATCGAATTTAATCTGAAGTTTCTCCATGTTACCAGATGTATTGTGGTCTCTTAAAATACCATATGCTATGGTGTTCTTAGAAGCTTCTTCCTTGGATACCACTTCACCTGTAAGCTGCTTTAATGCTTCGGCTTCAGATTCTTTTACCAAAGTTGTTCCGTCTACCAGATATGCGCCTTCTGAAAATAATTGAATCATGTATCTGTCCTCCTGCAATGCATTTTTCTAGTTATTATAACATACTTCTACACTTTATGGAAGTAAAACGTTAAAAAGGTGCAGACACCAAGGCTCTGCACCCTATATATTTTATTTATTCTAAATAAGGATCATATATACTGTTGCAATTGAAATAACGATCTGAATGATCGCAAATCTGAAAACAGTCTGTGTATTAGACCAACCGATTTTCTTACGAACGTGATCATGTAACGGCATCGTTGTATTCGCAAAAATATGTATCTTTAAGAATCTAAGTAATGCTACTTTCACAAGTCCTAATCCACCATCCAGGATCAGAACTAATGCAACTAATAAGAACAAGAAAGGACTTCCTGTCTTAAGCACTGCCAGACTGATAAAAATTCCCATGGCACGGCTTCCAGCATCTCCCATCATCAAACGGCTTGGTGTTGCATTGTACCATAAATATCCAAGAATACATACAACAAACAATAAAATAATATATGGAAACTGTGTTTCATTTCCTCGGATCTGATCGATCACATAGATCGTTACCAGTGTAATGATCGTTAATGTTCCAGATAGTCCATCGACTCCATCAGAGCAGTTTGTTACATTGATCGCTGCCCATACAAGAATGATCGTAAGAATAAAGAACAACACTGGTGGAATATAGAATTTCACGCCGATCGTTGCAAGCTCTACATAAGTAGAATTAAAATGAATATAGTTAAGTGCTGCAACTGCTGCTACCAAAAAGTCAAGAATTCCTTTTTTGTATTCTCCCCATGGCTCATCTGCTGCATCATCCATAAATCCTGTTAACATTTCAACAAAAACAAGGACAAGATAAATAAACATCTCCACAGACATCTCGCCAAACAACAATGCTGCGATACAAAATACAGAAATAAAAATGATCCCTGCACCTCTTGGTTTTCCTGCGGATAACTTTCCATTATGTGCAAATTCTCTTCCCATATCTCTTGGCAGCCAGTCATTTAAAAAGGATGTCAGGATACAGGTTGCAGCAAATGCAAAAAATACTCCGATAAATGCCGTGATCGGTAAAACACTTCCGGCAATCATATTTAACATTGGTATTCCTCCTAATTATCTTTTTAGTATACTCTTTTTTATCACACAATTATCTAGTATATCACGGATTTAAAATATTGCAATTCTTATTTTCATAAACTCCGCGTGTTTTGTTCTATTTCTGCTTCATCTCCTCTACGAAGCTTCTCAGCTGTTTTGTATCTTTTTTAATGTCCTTTGCAGCAAAGATTGCTGAAACAACTGCCACTCCATCAACATCCGTTCCTTCTAGTGTCTTGATATTTTCTTTTTTGATCCCGCCGATCGCTACCACTGGAATCTCTACTGTATGACAGATTTTTTTAATTTCTTCCTTAGAGACAACATTGGCATCTTTCTTGGTTGATGTTGCACAAACTGCACCAACTCCTAAATAGTCTGCACCGCCTTTTTGTGCTTTTATTGCTTCCTCTACATTGTGCGCAGAAACCCCAATGATCTTATCTTCTCCTAATAATTTTCTTGCCTCTTCTACTGACATGTCATCTTGTCCGATATGAACTCCATCAGCATCAACTGCCAAAGCCACTTCTATATTATCATTAATCACAAATGGCACCTTGTATTCCTTGGACAGTTCTTTCATTTCTCTTGCTTCTTTTATAAATTCTTCTTTGGAAAGATGTTTTTCACGAAGCTGTAAAAAGGTAATTCCACCCTCCAAAGCTTCCTTCACCTGATCCATCAAGGTAGTGTCTTCTACCCATGTCCTGTCTGTTACTGCATATAAAGTCATTGCATCAGCATTTACTCTCAATTTGACTGCTCCTTTCCATCCATTCTGCATTCATATTACTCATCGCATCCATCAGATGCACTTTCAATGTACCTGTTCCTTCTGCTTTCTCCTTTGCATATTCTCCACAGATTCCCATCGCACTAACTGCTGTCGTCACTGCTTCTAAGATCTGATCTGGATTAGCTCCGATAAATCCTGCGATCACGCCATCCAACATACATCCGGTTCCCGTGATCCTTGACATATCCAAAACACCGTTATCGATCAAATAGATCTGCTGTCCATCCGTCACTAGATCTGTCTTTCCTGTGATCACGATCACTGCTTCGGTCTTCTTCGCCATATTCTTTGCCATTTGAATCACATATTCCAAATTGTCTTCTGTCACAGCATCATCTTTCTTCGCATCAACACCATAACCATCATCACTACCCTCATATAAGGTTTTGATCTCTGATATATTTCCACGGATCACGTTAAAGTGGATCTGCTTAAGCAATTTCGCCGCTGTTTCTTTTCTGAATCTGGAAGCACCGACTCCCACAGGATCAAACACGACCAGATGACCCCGTTGATTCGCTTCTTTTCCCGCAAGAAGCATGGATCTCACTGTATTTTGTTTTAAAGTTCCCATATTGATCACGAGACTGTCACACATTGCTGTGATCTCTCTAACTTCCATCCAGTCATCTGCCATGATCGGTGAAGCCCCGATCGCAAGGATCATATTCGCAACATCATTGATCGTTACATAGTTTGTAATACAATGGACCATTGTCTGATCTCTTCTGATATTATCAAAAATTCTCTCAAAATCTATTCTCTTCATCTGATTCCTTCTTTTCTCCTGTCTCCTGCATTCATTGCAGATTATACCACAAATATTAAAAAAGGTATACTGGCGAATTTTCTCACACTTTATAATTCCCAGAATACTATAAACTGTAAATAAATCTTTTGGAGGTTTTAACATGAGTGATTTAGCTGCAACTGGCTGTGGAGGATCTTGTGGTTCATCTTGCTTTGGAGGAAATAACAGCTGTCTGCTTCTTTTAATCTTACTTTGCTGCTGTGGAGGCGGAAATAATGATGGCTGCGGATGCGGAAACGGATGTGACAGCCTGATCTGGATCATCTTAATCCTCTGCTGCTGTGGTAACGGCAGCTTTGGATGTGGCAACAACAATGGCTGCGGATGTGGATGCTGAATTTAATGATTTCTGATAAAAGAGGATGCCTTTTGATCCGGCATCCTCTTTTTTATTGGCAGATCACCAGTAACAGCAAACAGATGATCCACATATTGTTCTGATTCCTTTTTTCTGGTCTCTTCTGCATCCGATAGTTATCATTCTCTTGTTTTTCCTGTTTCCTCTTTTCTTCCAGTTGTCTTTGTTCTTCTTTGTGCCTTAAGCACTCAGGATCCAGTTCATAAACTGTATTTTCTTCTTCTACCAAAATTTCATTCATAATTTTTTTCACCTCCTAATACTATAGGATATGAGAAAAAATCTGAAGGTTGTGACAATCATGGAACAAAATCAAACTTCCTGGGGAAATTTTTTCCGTAATGACTCTTCTAATATGTTAGAAGATGCCCTTCCATATCTTCCACCAAACTTAAAAAAGATTGCTGCCATTTATATCAAATTAACCGAACTTTCCAAAATTTCTTCTGAATTTGACAACGAACAGACTCTTTCTGCCTGCGGTTTTGATCAAGATCCTGCTTCTATGGAATTATTACTAAATGCTCTGAAACTTCGCGCCCCAAAGGAAACTGCCATGCAGATCGAACAAATTCTTCAGATGATGCAAATGTTTGAAGTCTATCAAAATTATCAGCGTTTTGTTGATACGACTAACCAGTCATCTTCCTCATCTTCTGAGAGCCAAAACAGTGATCTATTTTCAAAACTAATGCCTATGATGATGGCAAAAGACAGTCCTTGTACTAATACAGCAAAACCAAATTCTGACTTTATGAACCAGTTAAACCAGATTCTTAAAAAATAAAGGAGTTTTTTATGTCTGACGATCCTATTTCATTCAATCATTTATCTTCTCTTGACCCAAAAAAGCTGGAAATCATAAAATTTGTGATCTCCAGCTGCCATGGAAAACCTCTTGAATCAATTCTCCCAGACCTTATGGCGGCTTCAAGCCGTCTTTCAGAACAAGGTCTTTCTTTTACAAACGAAGAAATTTCCATGATCATCGATGGTCTGAAAGAATCTATGTCTCCAGAAGAACAGCAGCGGATCGATATGATCCGTCCACTGATCATGTAATTTAGATTTAAGAAAGCATTTCTTTTGCTTTCTTTAAATAGCCGCGGATCACATCACAGGAATGCTCAAATTGGCTTTTCTCCTCTTCTGTAAGCTCCATTTCTACAATTTCTTCTATTCCGTCTGCTCCGATCACGACTGGAACGCCTGCTGCCACGTCTTTCTGTCCATACTCCCCATCCAGATGGACAGAAAGCGGCCAGATCCTTTTCTCATCGTATACGATTGATTTGACGATCTCACTTAACGCGATCCCAATTCCAAATTCTGTACTTTTCTTACCGATGATCACTGTCATACCCGCCTGTCGAACCTCGTCCTGCAAATCTTCGATCGTAACCTTGCCTAATGTGTCAGGATACTCCTTTTGAAGTTTTGTAAATGGTTTCCCTCCGATGGATACATGAGATAATGGAACAATCTGAGAATCCCCATGTTCACCCATGCAGAATGCCTCTATTGAATTTCTGTGATATCCTGTTTTCTCTTCTAAAATTCTCTTGATCCTTAAGCTGTCAAGACTCGTTCCTGTGCTAAAGCAACGGAATCTCTCGATACCTAACGCTTTCCTCAAACATTCTCCTACTACATCCGCAGGATTTGTAATACTGATCAGAATTCCTCGAAACTTTGTATCTTGAATCTTTGGAATGATATCTTTCAATCGTTCCATAGAATCTCCGAACATGTCAAGTCTTGTCTCTCCCTCCTTGCGGCTTCGTCCGATCGCATTGACAAGAATATCCGCATCGTCAAGATCTTCATAACTGCCTGAACGAATCACAACTTTCGCAGGAAGACACGCTCCCATATCATCAAGATCTAATGCCTGGCTTTTTGCTTTTTCTTCATCTATGTCGATTAAAACAATTTCATTTGCAAGACTACAAAACATCAATGACAATGCACAGTGTGTTCCGACATGTCCCGCTCCTAAAATTACGATCTTCGTCTGTTTCATCTGCTTTTCCTTCCATCTAATATCTATCTACATTCAATCACTGCATATGGTTTTTGTTTTTCATCACACAATGCTACCAGTGTCCTTTGTTCTTCCCTTGCATATCTTGGATATAGAATATCTCCTTCATACGCCTGTTTTTTATATTCGACCCTCAGCTGTCTGATCTCCAAATCTTGTGGCAGCTGTTCAAATGCTGTTTTGACATACCAGCTGTTATTGACATGATCATTGCTGTCGATCCAGCTTCTTTGTACTTTCACTGGTTCTTTTTCTTCCCATTCTCTGGAAAGTTTGATCTTTCTTGGTTCATATTCCATCTCTAATGGGGCTTCTAATTTGTAGACATCAATTTCTTCTTTGGTTGGTCTGACTGGCATTCCTGTTTCTGTGTTTATATATACCCAGATAGAATTGGCATAAGCTAATCGTTCCCCCTGTGTTGTCTTCATGATAAAATTTCTCGTTGCATGAAACTTGTCAAATCCAGATCCCCATGTTCCAACTGTGATCTTTTCACATTCCTCTGGTCTTCTTTCCAAAACGATCTGCCATGAATTCAGGATCCATGCACGTTTCTTATTGGCAAGATATTCTACTCCAACGCCCAGTTCTTCAGACTGAAATGCACTGCAGTCCTGGAAATAATCAACTACTGCCGGAATTGATAGTCTGCCACTTCTGTCTATTTCACTGTATCGGATTCTGCTGTCAAATGTATACATGTTTTAGCCTTTCTGATCTTCATATATCCTTATTGATCTTGAGTGAAAAAATGACGCAGACACTGCCATCGTTATCTGCGTCATTTTATTATTCTATTTCTGAACGATATTTACAATTCTTCCTGGTACATAAATTTCTTTCACGATATTACCGTTTAATTTATCTCCAAGAACTTCCTTAGCTTTCGCAAGAACAGAATCTTTGTCTTCTTCTGCACCGATGACAAGTTTTCCTTTTACTTTACCATTGATCTGAACAACGATCTCTACTTCATCCTCTTTCATAGCTTCTTCATCATATGTTGGCCATGTCTGAGCAAATACGCTGTCCTCATGTCCCATTGCTTCCCATAATTCTTCTGCAACATGTGGTGCAAATGGTGCGAGTAATACAATTGCTGTCTCTAAAGTTTCTTTGTCAACTCCAGATTTCTTAGCCATTGCTGTTAATGTATTGGTATATTCCATAAATCCACTCACAACTGTATTCAAGCTGAAGTTATTTAAACGTGTTGTGATATCGTAGATCAGTTTATGACGTACTTTTAATAATTCTTTATCAGCTTCTACACCTTTGTCTTTCTGATCCATGACAAGTTTGTAGAATCTTGTTAAGAATCTATGCACTCCATCGATACCGCTTTCATCCCATTCAGCATCTAATTCTGGTGGTCCAACGAACAGTTCGTACATTCTTAAGGAGTCACATCCATAATCTCTTACAAGATCATCTGGGGATACGACATTTCCTTTGGACTTACTCATCTTGATACCGTTCTTACCTGTGATCATTCCCTGGTTGAACAGTTTGTGGAATGGTTCGTCAAAGTCGATCACTCCGATGTCACATAAGAATTTTGTGTAGAATCTTGAATATAACAGATGCAATACAGCATGTTCTACTCCACCGATATACATATCTACTGGTAAGTATTTGTCTGCTTTCTCTCTGGATACTAATTCTTCATTATTCTTGTTATCGATGTATCTTAAGAAATACCATGAAGATCCTGCCCACTGAGGCATTGTGTTTGTCTCACGTTTCGCATCCTTACCACATACAGGGCACTTACAGTTTACCCAGTCTTCGATGTCTGCTAATGGAGATTCTCCTGTTCCTGTTGGTTCGTATTTCTCAACTTCTGGTAATGTCAATGGTAATTCTTCTTCTGGTACTGGAACTGCTCCACAGTCTGGGCAATGAACGATAGGAATTGGTTCACCCCAGTAACGCTGACGACTGAATACCCAGTCACGTAACTTATAGTTTGTTGTCTTCTTACCGATTCCCATCTCTTCGATGATCTTTGGTGCTTCTTCTTTTAATTCAGAAGATTCTTTTCCATTCCAGTCTCCGGAATTGATCATGATACCAGATGCTTCTGTGTAAGCTTCTTCCATGTTCTCAATCTCTTTACCATCTTTAGCGATAACCTGAATAATCGGAATGTCAAACTTCTTAGCGAATTCAAAGTCACGGTCATCATGCGCTGGTACACACATGATCGCTCCTGTACCGTAATCTGCAAGTACATAATCAGATAACCAGATTGGTACTTTTGCTCCATTGATCGGATTGATCGCATAGCTTCCTGTAAATACACCTGTCTTTTCTTTATCCTGCATACGGTCTACAGATGATTTTAGGGATGCCTGATAGATATATTCTTCTACTGCTTCTCTTGTCTCATCTGTTGCAAGATCTTTCGCTAATTCATGTTCTGGAGCTAATACCATAAATGTTGCTCCGTGTAATGTATCTGGACGAGTTGTATAAACTGTGATCTCATCATCTCTTCCATCAACTTTGAAGTTAACTTCTGCACCGTGGCTCTTACCGATCCACTCTGCCTGCATCTTCTTAACTTTCTCTGGCCAGTCAAGTTTGTCAAGATCAGCTAACAGACGATCTGCATATGCTGTGATCTTTAACATCCACTGTCTTAAGTTCTTCTTGGTTACGTCTGCACCGCAACGTTCGCACTTACCGTTTACTACTTCTTCGTTCGCAAGTCCTGTCTTACATGATGGGCACCAGTTGATCGGCATCTGTTTCTCGTATGCAAGACCTTTCTTGAACATCTTTACGAAGATCCACTGTGTCCATTTGTAGAATTCTGGGTCTGTTGTGTTAACTTCCATATCCCAGTCATAGATTGCGGAAATCTCATTGATCTGGCGTTTAATATTCTTAATATTGGCTTCTGTAGAAATACGAGGATGTGTTCCCATCTTGATCGCATAGTTTTCTGCTGGAAGTCCAAATGCATCCCATCCCATTGGATGAATGACATAGTATCCATTTAATAATTTGTAACGGCTCCATACATCACTGATCACATATCCTCTCCAATGTCCTACATGAAGACCACTTCCTGATGGATATGGAAACATATCTAAACAGTAATATTTAGGTTTCTTACCGTCATTTACATTGACAGGATGTTCCTGCCAGTGTTTTCTCCACTTTTGTTCGATTGCCTTATGGTTATAAGGTGTTGCCATATTTTATTCCTCCTAGCCGTATCTATCTCTGGCCGTCTTCTTTCTATGATTTGTGAAAACAGCTGATAAATTCTTTAATCTTATTTATTTTATCATACTGAAATGCCGTGTCAACTCTCCCGTCAAAAAACTTCGAAAAAAAGAAGAATGTATCGTTAAAATACATCCTTCTTTTTAAGATTCCTTACTGCTGTGACTGTGCTGTTGACTCTGTTGATGTTGTTTGCTGTTCTGTCGTTCCTGTTGTTGCCTGTTCAAACTGAACTTTGATCTGTTTTGTCACTGTCACTCCATTCTTACCTTTGTAAGAAACATTCGCTGCTGTAATTGTTCCTGCCTGATCTTTGACTAGAACAACCGCAACTGCTGTATTCGTTCCTGCCACAACCGTTCCATTATCATTGATCGTTACAACTGCACGAACTGCATCGATCACTGCCTGATCTGTACTTGCTGCTGGTACTGTTACAGTTTCAGCAGATGTATTGATCTGGGCATTTACATTTCCTGTTACTGTGATCGTAATGTTCTTTGTTGCTGTTCTATATGGTTTGTTTATATTCTTCACACTGTACTGTACTGCATATCGTCCAGGTTTACTAAACTTATATGCTTTGGCTTTTGCATATGTATATGTTGTGTAAGCAGATGTTCCTGGTGCTTTGATCTTCACTGTCATTGCACTCGTTCTGTTAGCTCCACTTCTCATCTTCGCTGTTACACCTGTCACTGCATTTGTCGTATTTACTTTGACTGTACGGTTCTTTGCTGTGATCACTGGTGCTAATGTATCAACAACTCTTACAACGATCGTCTTTGTTGTTTTAACTCCTAAAGAAGATTTCACTGTATACTTAATGCGATATGTTCCTAAAGATTTTGTTGAAAATTTTGCTTTTCTGTATTTGCCTTTTACATATTTTGTTGTTGTATATGTAATATTCTTTGTTAAGCTCTTCTTTGTGATCTTGTCTTTGGCTGTAACTCCAGATTTAACATTATAAGAAGTTCCATATTCCGCTGTTTTAGCTTTCTTCTTAGCTACTGTCAATGTAGCTTTCTGTTTACGATATGGATTCTTCTTGCTTGGATCTGTTGGATCCCAATACTGTCTTCTTGCTGTAGATACCTTGATCCCTTTTGGTTTTCCTAAAGGTCCAGGATTACTGCTGCTATATACAGTAACTTTCGTTCCTAATGCACAATTATCATAGATCCACTTTGCATCTCCTACTGATAAACGGATACATCCATGAGATGCAGTCTGTCCAAGTTTATTAAACTGAACCGTAGACTGTGTTGAAGGATTCTTTTCATAATACCACACGGAATGGAATAAGACTCCTCCATGGACTCTTGTACAGTACTGCCCATAACTTGGTCCCATTAGTGTCTGCCAACGGTACTTGGCTGGTGTATAAAATGTACCTGCTGGTGTATTGGCACCTCCACAAGATACCAAAAATGCTTTGATCGGTTTGTATCTTCCATTCTTTAACTGGTATACAGTTGCTACATTGGCCTGTTTGTTGACTTTGATCCAATACTTTGTATTGGCCGCCTGTGCAGTCCTTGGTGTTGCAAATGAGAATCCAAATGCTGTCACGATCATTAATACAACTGCACAAAGTTTTTTACATCTTAATTGAAATGATTTCATATTGCTCCTTCCTTTTCGTTCATTCTTCTTATCATTATATCTTTGCATTTTGTTCTTGTAAACACGTAAATTTGTTGTTATTATAATTTTAAAAAAAACTTAAGAATTGTAAGAAAGGATGTACATATGTTTCAATTTAATCACTTTAATTTTAATGTTTTAGATCTTGAGAAAAGTTTGAAGTTTTATAAGGAAGCTCTCGGACTTGATGTAGTTCGTGAAAAGGATGCCTCTGATGGAAGTTTTAAGATCGTTTATCTCGGAGATGGATCTTCTGATTTCTTATTAGAACTTACTTGGATGCGTGACCAGAAAGAACCTTATAATCTTGGGGATGAGGAGTTCCATCTGGCTTTGACTGCAGATGATTTTGACAAAGCACACGCACTCCATGAGAAAATGGGATGTATTTGTTTTGAGAATCATGATATGGGGATTTATTTTATTAATGATCCAGATGGATATTGGATTGAGATCATCCCTGCGAAATAATATATTGAAGGATATTCTATGTTTTAGATATTTTTATAAAAAGAAGCAAATCCAAGCGTTTGGCCGGGATTCAATTCCCCGATCACTACTTGAATCTGCTTCTTTTATTATGATACTATATTTTCCTGCAATTTTTCAAATCTTACCTGCAGTTTTTCAAAAATGCTTCATATCCTTTTTCCACTTCATAGATATCTGATTTGCTTGTGATCTCCCATGGTGCATGCATGCTTAAAACTGCAACTCCGCAGTCGATGACGTTCATGCTGTAGGCAGCAGGAATGTAAGCGATCGTTCCTCCGCCTCCTTCGTCAACTTTTCCAAGTTCAGCTGTCTGGAAGGCTACTTTTGCTTCATCAAAGATCTTTCTTAACTGGGCGATATATTCTGGGTTTGCATCATTTGACCCTGATTTTCCTCTGGCTCCAGTGTATTTGTTTAATACTAATCCTTTTCCGAAATATGCACAGTTTTTCTTCTCCATTACACTTGGATAGTTTGGATCGAAAGCTGCACTTACATCAGATGATAACATGTAAGAATTCTGCAGCGTTCTTCTAAGCCTCAGATCATTATAATCTCCTGTTAAAGCTAAGATTTCTGCGACTGTATTTTCAAAGAATCTGGAGTGCATTCCTGTTGCTCCAACACTTCCGATCTCTTCTTTGTCTACTAAGATACAGCAAGATGTTCTCTTTGGTGCTTCTACATTTAACATAGCTGCTAAGGATGTATATGCGCAGACTCTGTCATCTTGTCCATAAGACATGATCATACTGCGGTCTAATCCAAAGTCTCTTGCTTTTCCAGCTGGTACGACTTCAATCTCTGCGGATAAGAAATCTTCTTCCTCGATTCCATATTCTTCATCGAATAACTGTAATAATTGTTTCTTAACTGCTTCTTTTTCTTCGCCTTTTAATGGTTTGCTTCCGATCAGGACGTTAAGATCTTCTCCTTCTACGATCACATTTCCTTTTTTCTGCATCTGTTTTCCTGATAAATGAATTAAAAGATCTGTGATTCCTACCACTGGATCTTCATCTTTTTCACCGATACAGATATTGACTTTTGTTCCATCTTTCTTCACAACAACACCGTGTAATGCCATTGGAAGTGTGACCCATTGATATTTCTTAACTCCACCGTAATAGTGGGTGTCTAATAATGCCATCTCCGTGTCTTCGTATAATGGATTCTGTTTAAGATCCAGTCTTGGTGAGTCGATGTGTGCTCCTAAGATATTTAATCCATCTTCAATCGCATCTTCTCCGATCTGGAATAATGCGATCGTTTTTTCCATCCATGTGCGGTATACTTTGTCACCTGCTTTTAATGGTGTCTGGTTCTTGATCAGTTCTTCTAAATCCTGGTATCCAGCTTTCTTTGCCAGTTCGATCGACTGTGCTACACATTCACGTTCTGTCTTTCCATTGGATAAGAACTCCTTGTATTCCTTAGAAAGTTCTTCTAATGCCTTGATATCTGCTTCTTCATATGTTGTCCATGCATTTTCTCGATTCATGCTAATGTCTCCTTCCATTGTACTTCTTTAAACCCGATCAACACAAAATCATCTCCTACAACCAGTGGACGTTTTACTAACATTCCGTCGGTTGCAAGCAGTTCGTATTGTTCTTCTTCTGACATCTCTGACAATTTGTCTTTTAACCCTAACTCACGATATTTCATACCGCTTGTATTAAAAAATCGCTTCAGTGGCAGTCCGCTTCTTTCGTGCCAGTCTTTTAACTCTTCGGCCGTTGGATTGTCTTCAATGATATGACGGTCTTCGTAAGATATACCTTGTTCATCCAACCATTTCTTTGCCTTTTTGCAGGTACTGCATTTTGGATATTCTAAAAACAGCATTGTTTCGCCTCCTTGTTTTCTTATCTGTTTTATCATAGCACATTAGCGTGTCAGCGTAAATCTTTGAATTATTTTCTCAAAATAATACCAGTAGTCTTTTTGTTTTACGCTTTGCTTTGCGTAGATTGGAACGCTCTTTTGACTTTTTCCATTGATAAGATATTTGATCTCCCCGACTTTCTGCCCTTCTTTCACAGGTGCATCAATGAAAGAGGGTAAGATACTCTCAATCTTTATCTTATCTGTTTTCTTTACCAGAAATGCTGCCTTGAGATTTCCTGTTTTCAACAAGACTTTTTCTTTAAGACCATTCTTTATACTTATCTCTTTGATCTTGCTTGTATCTGCAATGATCTCTCGTTTTTCATAATGATCTGTTGCATATTGAACCAGCTTTCTTACATCTCTCCATTTATAAGTCTTATGTGGCGGCCATCCACTTGCAAGCACAGAAAATGTCATTGTCATATCCTTTTGCTTTACAGCTCCCACATAGCAGTAGCCAGCTTTTGAAGTATACCCTGTCTTCCCAGAAATAGCCCCTTGCATAGAAGTTAACAAAGCATTGTGATTATTACAGGTAAATGTTCTTTTTCCGCTGCCATCTGTAAATGTATGTTGTTTTGTGCGTGTAATTTGAAGAAACTGCTTGTTTTTAATGCATCGTGCCATGATCTTTGCCAGGTCCTGTGCAGTTGTTTCATGTCGTCCATCCTTATCTGTCCCATCCAGTCCATTTGGTGTCACAAAATGAGTATTCGAAGCCCCCATCTTTTTCGCCATATGGTTCACCTTTTCTTCAAATTTATCAACACTCCCTGCAGCATGTTCTGCTAATACTACTGCACAATCATTGTAAGATTCTAACATCAATCCATAAAGCAAATCTTTTACTTTGTAGGTTTCTCCTTCCCGGACTCCTAATCTTACTTTTGGCTGCATCGCTGCATTCCTGGAAACTCCAGCTGTCCGGTCAAGATTGCAATATTGTAAAATATATAGACACGTTAAGATCTTTGTTGTACTGGCATTCGGCATTTTCTGATCTTCGGACTTTCCGTAAAGAACTTTTCCACTTTCGGCATCCATGATCACAGCTGTCTTTGCATTTAAGTTCAATTCTTGCGCTGATATGGAATATATCTGTATACTGCATATCAGCATATATAAAAAAACAGAAACAATGGTTTTCATATCCTGTACCTCTCTTTTTAAAACTCAATATAATACAAGTATATGGAATCCATTGTCTCTTTATTATAATTTTATGATAAATACTGGCATTGGAGGGTTGTTTTTCTTGTTCGGGAAATCCTGTCTTGCAATAAAATACTTGCGGTCATCTAACCGACTCAGATATTCAAGCACACCATCACGTTCCTCAAATCCACTGTCACCGCCACTGTAAATGCAGATGCTCATAATCCCACCTGTTTTTAACAGCTCAAGCCCGGCTTCTACTGCCTGGATCGTCGTGTTTGTCTTTGTCGCAAGGTGATGATCTCCGCCTGGAAGATATCCAAGATTAAACATAACACAGGATATTTCTGTTTCTTTGACATATTCTCTCATATGTTCATGACCATCTAAGATCAGCTCTGCATTCATTTCATGCTTATCTAATTTCTCTTTTGTCTGTCTTAACGCTTCTTGCTGTACATCAAAAGCATATACTTTACCTTTTTCTCCTGTTTTTTGGCACAGATAATAGGTATCTCCGCCTTTGCCCATTGTCGCGTCAATACAGCAGTCGCCTTCTTTGATATATCCATCTAATACCTGATGGATCCAGTCTGTCATCGTAATTCTCATTTCTTTGATTCCTTTTCATTCTTCCATAAAATAAAAGAAGGGAAGCTTATGTTAAACTTCCCTGTATCTCTTTAATAATATGCTACAACCGGATCTCCCTTACTTACAAGTTTGTATAATGTAGCTGCGGCATATGTTGGAAGATTGACACATCCATGAGATCCATTGGATATATATTCGCCTCCTCCAAAAGAACCTCTCCATGGTGCAGAATGAAAACCTACATTTCCAATGAACGGCATCCAGTATTTAACATCAGAACTGTATCCCTGTCCACTTAATGTTGCACTTGGCTGTTTATAAAGGATATATGCAACACACTCTGGTGTCTTGCGGTCTGCTGTCATCTTACCTGTAACACAGGATGTTGCGAATTTAAGTTTTCCTTTTTTGAAATAATAAACTGTCTGTGCTCCCATATCTACTTCTACATAAGTATCTCCGATATCACCATTGACACCATCATAGACTTTTCCTTTTTCTCTCCAGTATGGCTCTCTTGTCTCTGTTGTTCCATTTGCTAACATCTTCTTCACAGAAGCCATTTCTTTGTCCTTACTGATACGCCATCCATAAGGTCCACCGTAAATCTTCTTTGTACGTCCATCATGTGTCTTAAACTTATGCCATCCATACTGTGTATTATATTTGTACATAAATTTTAATACCCAGTTCTCCATGGCATTTTTATCTACTGTATATCCTGAATAGTCTTTCTTGATCTTCAGCCAGCTGCTATATGTATTCTTATCGAGAACTACCACTTGTTTTCCAAATTTATATGTAATACTTCCTTTTAATTTTTTGTTCATATCTTTTGTCATATCGATCAGTTTATCATTCTTGGAAGTATATTCTGGATTATCATAGCAGTTTTCTTTATCCAGTGAGATAGTAGAAAGACCATCTTTCACTGCTTGTCCAATCTTCTTAGCTGCTACATCTTTTTTAAGTTCTGTTCCTTCTTCTTCTTTCTGAATCTCGAATTTGCCATCTTTGTATACTGGTTTTGCATTTGCGATCTTGATCATCTTCTTGTTGTTAAATGCATCCAGTTTCTTATAGGCTTTTGTGAAAGACTTTGTATCATATGAATACATTGTCACATTATCATAATGTTCTGAACCAAATAAGCCCTTGATCCATCCAAAAGATCCCTGATCTTCCTTAATCTGTTTAATCTCATCAGCACCTTCAAACTTTGTTCTGAGCTGATCACTTGTTAATGTCTCTGTCTTGTCTTTTCTTTCCTTGATCGTTAATGAATAATCATCTGCTTTCTTATCAAACATCTCTATCACTTGATCCGCTGTCTTACCAGCAACATTCATTCCATTGATCTTAGTTCCCCAGAAGAATTTATTACTGAAACTAAAACCAATCACTAAATAAATTACCAGTACCGCAACAACTGCGATTCCAAGGTAATGTTTCCACGTCAGTTTTTTATTTTCCATTTGTTTTATCCCTCCTAAATACAATTTCATATTATAGTACAATCTTTGTAAAATAACTACACTTTTTTTGTACTTTTATGTATTTTTATAAAATCAATTTTTACTTAAATACTTAAACTGCTTTGATAATTTTTTAACATTTTCTCTTGTGCTTACTGATACAAAATGTTAGAATATAACTAGTGTGTTAACAATGAAACTATCGTTTCATGGAATTTATTTTTAGGAGGACTTATTATGTCATTCACGCAAGAATATCAAAAAAAATTAACAACTGCTGATGAAGCTGTCAAAGTCGTAAAATCCGGAGACCGTCTGGAATATGGATGGTGTGTTACTACTCCAGTTGCTTTAGACGAAGCTTTAGCAAAACGTATGCCTGATCTTGAGAATATTCAGATTCATGGTGGTATCGTTATGCGCCCATTAGCAATCACTCAGATTGAAAACCCAGCAGATCATTTTACATGGAATTCATGGCATATGGGTGGTTTAGAAAGAAAATGGATCAACGAAGGATTCTCTTTCTACGCTCCGATCCGTTATTCTGAATTACCAAGCTATTACCGTGATTGTCTTCCAGGAACAGACGTTGTTATGATGCAGGTTGCACCTATGGATGCTCATGGATATTTTAACTTTGGTCCAAGTGCTTCTCATACAGCAGCTATGCTTGAAAAAGCAAAATGCGTTATCGTCGAAGTTAATGAAAATATGCCTCGTTGCCTTGGTGGTTTCGAAGAAGGTATCCATATTTCCAAAGTTGACATGATCGTTGAAGGAAACAATCCTGCTATTGACGAATTAGGTGGTGGCGGAGCTGCTACAGAAGTGGATCAGGCAGTTGCAAGACTGATCGTTGATCAAATTCCTGACGGAGCCTGCTTACAGCTTGGAATCGGTGGTATGCCTAATGCTGTAGGATCTTTGATCGCAGAATCCGATTTAAAAGATCTTGGTGTTCATACAGAAATGTATGTTGATGCTTTCGTTGATATTGCAAAAGCTGGTAAGATCACAGGTGCTCACAAGAACATCGATCGTTACCGTCAGACTTATGCTTTCGCAGCAGGTACGAAAAAATTATATGATTATTTAAATGATAACCCAGAGTGCATGAGCGCTCCTGTTGATTATACAAACAGCATCGCTACGATTTCATCTATCGATAACTTTATCTCTATCAACAATGCGGTAGATGTTGACTTATATGGACAGATCAGTGCTGAGTCTTCAGGAATCCGTCAGATCAGTGGTGCCGGTGGACAGCTTGATTTCGTTATGGGTGCTTACTTATCTAATGGTGGAAAGAGTTTTGTATGCTTATCTTCTACTTTCACAAATAAGAAAGGGGAAACATTCTCAAGAATCCTTCCTACATTACATAACGGATCTGTCGTTACAGATACTCGTTCAAATGCTCATTACATCGTTACAGAATATGGTATGGCAAACTTAAAAGGTAAGTCTACATGGGAACGTGCAGAAGCATTGATCAATATCGCTCATCCAGATTTCAGAGATCAGCTGATCAAAGATGCAGAAACTGCTCATATCTGGAGAAGATCCAACAAATAAGCTAACAATCAATTATTTTGATAATTGTTTTTTAAATTTTCCAAACCAAATAAAAATCCCGGATCAGTAAAAGGTCCGGGATTTTTATTTGGTTATTTAATTTTTACATTTTCAATATTCTTAATAATGATCGTACTGCCTCCACCTGGCTCTTCAATGATCTCAACATTATCTTTGGTATTATATTCTTCCATCGGAATCTTGATCTCAATTCCTGTATCCGTCTCTAACATCTGATATTCCAATTTCTTGACTGTATTTTCTTTTGCTACAGTAAATGTATCATATTGCATATCATATCGTTCAATCTTCTCATCGAATTCCTGTTTCTTACCTTGATGATTTCCAAATAGTTTATCCCCGATCTCATTCACCTTAAACGCCTGATTTTCCGTAAATTCTTCTCTTAATCGGCTTTTCATGTCCAAACGTTTCGCAATCCCATCTTCTGGATAATGGTTGTTTATATCGTTAATAACTTTATTTAGAATCTGGAATTTCTTCTTTGGTGCCAGATCTGCATAACACTGTAAGAATCTCTCGGAAAGATAGTTGATCTTATCCCCGTTCAACATCTCATACTTTTTCTCTACAAGACGTACTTTGTATTCTGTCAGATCAATGATCACTGCTTCTGTAAGCTTTGCCGAATCCGTTGGCATAACTCTTTGTTTCACAATATCATTCGCTTCTGTATCTTCCTCTTCTCGATGCACATAAGTCACTTTATAGTTCATCTTAAGCAGTGCAATATGAATTACACTTTGTACCTGAAAAGTCACACAAAGAAGATCTGCTGCAGGAATCGTTACACTATCACACATGATATCAAACAGATTTTCTCCTAAAACTCTTGTCGCCTCTATAAAGCTCTCATCATCTGATTCTTCCATGCTCTCTAACAAACTTAATACTGGTGAAACGCTTCCATTAAACTGACATCTTTTTGCATCGTCACTTTCCATGATCTTAAAAATATGTCCTCTGACAAATTCCATTAAGTCTGGCCCCATCTCCAAAAGCTGACTGGATAATCCAAGATATCCTGTGTGACTGTCTAAAATATGTAAAATTCCTTTTCTGATGATAATATCATCTTTCTGTATATGTTCCATGATTGATTGTCTCCTTTTTGTTTTATCCATTGTGTATCATTTTATCATATCAATCATTTTTACGCAAAAAGAAAGAATCCTGCTATACAGAATTCTTCTGCAAAATAAAAAGTCATGGTTCCCTACGCCATGACTTCTTCTAATATGAAAAATCCCCATGTATTCCCACCAATGAAGAATCGGCAACCCCTTGCCGATGATCTTACTGTGAACCCCTTCACAAATAAAATCTGTGGAAAACATAAAATTTCATATTCTAATAGGACCAACTTCTGATATTCTCCTTGGTATGGCAGATTCTATTATCTGGCTCCCTACTTCCTGACAACAAAAAAACCGTTCATAGAATTATCTCTTCTATAACGGCTGCCTCTATCTGGATTAAATATCCATATCACATTCCCTTAATGCTAAATGTGGCAACCGGCTGTCATAGTCCGATAAGACCTTAGACCCTTCTGGCTTTGCGTCCCTGTCTTTCAACAGGTTTGCCCTATGAATAAATATGAACTTTTATCTATGCATATAGAATATCATACTTTCCATAATGTGTCAATTATTTTTTGCAATACATAAAGTCCGCGGAGTATTGATCCGCGGACTCTTCTTTAAAAATTAAATTCTCAAAAATTGATTATTTAACAACTGCTCTTAATTTTTCTGTTAAAGCTGGAACGATCTTGTTTAAGTCTCCAACGATTCCGTAATCAGCTACATCAAAGATAGGAGCTGTTTCATCTTTGTTGATTGCAACGATGATATCAGATTCTTCCATACCTGCAACGTGCTGGATTGCTCCAGAAATACCAATTGCGAAGTATACGTTAGGACGTACTGTTTTTCCTGTCTGTCCAACCTGGATATCTCTTGGCTGCCATCCGTTATCAACAACGGCACGAGAACAGCTTACTTCTCCTCCGAGAACTTCAGCTAATTCTTTTAACATTCCAAATCCTTCTTCTCCAACTCCACGTCCACCAGATACTAAGATCTTAGCGTCCATGATATCTACTGTATCTGTAACAGATTTAACGATATCCATGATTTCAACGTATTTGTTGTCTGGAGTAAATCCAGGATTGTATTCGATAACTTCAGCTTTTGCTCCTTCAATAGGATCGATCTTCTGCATAACACCAGGACGAACTGTTGCCATCTGAGGTCTGTTGTCTGGGCAAGCGATTGTTGCGATTGTATTTCCACCGAATGCTGGACGAGTCATTAATAACTGATTGTGTTTCTGTTCTTTTCCTGGGATTGCTTTTAATGGGAAATCACCGATTTCAAGAACTGTACAGTCAGCTGTTAAACCTGTCTGAACACGTGCAGATACACGAGGTCCAAGGTCACGACCGATTGCTGTCGCACCAACTAACATGATCTCTGGTTTGTATTCATTGATCACAGATGCTAATGCATGTGTATATGGTTCTGTTCTGTATTCTTTTAATTCTGGATGGTCAACTACGATAACTTTATCAGCACCGTATTTTGCAAGATCATCTACTAATCCTTTAACGTCAGAACCTACAAGAACAGCAGTTACGTCTGTATCTAAGTCTTTTGCTAAGTCTTTTGCTTTTCCAAGTAATTCGAATGCGATTCCGCTTAATTCGTTATCTACCTGCTGTGCAAAGACGTATACGCCTCTATATTCTTCTAAACCCATTTTATTCACCACTTTTCCTTTTCACTAAATTACATGTTTTTCAGCTAATTTATCCATGATATAATCTACTGCTTCTTCTGGATCAAGTGTAACTTTTTCTCCAGCACCTTTTCTTACTTTGTCAGATGCTTTTGCGATCTTAGTTGGAGATCCAGCAAGACCAAGGTTAGAATCCTCTACATCTTTAAGGTCTTTTCTTCCCCAAACAGTTACTTCTGCATCATATGCATCAAAGATTCCACCTGGAGTCATATATCTTGGCTCGTTTAATTCAGCTAATGCTGTAACTAAGCAAGGCATTTTAGCTTTTAAGATGTGGTATCTATCTTCATACTGACGCTGTACAACTACGCTGTCACCGTCAATTTTAATGTCTTCTGCATAAGAGATAACTGGAATATCAAGATGTTCAGAAATCTGTGGTCCAACCTGAGCTGTATCACCATCAATAGCCTGACGTCCTGTGATGATCAGATCATAGTCAAGATTTCTTAATGCTCCAGCTAATGTAGTAGAAGTTGCCCATGTGTCAGCTCCTCCTAATACTCTGTCAGTTACAAGGATACCTTTATCAGCACCCATTGCCATAGCTTCACGAAGAACTTCGTCAGCTTTTGGAAGTCCCATTGTAAGAACTGTAACTTCAGCTCCATATTCATCTTTAATTCTAAGTGCTGCTTCTAATCCAGCTTTGTCATCTGGGTTCATGATAGTAAGCATAGCACCTCTGTCTAATGTACCATCTGGGTTGAATTTAACTCCACCTTTTGTATCTGGTACCTGTTTTACACAAACAACTATCTTCACGGTAAGTACCTCCCTATTTCAATAAGTTTCCAGAAATAACCATACGCTGAACTTCAGATGTTCCTTCGTAGATTTCTGTGATCTTAGCATCGCGCATCATACGTTCTACATCGTATTCTCTGATGTATCCGTAACCACCATGTAACTGAACAGCTTTTGTTGTTACTTCCATAGCAACTTCTGCTGCATATAATTTAGCCATAGCAGCTTCAACACTGTATACTTTCTGAGTAGCTTTAGCCATAGCAGCTTTGTATACTAACTGTTTTGCAGCTTCTACTTTTGTTGCCATATCAGCTAACTGGAACTGTGTATTCTGGAACTGTCCGATAGAACGTCCGAACTGTTTTCTTTCTTTTACATATTCGATTGTTCTTTCTAAAGCACCTTCTGCAAGTCCAAGAGCCTGAGAAGCGATACCAATACGTCCTCCATCAAGAGTATGCATTGCGATACCGAAACCTTTACCCTGTTTTCCTAACAGATTTTCTTTTGGAATACGGCAGTCTTCAAAAATTAATTCATATGTAGCTGATCCGCGGATACCCATTTTCTTTTCTTTTGTTCCGAATGTGAAACCTGGAGTTCCTTTTTCTACGATGAATGCAGAAATTTCTTTCATCTTTCTTCCGCGTTTTTCAACAACACCTGTTACTGCGATTACGATATAAACGTCTGCGTAGCTACCATTTGTAATGAAGCACTTAGATCCGTTTAATACCCATTCGTCTCCGTCTAATACGGCTTTTGTCTGCTGTCCCTGTGCATCTGTACCAGCACCTGGTTCTGTCAGACCAAAAGCTCCTAATTTCTTACCAGATGCTAAATCTGGGATATATTTTTTCTTCTGTTCTTCTGTACCAAAAGTCTGGATTGGATCGATACAAAGAGATGTATGTGCAGAAACGATAACACCTGTTGTACCACAAACTTTTGATAATTCTTCAACACACATAACGTATGTTAATGGATCGCATCCCTGTCCACCATATTCTTTAGGAACTGGAATACCTAAGAATCCTGCTTTAGCCATTTTTGCTACAGTTTCAACTGGAAACTGTTCATTTTCATCCACGTCCTGTGCAAGAGGCTTTACTTCTTTTTCAGCAAACTCTTTGAAAAGAGTTCTTGCCATTTCATGTTTCTTACTTAATGTGAAATCCATTCTTTATTCCTCCATCATGATTTCTATAAAGTTAACTTCTGCATCCGGAGTTCACCATCTCCGGATGCAAAAGAAAAGCTCTTTTTCTTACTTGCTGTAATCGTAGAATCCTTTACCAGTCTTACATCCTAATAATCCTCCACGAACCATCTTTCTTAATAATGGATGTGGACGATATTTTGTATCACCGAATTCATTGTAAAGTACTTCCATGATTGCAAGGCAAACGTCTAATCCAATTAAATCACCTAAAGCTAAAGGTCCCATTGGATGGTTTGCTCCTAATTTCATAGCTGTGTCGATACCTTCTACAGAAGCTACTCCATCAGCATAGATTCCGATTGCTTCGTTGATCATAGGGATTAAGATTCTGTTAACTACGAATCCAGCACCTTCTTCAACCTGTACAGGTGTTTTACCGATTTCTTCAGCGATTGCTTTGATCTTATCAACAACTTCTTTTGGTGTGTTGATACCAGCGATAACTTCAACCAGTTTCATAACAGGAGCTGGGTTAAAGAAATGCATACCGATCATTGGACGATCAAGTCCTGCACCGATTTCTGTGATTGATAAAGAAGATGTATTTGTAGCAAAGATAGCATCTTCTTTACAGATATCCTGTAATTCTTTGAATGTCTGTTTTTTGATTTCCATGTTTTCAATAGCTGCTTCTACGATTAAGTCGCAGTCTGTACAGATATCTTTTACACCTGTTGTGATTTTTGCTAAGATAGCATCTGCAGCTGCCTGTTCCATTTTTCCTCTTGCAACACGTTTTTCTAAACCTTTTGCGATTTTAGCTTTTCCGTTTGCTGCAAATTCTTCATTAATATCACATAAGCATACTTCATATCCTTCTGTCTGTGCAAATGCCTGTGCGATTCCGCTACCCATTGTTCCAGCGCCGATTACTCCAACTTTCATTATAATTCCTCCTGTAAAATTATTTTACTATGTGGTTTTTCAGTCTGCAGCAAATACCGCAGACTGAAAATATATTAAATTTCATTATTATTTGTTCTGGAAAGGAACAACTTTTAATTTCTTAGCTTTGTCTTTCTCTAAAAAGTTACCCATTCCTGCTTTCTGGTCTTCTGTTTCAAAACAGCTTCCAAAAGCTTTTTCTTCAACAACGATTGCCTGATCCATATCTACCTGAAGACCTTCATTGATTGCTTTCTTACATGCACGTACTGCGATTGGTGCATTAGATGCAATCTTGTTAGCTAATTTCTTAGCTGCTGCTAATAATTCTTCCTGTGGATATACTGCATTCACAAGTCCGATTCTGTAAGCTTCTTCAGCTTTGATGTTAAATGCTGTATAGATCATTTCTTTGGCTTTTCCAACTCCGACGATACGAGCAAGTCTCTGTGTACCACCGAATCCTGGTGTGATTCCAAGACCAACTTCAGGCTGTCCAAAGATTGCGTTTTCAGAACAGATTCTGATATCACAACTCATGGAAATCTCACATCCACCACCTAAAGCGAATCCATTGACTGCTGCGATAACTGGAATAGGGAATGTTTCGATCTTGCGGAATACATCGTTTCCTGTCTTACCGAAAGCTTCTCCTTCTGCTTTTGTTAATGTACTCATCTCTCCGATGTCAGCACCGGCAACGAAAGATTTATCTCCAGCACCTGTTAATACAACGGCTCTTGTTGCATCTAAGTCGATCGCATCAAAAGTTGCTTCGATCTCTTTTAATACTTCACTGTTTAATGCGTTTAATGCTTTTGGACGATTGATTGTTACAACACCTACAAAACCGTCCTGTTCATATGTAACGAATTCCATTCTAAGAATGCTCCTTTCCTAATTATCTATAATTAATTAGTCTCTTTCAACGATAGTTGTGCAACCCATTCCACCACCGATGCAAAGTGTTGCAAGACCTTTCTTAGCGTCTCTCTTCTGCATTTCATGAAGCAGTGTAACGAAGATACGGCATCCTGAAGCTCCTACTGGATGTCCAAGAGCGATCGCTCCACCGTTTACGTTTACTTTGCTCATATCGAATTTCAGATCTCTTGCTACTGCTACAGACTGTGCTGCGAAAGCTTCGTTTGCTTCGATCAAGTCCATATCGTCAATTGTTAAGTCTGCTTTTGCTAAAGCTTTCTTTGTAGAAGCTACTGGTCCAACACCCATGATAGATGGATCTACACCACCAAGAGCTCCTGTTACATATGTAGCCATTGGTGTAACACCTAATTCTTTGGCTTTTTCTTCGCTCATTACTACGACTGCTGCTGCACCATCGTTGATTCCTGATGCGTTACCAGCTGTAACAACTCCACCTTCTTTTCCAGAGCAGCATCTTAATCCTGCTAAAGATTCAGCTGTTGTTCCAGCTCTTGGTCCTTCATCTGTATCTACGATAACTGTTTTCTTTCTCTGTTTTACTTCTACAGGAACGATCTCATCTTTGAATCTTCCTGATTCCTGAGCTGCGACTGCTTTCTGCTGAGAAGCTGCTGCAAACTCATCTAATTCTTCACGAGTTAATCCCCACTGTTCTGCTACGTTTTCAGCTGTGATCATCATGTGATAGTGATTGAATGCATCTGTTAATGCATCGTTAACCATTGTATCTACCAGTGTTCCGTTATTCATACGATATCCGAAACGTGCTTTTGGTAATGCAAATGGAGCCATTGACATGCTTTCCATACCACCGGCAACAACGATATCAGCATCTCCTGCCTGAATCATCTGTGCTGCCATGTTTACACAGTTTAATCCTGATCCACATACTACGTTAACTGTAACTGCTGGTGTTTCGATTGGAAGTCCTGCGTTTAAGGAAGCCTGACGAGCAACGTTCTGTCCTAATCCTGCCTGGATAACGCATCCCATGTATACATGGTCTACCTGATCAGCTGGAACTCCTGCTCTCTTTAATGCTTCTTTGATTACGATTGATCCCATGTCTACTGCTGGTACTGTGCTGAGTACTCCACCCATTTTACCAATCGCTGTACGGCATGCTCCTGCGATAACTACTTTCTTTGCCATATCAATTTTCCTCCATATTCTTGATTATTATACTTTGGCGATCTTCTCTCTCGCCGATATGTTAATACTATCACAATCTTTTCTCATTTTCAATTGCTATTTTTTAAAAAGATTTTCAATAAATTGTGCAAAGTGCCAAAAACCGCATAAATACGTGTTTTTTCGATGTATACAATGTCCTTGTCGGATTGTATTTTTTTTAACACAATCCGACATAACTTATAACACTTTCTCACCGAATTGATAACTTTCTTGTATTTTCTATGAAATAATCCTGATTTTTTCGTGAAAAAAATAACAATTTTTACAATATAAATATATTTACACTCTTTATAAATTGATTTTTCGTTAAATTTACTTCACTTTCAACATGTCTAACTTAACACATACCTGTATTTTTTCATTGAAAGAAAAAACTTTTTATTCCTATGAAAAATTCCCATATTTTTTAAAAACTTATTTCTGTACACGCAAAAAGAGAGCTTGGTGTGTGCGTTAAAACACCAAACTCTCTTTTCTCTTCTATATATATTCTCTTCTGATCATTAACGATCCTGCATGCTGATACAATCGATTGCTACCGGACCACCTCTGACTACTTCAATATTTGTATAACGTTCTTTAAACACCTTTAAAATAGAATCATTCTTTGTCTCTGTACGAATTGCTTCTATTAATAAGCTGTCTTTTCCCATATCCTTGATTAGGAAACGGAACACTTCTGCCATCTGGAAGATCTCTGCCATCTGCTTCTCCGTAAGACTTTTCACTTTGATAAACATGATTTCCTTTGTTCGAATCGATGTATCTGTATAGTCAATGACTTTAATAACTTCCACGCTTCGATTTAACTGTTTCTTGACCTGTTCAAATGTCTTTTCATCTGCATCAATACAGATCGTCATACGAGACATTGTTGGATCTTCTGTTTCTCCAACTGTAAGACTGTGTATATTGTAGGCTTTTCCAGAGAATAGTCCGGAAATTCTTGCAAGAACACCAGCACGGTTTTCTACGAACAAGGAAAGCCATCTTCTTTCCATCTGATTATCCATTTTCATTCCTCCTATTCTTCTCCACGTTCCATGATCAGATCTGTGATAGATCCATTTGGTTTCACCATTGGCATAACAAGTTCTTCATTCTCAATGATAAATTCAATGATTGTTGGCCCATCTGTTTTCGCTTTTGCTTTCTCAAATGCTGGGATAATTTCTTCTTTCTTAAAGACTCTGATTCCCTGTGCTCCATAACTTTCAGCAAGTTTTACAAAATCTGGTGTATATGGCGGACATTTTGAAAAATCTCCATCACAATGATGTTCACAACTCTTTCTTCTTCTTAAACATGTACCTGCATATGCTTTATCATAGAAGAGATCCTGCCACTGTCTCACCATTCCAAGATATCCGTTATTTAAAATACAGATCGTAATAGGAAGTTCCTGGATCACAGCTGTCGCGATCTCCTGGGAATTCATCTGAAATCCACCATCTCCAGATACACAAACAACTTCTCTTCCTGGATTACCAATTGCTGCACCAATTGCTGCTGGAAGACCATAACCCATCGTTCCGAGTCCACCAGATGTCAGCATCTGTCGTCTTCCATATAGTTGTAAGAACTGTGTCGTCCACATCTGATTCTGTCCAACGTCTGTTGTAACAATTGGTTCATCAAAGTACTCATTGATCGCATCAATGACCTGTTTTGGAACTAATTTTTCTTTTTCTTCCATTACTAATGGCTTTTGTTCATGCCATTCATTCATTCTTGACAGCCATTCATCTACTTTACATGGTTCTTCATTTTCTGCAATAGACAACATTAATGCGATGGCTTCTTTTGCATCTCCTACCAATGGCACATCAACTGTAACGTTCTTAGAGATCGCCGCTGTATCAATATCAATATGAATGATCTTGGCATCCGATGCAAATGTTCCAAGTTTTCCTGTAATTCGGTCATTAAATCTTGTTCCAATGGAAATCAACAGGTCACAATCATTTACTGCCTGATTTGCAGCATAATTTCCATGCATTCCAATATTTCCATAATATAATTCATGATTTGTTGGTACGATTCCTCGTCCCATGATCGTTGTAACAACTGGAACCTTTAATGTTTCCATTAATTTACGCATCTCTTCTTGTGCCCCTGCGATCTTCGCACCTCCACCAATTAAGAATAATGGGCGTTTCGCATCATAGATCATATTCATTGCACGAAGAATCTGTCCGTGATGTGGTTTCGTGTTTGGTTTATATCCACGGATATTGACTTCCTCTGGATATTCATCACTTCCTAATTCTGCCATCACATCTTTTGGGAGATCTAATAAGACTGGTCCCGGTTTTCCTGTTCTTGCAATATAAAATGCCTCTTTGATCAGGCGATTTAAATCCTCTCTTTTACGGACAACTATAACAAATTTCGCGATATTTCTTGTAACTCCGACAATATCGATCTCCTGAAATGTATCATTACCGATCAGATTTGTAGCAACTTGTCCTGTAAAACACACCAATGGCACACTGTCATAATTCGCTGTTGCTATTCCTGTAACAAGGTTTGTGGCACCTGGTCCACTTGTTGCCAGACAGACACCAACTTTTCCTGTAGCTCTTGCATATCCATCTGCCGCATGGATCAACCCCTGCTCATGTCTTGGAAGAATCAGTTCTACTTGATCCTGCTTATAGATTTCATCAAAAATATCAATGACACACGCACCCGGGTATCCAAAGATCTTCTCTACGCCTTCTTCCTGTAATGCCTTTACCAGAAATTCATTTCCTGTCATTTTACCCATACTACATCTCCTCCATCTCTTCTTCCAGATTAGTCTCATCTAGTGTATATTTCACTTCTTCCTGAGCCTGTATTTTAAAATCTTCCACCTGTTCTTCTCCAACAACTGGAAGATCATCTGTTGATCTTACTCCAAAACATCTCAAAAATTCTTCTGTCGTACGAAACAAAATTGGACGCCCGATCGCATCCAGCCGTCCAGCCTCTTTGATCAGCCGGTATTCTAACAGCTTGTTGATCGGATGATCACATTTCACACCTCGGATCGCTTCAATCTCTTGTTTCGTTACTGGCTGCTTATAAGCAATGATCGATAAAGTCTCAAGCATTACATCCGTAAGTCTTGGTTTCTTTGGATGGTTCACAATTCTTATCAATGATCCATAATATTCTGTTTTGGTACAAAGCTGATAAGCATCATCCAGTTCCAATAACCGGATTCCTCTCTCTTCTTTGTCATATTCTGTCTGTAACAGTTTGATCAACTCATCAAACTGTTCATCATCTATCTCAAGTGCCTCCATCAACTGTCGCCTTGTCACACTTGTTCCCATCGAAAATAAAATTCCTTCGATCGCTGCAAGTTTATTCTTCATAAATTTATTACTCCAGTGCCTGTATGAAAATATCATCTTCGATATTTTCCTGTTGAACGTAAATCTTTCCTGTCTTCATCAATTCAAGAACCGCCAGAAATGTAACGATCACTGCTTCCTTTGTCTCCTGTTCACTTAGAAGGTCATAAAAGTTCACTTCTTTATATTGTATGATATAATTACACACTTCCGTGATCTTATCTTCTAATTTAATCTCTTCCTGCTTGATCTCCCCAAATTCACTTCGGATCGGATCTAACTTATCCTGTCGTTTTCTCATCACAAACTGAAAAACTTCAGAAAGCTTCTGTAAAGTTACCTCTGATAACATTTGCACAGGATCGATCTCTTCTCTGTATGCAAGTACTTGCGGTGGAATATCTGGTAATCTAAAAAAGCTCTTCTCTGCCGTCATCTCTCGTTCTTTCAACTGTAAAGAGGCATATTTATAAATCTTATATTCAATCAGTCTTCTTACAAGTTCTTCTCTCGGATCTCCTTCTTCTTCCTCTTCTTCCTTCACTGGAAGCAACATCTTCGCCTTGATCTTTAATAATGTGGCTGCCATAACGAGAAAGTCACTCATCACATCAAGATCTTCCTCTTCCATAGAGCGAATATAATCAAGATACTGGCTTGTGATCTCAGAGATTGGAGTATCATAAATATCCACTTTATTCTTCTCGATCAGATGCAACAGAAGATCTAATGGCCCTTCAAATGCATTTACCTTAATATCTATTCCCATAAATCAGTCTCTCTTCTTTAATTCAATGCATGAAATCTCTGGTTTATTAAACAATCTTAATTTGATGGAGTGGTTTCCAAGTCCACGGCTTAAGATCATCGTTGTCTCTCCCTCATGAAACTCTCCTGCATCGTATTTTGGAAAAATCTGAAATTGCGGTGAGATCACACCTCCAAATTTTGGAATTCTTATCATTCCTCCATGGAAATGACCAGATAAGACAAGATCACTGCCCCAATCTGCATATGTTTTTAAATAGTTTGGGTTATGTGCTAATAAAATATGAAAAATGTTTCCTGGAGAACTTCCTACCACAGATTCCATATGAGAAAGCGGCATGCGCGGTATATGAAATCTCTGATAATATTTCTTCTCAAGATCAAACGCAGTTAAAGAAATAAATCCAGTCTCTGACTGAATTACGATCGTTTCATTCGAAATGTGATGTATGTTATACTCTTTCAGACTATGAACATAATCTTTATACCGCACACCAAAGATTTCTTCATTCCTTGCGAGTTTCAGTTCGTGGTTTCCATCCGCATAATAGATCGGATACTTTGCAGATAACTCTTTCATCAGTGCAAGCGGCACTTCCTCATTCGAAGATTCACGGCTTATTACCATATCTCCTCCAACCAGGATCATATCCGGTCTGCATTCATCAATTCGTTCGACCAATTCCTGATTATTCTCTCCAAACTGTGCACAATGCAGATCTGTTAAAAACACGATCCGATATCCATCAAATGCTTCTGGGATCTTTTCTGACTCTATTTCGTAATATTCAACTGTCAATCTCTTATTTTCATAGCTGCTTAAAAGCGCTGCAACGGCAATCCCCACAACCAACAGCGCTGCTATGATCCATATCCATAAAGGAATCATAAACACTCCTTCTCTCTGTTTCCCAATCCATCTTCTGATTCGTAAGTGTCTTTTTCCTATTTTACTAGATATAGAAAAAAAAAACAACCCATAGCACAACATCTTTAGGAATATTGTACAAAAAAGAGAATGCCCAGATTCTGACATCCTCTTTTTCTCATTATAATATTACTGTCTGGAAAGCAGCCTTATTTTACGATTGCGATCGTGCTTCCGATATCAAGTGCTGGAAGCTCGGCCTTTTCCATGCAGATAGTTCCTGGAAGACACTCAGCGTCTTCTCCACCGAAGTTATATGTAACATGTCCTAAATTCTTCAGATTCTCGTTGGCAACTTCTCCAACTTTTACAATCTTGAATTCTTTACCGTCAATTACAAGTTTACATCCAGGAGTTACTTCTCCATCTACTGGATTTACATCGATGGAATAGCAGAAATCTTTCAGAGTATCTGGTGCGTTATCACCAAATGTAACGAAGATCCCTTCTTCTCTAAATGCGTCTACCATAGCTCCTTTTCCTTTAATCGTTACCTGATACATAATACTACTTTCCTTTCTCACTAATAATTATTTTTATTTTGCTGCATATAATCCAAAGCTTGCTAAGTAACCAACGATAACTCGAGGTACACCAGTGATAAATCTTGAGTACAGTACAGCTGGTACACCAACTTCTACTGTTTCAGGATCTGCTTCTGCAAGTCCAAGTCCTACTGGAACGAAATCACAAGCACACTGTGTATTGATCGCAAATAATGCTGGAAGTGCAAGGCTTGGTTCAATGTTTCCTTTACCAATTTCTACACCGATCAATGTTCCGACGATCTGAGCAATTACAGCTCCAGGTCCAAGCAGACAGCTTAAGAATGGAATAGAACAAATAAATCCTAAGATTACAAGTCCGATGATATTTCCACATAATGGCTGTAATAATTTAGCAAACCAGTTACCGAATCCAGATCCCTGAATGATACCAATCAGCAATGATACGAATCCCATGAATGGAATGATCGTATGAAGTACTGTGTTTGTGGATTCTTTCGCTGCACTATTGAAAGTAGCAACGACTTTACCAGCTCCCATACCAATTCTCTGAATAAAGCTTGATTTTGATGAGCTTCCCATTGTTTCAGATACTTTCTTATCTGCGCTGTATTTGAAGTCTTTTTCTTCTTTTGCAGGTGCTGCTTCTGAAATAGGTGCTGCAGATCCATCTGCTAATGCAATGTTATCATTTTTAACACCAGACACATAAATATCTTCTGTAATATATTTTGCCATTGGTCCAGATTTTCCAACTGGGTTGATATTGATCGTTGGAATTCTCTTCTGTGGATAAATTCCACAACGAAGTGTTCCACCACAGTCAATGATCACAAGGAAGATCTCTTCTTCTGGAACAGATGTCTTAAATCCGTTAACTGGACGGCATCCTGTTAATTCTACGATTTTAGGTAAGATATCAGGTTCTGCTCCACCACCTGTGATATATAATAATACGTCTTTTCCTTCTTTAGGTTCTACTGTTAATGGACCACCAAATCCACCGCTTCCCTGTGTGATCGTAATCGCTCTATATTCTGACATAGTTTTTCCTCCTAATTATACTCGTAAATCCATCTTATTTCAATTCGTTACTTAATTCGATTCCCTGCTGTTTCATAACCATCTTTGTTGTAAAGTCTGTTACCCATCCTGAGAAGAAGTTCATAACAAGACCAACTAACATATAACGAAGACCTAATTCTGTCATATCAAATCCAGCTTTCTGAACCCCCTGTGCAATTCCAAGGTAGATAAAGATTTCACCTGGGTTAATATGAGAGAAAATTCCACTGTTTGTATGGCAATGATAAGAAGCTGATGCATAATAGCTTGGTTTCATTCTTTCTGGAAGGAATTTACCCATTGATAATGCCATTGGGTTTCCTAACATAAATGCTGAAATAAATGGTAATACTCCATATGCAAGGATTACGTTTCCTGAACATAATTTAGCAAATTTATTAACTCTTTCCTGTCCGATCAGGGCGATGATCGTATTCATTAAGATTAACAGTAATAATACCTTTGGTACGATTCCTGACACCCAGCTTATAAATGTTTCTGCACCTGTATCAAATAATCCCATGAATCCTGATGCACCTTTAATAATGATATTCATATAGTTCTCCTTTCATTTCAGGCTTTTTTCTTATTGACACCGTAAATCTTGTCTCCAATTCTTGTAAATAGACTCGGTTTTTCTAAGACTTCGCCTCCACTCATGATCGTGTTGTAATTTGAGGAAGCATTAAGCACTGCTCTTCTTAAGGATACACCGATCGTTGCACAATCATCTTTTTTAATCGTTCCAACATCAATTCCATTAAAGAAATCCCAGTTTTTAAATCGTGCAAGCATTGTAAATCCTCTCATAAAGCAACCATCTATGATCACTCCATCCTGATCGATCGCAAACATAACGATCGCACCTGCATGAAAACCGCCTTTTGCCTTTCCTATGGCAACCCGGCCTTTTTTCCGAAGTTTTGTATAAAATTTATTAAAACTTTTCATCTGCACCATCTGAAATAAAAACTGTAGACAAAATGCTGCAAGCATCGCCACAGCTATGACCATAAATGACATCGTCTTCCTCCTTTTCGTTTACTCAAATATATTATTTTCTTCTGCAATATAGAGAAGAAATTCTCTGTAGCTTTCCATTTTCTGGATCTTTGGAATGACATCCGGTTTCTTGCCGATCGACAAAATATCATCATATAATCGGACAAGTACTGTGTCATCTTCCATTGATTCAGGAATTCCTAGTAAAATAATGATCCGGATATTTCCGTATTTATCATCTTTTAACATATCTGGAAACACACCCATTGCCAATGTTAATTTTGACAGCATATTCTTTGTATGTGGAAACGCAATATTCTGGTCAAGAACCATGGTTGAATATTTTTCACGCTCTCTCACTCTCTGGGCAAATCCTGCATCAAGTTCTCCCTGATTGGTAAGTGCCCTTGCCATCCGATCAACGTTCTCATCATATGAACTTTCTTGATCCAGAACAAAAAATCTCGTTTCATCTAATAAATTCATAAACAAAGAATCTATTCCCTTTCGGATTGTTCGTCCTGCTTCAGAAAGGTATCTCATATTTTCAAATTTACGTTGAATATATTCTCTATCGAATACTTCATCCATAAAAATGACCGGGGTTTTCGTATCCATATGTAATTCTGTCGTCGTAACAATATAATCAAAATCATCTTTGCGATTTTCATCGAAGATACCATAGAAAAATTTAAATTCCGGTTCTACATCAAAGACTTTCTTTAACTGATTCTCTATCAGACGTCCGATGATCTTTCCAGATCCACAAACGATCGCGATCTTGCATCGTTTCTCTTCTGGTTCCTGCTCTAATAAAAACACTCCAAAATAAGCAGCCAGAAATCCCATCTCATCTTCTGTCATCTCGATTCCTACGCGTTCTTCCAAAACACCTTTTGCAATCTCCGCCATCTTATAGGCTACACTGTATTTGTTCTTGAAATCTTCAACCATCGGATTATAAATATGGAAGCCATATTTTAGCCGATTGATCATAAAAAATACGTGATAGACAAAATCATCAAATAATTCATTTGCTACAACTGTTACATTAAGTTCTGCTTTGATCCGATCTAAAATTTCAATGATAAGATCTGCAACACCTTCCGAAATACTGATCTTTTGCTCGATCTCTGCTGTATTTGCCGGTGTTCTCATTCCTGCTACAGATATGCTTAAAAACAATCGCTCTTCTTTGGATATCTTATATCCTTTGACCTGTTCAATTTCATTAAGGAACTCATCCACGATCATATATGCTGAACTTTCGTATAGTTCTTCATATTTCGGCTCCAGCTTTTTGATCGTATGACCGCTTTCCATTCTCTGGATCATCACAACAAAAAATCTGTAAAAGAAACCAAACCCTAGGGCATCCATTGATAATCTTTCCTGAAAATCATATAGTTTTTCACGAATTGTCTGTCCAAGTGGGAAATTTAAATACAGTTGTTCATAAATATTTTCTAAGATAAATAGGCGAATGTTAAACTCATCACCACAAAGAGCCAGTCCTGTATTTGCTTTTCCTTTGATCTTCAGGTCGTATTTCTCGATTGCCTTTCTTAATCGGTTCAGATCACCGATCGTTGTTGTTCTGGCAACTTTCATCTCCTCAGAAAGATCATCGGTAAGATACGGTTCCTCGGCATGCATCAGCTGCCAGAACATATATGCCATTCTTGTATGACTTGAATTAAAAAGGTCCTCCTGCTTGTAAATCTTATTGCGGATTTCTGTAAAACCTTTCGGTGCAAACACGATCAGTTTACATGTTCCTTTGTTATTGCTGATACATGCGTATCCTCCAAGCAGGCAATTCAATTCCTTAATGTCATTGCGGATCGTTTTTTGCGACACATCAAGCTTTGCCGCGAGGCTTTCTACACTGCAAACAGATTGCATTTCGATATTCTTTAAAATAACTGCGATTCTGTTTTCATTGTTAAAAAGCTGTTTCATATTGATCCTCTTTTCTATTGATACAGGTTAATTGTTTTTAACCTCTTGTTTTTCCTCCTGCTACGTTCACTGTAACTCCATGAACATAAGAAGCTCTCTGACTTGCAAGATATACACACATATCTGCAACTTCTGATAATTTACCAGATCTTCCTAGTGGAATTGTAGATGTTTTAGAATATCCAGCTCTTAAGTCATCTACTGTGATTCCTCTTGTATATGCTAATGCTGATTCATAAGCAATTGTACGAAGTCCTGTAGCTTCCATGATTCCAGGTGCTACTCCGACAACTCTGACTCCCTGTTTTCCAAGTTCTTTTGCCCAAGATCTTGTTAAAGAGTTTACGGCGTTCTTTGTTGCTGCGTAAACGCTCTGTCCTTCAGATCCTTCCAGACCACTTTCAGAAGACATGTTAATGATAACTCCTTCACCTTTTTCAACAAGCACACGTCCAACGGCCTGCGCACAGAAGAATACACCTTTTAAGTTTACGTTACAAACTTTATCCCATACTGCTTCATCTAATTCATACTGTCCTTTTGGATCTTTTGGATCTACTAACAAACGAGGGATGTTGATTCCGGCATTGTTTACTAATACGTCGATCGTTCCGAATGTTTCTTTGGCTTTTTCTACCATTGCTTCAACATCTGCTACTTTTGTAACATCTGTTTTCACATACAGTAATTTTCCTGTTGCTTCGTCCATCTCTGGTGCTTCAGGTGCCATATCAGAAATGACTACGTTAGATCCTGCATTTAAGAATCCCTGTGCAACTGCTTTTCCGATTCCAGATGCTCCACCAGTTACGATGACTGTTTTTCCCTCAAGATTTAACCAAGATTCGCTCATTATAATCCTCCTTTGAATCTGTGTTTCTTTGCTTCATGAGTTCATTATATAGAGCGTCAAGGAAAAATTTAATTCTTTCATTTTCCATCGTGAAGAAATTTTGTGGACTTATTACAAAAAATGGCTTAAAATTAAGAAATATTGGGTAGAAATTCTTTTAATCTGAGTCAAAAAATCTGCCTTATTAATCGTTTCTTGTGCCAGAATCTTTTCTTTGTGGATCATGATATCACCCTTGATATATTGAATCTCACCGATCCTCTGTCCTTTCTTCACTGGTGCTTTCACAGAATCTATCTTGATCTTTTTCTTGATCTTTCCCTTCTGTGTTTTTATATCGATCAGATCAGCAGTGATCTTTTCCTGACAAGATACTTCTGATCTCTGGCCCTTTTGTACCGGAATCTTTCCGATTTCTTTTCTTGTAGTTTCACTGTGTATCCGCTGGCAATTTGAAAAGCCATAATCCAAAAGAGTTCTTGCATCTTTGATCCTTGCTTTAGAGCTTTCACACCCCATCACTACCGCGATCATATGAATCTTATTTCTTGTTGCAGTTGCACTTAGACAAAATCCTGCTTTCCCTGTACTTCCAGTCTTCATTCCTGTACATCCATGGTACTGGCGGATCAGTTTGTTCGTATTACTTAAACCAAATTCTTCCTCACCTTTTTTCGTTTTATGTATGATCGTATCCATCCAGATCTTTGTATATTTAAAAACTTCTGGATATCTTTGTGCAAGTTCTCTCGTCATCAACGCAATATCATATGCACTTGTCACATGTCCTTTTGCATCAAGACCGCAGGCATTTTGAAATGTCGTATGTTTCATCCCAAGCTCTCTGGCTTTTTTGTTCATTCTGGATACGAATGCTTCCTCGCTTCCACAGACATGCTCTGCCAATGCAACAACTGCATCATTCGCACTTGAGATCACGACACATTTGATCAATGTTTTTACCTGCTGCTTCTCTCCTGTTTCTAAAAATACCTGTGAACCGCCCATAGATGCTGCATGTTCACTGACTGTAACCGTATCTGTAAGTTTGATCTTACCTTGCTTTAAGTCTTCAAAAATAAGCAGCAAGGACATTATTTTCGTTACACTAGCTGGTGCAAGTTCTTTATCCTTATCTTTCGCAAATAAGATTTCCTTGCTTTCCTGTTCCATAACTACTGCTGATTTTGCTGAAAGATCAAGTACTGGTGCTGCTGTTTCTAAAAATCTTGCCTCTCTTGCCATGACTGGACAATGAAAGCTTTGAACGAGTATTGCTGCAACGAGCAGTATCACTTTCCATTTCTGCATGCATCCACCTCAAACCTGTTTGTTATAGTTTAGTGGCAGATACTTAGATTTATACATAATTTCTTTGCTGTATATGTTTTTTAAAAAAAGAAAACCAGAAATATCTTCTGATCATATCTCTGATTTTCCTTCATTTATCTTGTTTTCTTACCCCAACGATTCGCAGATCTCAACTTTTTATATTCATCATATGCTTGTTTTAAGATCTCTTTCTCATTAGGAAATTTCAATAAGTGGTAAGCCTCGTGAAATTTGTAATACCCTGAGTCTACAAAAAACTCTTCCTTCTGAGGTTTTGAGTGATAGTTCTCGGATTCCATCAAGTACCAGTGTACACTCTTTATGATCTGTTCATGAAATGAATAGAAAGAATATTCACTTTTCCCTACATACTTGATAATTGATGCGTCCGCGTCTGTCTCTTCCTTTACCTCACGAAGTGCTGTCTGCTCGTGAGTCTCTCCTTGCTCAACAGTACCTTTCGGAAGTACCCAGCCATCATATCGGTTCTTATAACTTTTGTATAACAGCAAAATCTTTCCTCTAAATATTACGACACCACCACAGCTCGTTGCTTTTGTCACCAGTTACAACCTCCTGTCTCTTAAACGATCTTATTCGCCTAAGTATGTGTGTCTTTCTCTGACAAATATTATACATGGATTGTGAACTGATTTCAACTGCTATCTGTTTTACTCTTTTGAAAACATCAATCTAAAAATGCATGAAATACTTTATCTGCGATTGGCGCCGCAACTCGTCCTCCAGAATCTCCACCCTCTACAAGAACACTGACTACGATCTTCTTCCCGCCTCTTTCGGCACATCCGATAAACCATGCGTGGGAATCTTTCGCGCTGTTATATTCTGCTGATCCTGTCTTTCCATATACATTATAGTGTGAAGAATAAGCTCTTGTTCCAGTTCCCTTTGTGACAACTTTTCTCAACATTTTCTTTAATGTCTCACATTCCGATGCCTCTAAAGGTTCTGATAGTTTTGATGCTTTTGTTTCCTTGATCACTCCACCGTCGATATTTTTGACATTCTCTACCAGATATGGCTGCATCACAACTCCATCATTGGCGATCGCAGACATGACCATCGCATTTTCAAGTGGTGTGATCAAAGTCTGACCTTGTCCGATCGAAGTGTGTGCCATCTCATTAGTTCCTGTTTTCTTATCAAGAACAAAACGACTGCTGTTTGCAAGAAGATTGATCGGAACTTTCGAATTATACATCAGATCTCCTGCAAGACTTGCGAGTTTTCCTTTGTTGATTTCTTCTGACATATGCACAAACGCACAGTTACAGGATTTCTCGATTGCCTGTTCAAGATTCACCGTTCCATGTGCTTCTCCTCCATAACAATGAATCTTTAAAGTTCCAACCGTTGTATATCCAGTACAATGGTATTTGAAATTCTTATATGTGTTTTTATGTTCTCTCATATATTCTAATGCCGTCACAACTTTAAATGTTGATCCTGGCGGATATAATCCTTGCGTTGCACGGTTTAACAACAAAGAATTCTTGCTTGTATTTAATTCTGTCCAGTTTTCTTTGACGTAAGCTGGTCTGTAATCTGGTTTGGATACCATTGCGTAGATCTTTCCTGTCTCTGGATCCATCGCAACAACCGCTCCCTTTTGTCCCTGCAAGGCATAATATGCTGCTTTCTGAACTTTTGTATTTAATGTTGTGTATACATTATCCCCTATACTTTTCTCACCTTTTAAGCTGCTTGTGATCTGTGTCATCAAGTTCGCATCCGATTTTAACAGATCAAAGTTACATACAGATTCCAGTCCTGACTTTCCTTTATCGTTATATCCTACAACATGTGCAAACATTCTGCCATAAGGATAATCTCTGATCTCTGATCCATTTTCAGTAAGTGTCTGTGCCAGCACTTTTCCATCACTACTGATGATCTTTCCTCGTACTACTTTCTCTGCCATAGACTGTAATCTCCGGTTATGCGCATTCGTGATCACATTTTTACTATCTACCGCAACAAAATGTGCAATATAAGCGATCAATGCCAAAAATGATACAACAAATATATAAGTAATCTGCAGAATCTGGCGATTTGCTCTTTTTTTCTTTTTCTTCTTTATCTTACTGATTCTTTCGGTTGTTTTGTCTTGTATATTGTTTTTCTGATTCTTGTGCCTTAATATGCTCATATTCTTCTTCCTCGCTATCTGCTAACATATGTAATCCTTGTATGATATTAAAAATGATCAAAGTACTGATCACAGAGGTTCCTCCATAACTTACGAGTGGAATCGTAACTCCAGTGGATGGAATGAATTTTGTCACACCACCAATACTTAAGAATACCTGGAATAAGAAACAAACTCCGAATCCAAGGCATAACAATTTGTTAAACAATTTTCTGCTTCTTGTGGAAATATCCATAAAGAGGATAAAACTGCTCATTAAAACGAAGATCAGGCAGATTCCAAAGATCACACCAAATTCTTCACAGATCACAGAAAAGATAAAGTCTGATTCCCTGACCGGAATATCAAACGGCCGTCCGTTTCCAAGCCCCATTCCAAACCAGCTTCCAGTTCCAATAGCAAATAAGGATTGACAGACCTGAAGTCCTCTTCCTTCGATCATGGAAAACGGATCTTTCCATACCGCTACACGGATCTGTACATGAGTAAAGATCTTATCTGCGATAATAGCAGCCATAGATCCTGCTGCCAAACCGCCAAATAAATAACTTGCTTTTGCGGTTGCAACATAAAGCATCATCAGATAGATCACAAAATAAAGCAACGCTCCGCCTAAGTCCTTCTCAACAACAAGCACTAATACATAAAGTGCTGCGATCACTGTGATCTTTACCAGATCTTTAAATTCCTTTGCCTTAGAAAGCAGTGCTGCAACAAAGAACACAAAGATGATCTTTACAAATTCAGAAGGCTGAAATTTAAGTCCCGCAATGCTGACCCAGTTATACGCCCCATACTTGTTGATACCAAACACGAATACTGTAGACAACAGTAAAAATCCTGCCACTGCATAAAGCCATCCAAATTTATTCCAGATCGTGATCTTATGCATCATCAATGGAATAAAACTTGTCACGATCACACTTCCTGCCGCGATCGCAAACTGTTTCATTGCCAGATCAAATGATAATCTTGTTAAGATCACAAACCCAACTCCTAACAAAAAACAGGTGTTATTGATCAGCGGTCTTGAACATCTTTTATAGATTCTCGGAAATACGATCATCAAAATCTCGAAAAAGATCACTTGTGCCGCAAAAAAGATCAAGATCTTTAATTCAAATTCCTGCAAAAACAGTACCGTGTAACATAAGAATAAAAATACAAACATATAGATGACCTGATTGTCTAACAGGTCTTCCTTTCTATCTCTATTCTTTGGACGAAATACTGTATAACATGACAGTGTATAGATCAGACACATAATGATGATCAGATATTTTGCTATCGTAGTAATAATGTCTATCATATGGTTTTATAAAACTTCCCTCTTTAAATGCCCTGTCGTATATTCTGTGGCAAGAGAAGCTCTTTCCCCTTTCTGTATAGATTTCGCTGCATTTAAAATCTCCTTGATCTGCACCTCATTTTCTCTTGTAATATGAAAACGGATCACGGATGGATGAAGATCATTAAGAATTCCTGCTTCATTTCCAACCCACAATGGTTTTCCATTATAAATCTCATTGATGCAGTCACAACAACTTGTATGAACAAAGAAGTTTGCATTGTAACGATCCTTTAATGTCAGCCAAGATGGAGTCTTATCACATCCTCGAAGATTATTCTTCACGCATTGTGCAGACACCATCAATGGCTGATAACCATAGAGGAATAGGTCCGCATTCAGAAGTTCTAACTGTTCCATCTCTTTTTTGTTTAATTCCGATGGATACGTCATTCGAATTTGAATACCTGATAATCTTTGGTATTCTTTGACAGCCTCTTTGTTATATCCATAAAACATGTAATCCGCGATCATTTCCTTTTGGTATCCTTCTTCGATCAACCATGAAAATTCTTCTAAATTGCGTACGAGCAGCCCATCAATTTCATTTGTAAATATAAGATCTTTCTTTGCCTTTAATTCTTCCATCTGACGTTTTCTTGCAATCTGTGGAAGCATCAGATAACACTGTTTTCCTGCAGTCTTTATTTTATTCAGGATAGATTGTGGATCCTCCTGCTGTTTGAGTTCCATCCATGAAAGATAAATCTTCATTACTTCCCTGTCTTCTGTTACAATATCCAGATTCTCAAGGTTCTCCATAGAAACTGCAATCTGTATCTTGCTGTCTTCCTGTTCCTGACTGCTTGCTACATCATTTTCTTTGACTGGATCTTCGTAAGTTCTTCTGTATTTTAAAATCTTTGTTTGATCCATCTGTGCAAATGCTTCTTTTCTTAGTTTCTTGAGCACAGAACCTGGTACGAACAAGTTCTCTCCAAGATCAACTTCTAATTCTTCAAATGTATAGTGGGTCTGTCCTGTTTTCTTAAGAAGCTTCTCAATATCTGCTGGCATGGCACCATTTTTCTGTGCTTCTTCGATCACTGGACCAATTACTTCTACGTGATCTTCTCCGTCTTTGAGAATGAGTTTAGCACACTGATCTTTCTGAATTATGATTTTTCCCTTAAGATTTTCTTTCTTTTTCTGCTTTAATCCTTCATCAATCCGTTCGATCATTGGATGATTCAAGGTTCTTTTGATTTCCATGCCTTCATGAAGTTTCTTCATTTTCTGTCCATTTAAAACAACCTTGCTGCCTGCTTTAAATTCAGAGGGACTGGTAAGTTCTACTTTTTCTTCTGAATTGATACGGATCTGCAAAGCATCTCCTTTGTGGATATCTTCTTGGGCCGTAAAAGAAATCTTACCTTTCATAAGTTTGCTGATCTTCCCAACATATAACCCCTGATGATCTGGCCGTTTCATACTCATCATATCTTTTCCATGATATTCTTTATAATATCCGCCAGTAAATCCCCCACGGTTAAATACTTCCATCAAGATCTTCAGATCCTTGGATTCTACTTTATATGGTTTTTCTGAAAGATAAAGATCTACGTATTTGCGGTAAATTCTTGTGACTTCCCCGACATATCTTGGACCTTTCATTCGTCCTTCGATCTTTAGGGAATCTACTCCATGATCTAAAATCTCTGGTAAATGTTCAATGGTACATAAATCTTTCAAACTTAAAGGGTACGCATTCTTTGTATTCTTTGTCCCGTCAAGATAAAATGGCAGACGGCATGTTCCTGCACATCGCCCACGATTCCCACTTCTTCCACCTAACATACTACTCATAAAACACTGTCCTGAATAGCAGTAGCATAATGCTCCGTGAACAAAACATTCCATGTCAAGTCCTGTATCATCCTTAATCTCCTGAATCTCTTCCAAAGATAATTCCCTTGCTGGAACAACTCGTTTTGCACCCATTTTCTTTGCGATCCTTGCTCCATGAACCCCTGTGATCGTCATCTGGGTGCTCGCATGAATCTCAAGTTTCGGAAAGTGTTTTCGGATCACGGATACAGCTCCCAAATCCTGTACAATCACCGCATCCAGTCCTTGCTCATAAAAAGGTTTTAAAAATCCCGGCAGTAATGGAAGTTCTTCTTCTTTCATCAGAGTATTGACTGTAAGAAATAATTTTTTACCATACAAATGTACGTAATCGATTGCTTCTAATAGTTCTTCCTTATTAAAATTCCCAGCATAAGCTCTGGCTCCAAACATCTCTCCACCTAAATAAACGGCATCCGCTCCATTTAGAATTGCTGCTTTTAGGCATTCCATGGAACCAGCTGGAGCTAATACTTCAATTGGTCTGTTCTTTGTTCTCATCTGTTATCTATCCTCTGGTATTGGTAAATGAAAATGCTCATATGCACTTCTTGTTACAACTCTTCCTCTTGGTGTTCTCTGAATCAATCCGTTCTGGATCAGATATGGCTCATACACATCTTCGATCGTTCCTGAATCTTCTCCGATCGCTGCTGCTAATGTATCAAGTCCGACTGGTCTTCCCTCAAATGTCTCCATCATCGTCTTTAATAAATTTCTATCTGTCTGATCCAGCCCGATCGTATCAACTTCTAAATGATTCAGTGCATCTTTTGCAATCTCTAATGTGATCTGTCCATCGTATTTTACCTGTGCAAAATCTCGCACACGTTTCAATAAACGATTGGCAAGTCTTGGTGTCCCTCTGGATCTTCTTGCAATCTCTAATGCACCCTCTGGATCGATCCCAATCTCTAAGACTTCTGCAGACCGTTCAATGATCGTCTGTAGCTCTTCACTGTTATAGAAATTCAAGCGGTTTACAACTCCAAATCGATCTCTTAACGGTGCTGTTAACATTCCAGCTCTTGTCGTTGCCCCGACTAATGTAAATCTTGGCAGTTCCAGCCGGATCGATCTCGCAGCCTGTCCTTTTCCTACTAATATATCAATGGCATAGTCTTCCATTGCTGGATACAGAACTTCTTCTACCTGTCGATTTAAACGGTGAATCTCATCAATAAATAAGACATCTCCTTCCTGCAGATTATTAAGAATTGCCGCGATTTCTCCTGGTTTCTCGATCGCTGGTCCACTTGTTACTTTCAAATGTACACCCATTTCATTTGCTACGATCCCTGCAAGTGTTGTCTTTCCTAATCCCGGGGGACCGTAAAACAGTACATGATCTAAAGATTCTCCTCGACTTTTGGCTGCCTCAATAAAAATTTTTAAATTCTCTTTGACTTTTTCCTGTCCAATGTAATCACTTAACATTTGTGGGCGCAGATGATTTTCAATTTTGATATCTTCTTCCACAAGTTCTGTGGAAATCATTCTGTTTTGCATAATTACCCTCTATCTATATCATAATATTCTTCAATGCTTTTTTAAGAAGTTCTTCTGGGGTGAGATCTTTCGCATCTTCCACCTTGTTAACTGCGATCGCCGCTTCACTTTTTGAATATCCAAGACTTACTAATCCTTCAATCGTGATCATCACAGAATCACTGCTGTCTGCAGATGTATCAAAGATCTCTGCTCCCACACCATCTTCTTCTAATTCTTCAAAGCTTAACTTATCTTTTAATTCTAAGATCAATTTCTTCGCTCCCTTAGGTCCAAGTCCCGGGGTCTTAGAAATTGTCTTGACGTCTTCACTGATCACTGCCATCTTAAGTTCATAAACGGACAGCGTTGATAATACAGACAATCCTACCTTCGGTCCGATCCCATTGACTCCGATCAGAAGTTCAAATGCTTCTTTTTCTTCTTTTGATAAAAAGCCAAATAAACTGACATCATCTTCTCTTACATGCATATGGGTATAGATCTTGATTTCTTGTCCGATCTTAGGAAAAGATTCTCCTCTCATCGGAACCATCATCTGGTACCCAATCCCATGATTGTCCACAACCACCATCCCTGGTGACATATCTTCTAGTATTCCTTTTATATATGAAATCAATTTGGTTTCTCCTTATTCTGTCTTTTTCCATTCGTTTCGTATTATACCTTATCATGTCTTAACAGTCCAGTCTATTGGATCAGAATCCACAAATAATCCGTACATATGTTCTTATCTTAAATGATCATATGATGGAGTGTCATACTCTGGTTTTCCATTCATTGCAAATCCGATCAAAAGCCGATATAATAAATCTGTGGATATGATTCTTGTTCACAGAAAGGATTTTTATGGAACATAACATACAACAATCTTTATTTTTTGATATAGAAACAACTGGATTGAGTGCTGATATCTCAGCGATCACTGTGATCGGATGCTGTGATATGGATGGAAATGTAACACAATGGTTTAATGAAGACGGACTATCTCAGAAACAGATCTTAACTGATTTTCTTGCATTTATCCAACCTTATAATACACTGATCACATTTAATGGCAAAACTTTTGATCTTCCTTTTTTGACATCGAAGATCAAGGAGTTTAAGATCAATGCATCATTTGATCAGTATGAACATCTTGATCTTTATCAAATTTTAAAACCTTATAAAAATCTGTGGGGATTAAAGAATTTCCGGCAGAAGAATCTGGAAGAATATTTAGGAATTCAACGAACCGACAAACTTTCTGGAAAAAAACTCATCAAAACTTATCAGGATTATCTTGAAAATGGAGAGATCAAGAATAAAGAATCGCTACTTTTACATAACCTCGAAGATCTTATCGGTCTACATAAAATTTATTCGTTGATGTCTTATCCCGCATTGCTTGATAAAGAATTTACTTTATCATCCTATTTTATTGAAAATGATCATTTTGTTGCTCATTTGAATCTTGATATACAGATTCCTGTCAGCTGCAATTACGAAAAGTCTGGCATATCTCTGACTCTTAATCATTCAAATGCTATACTTACATGTCCTTTGGAAAATGGTCATCTAAAACATTACCTCAAAGATTATAAAAATTATTATTATCTCCCTATGGAAGATCTTGTGATCCATAAAAGTATGAAGTCATTTGTGGATACTACGAGTATCATTCGTGCCGATAAAAACAATTGTTATTCAAAATTTACTCCAGGAGATAGCTTCTTATCTGCAAAAACTGATGTTACCAATTATTGTGCTGACATTATTTATTACATTTTATCTGAAAAATAAAGTAAAAAAACATCCATCTGAACTTTAATTCTCGATGGATGTTTCTATTTTTAATCTCTTCCGATCTTTCGGATTTCACGATGTTGTAAAATTTCTTGTTTTAACACATCTACAGAGCGATTCACTACTAGTTCTTCTGGGAAATTCATCTCTTGTAATAAGACTTCCACATGATCAAACACGCCAACCGCGCTTGAAAAATGTGCATCTGTCCCTGCGACTACCGGCACTTTCTTCTCTTCACACATCTGAAGCATGATCTGCAGATTCTGCCATGCTCCAACTCTTGATGACAAAGAATCCAAGGAACTGTTATTTATCTCTAGCAGTGTATGATTTTCTTTTGCCGCATCTACGATCGTTTCATAATCAATCGGTATTCTGCTGTCATCTGGATGACTGATAATATCGATCATTGGATTCTCGATCGCTTTTACATAGGCATTCGTATTTTGCATGACGGTTCCAACTTCATAACATGGAAGATGGATTCCCGCAATTCGGATATCCAATGTCTTCTCAATAATTTTCTCTTCCATACTTAAAGTTCCATCATGATCGATAATGTTGATCTCAGAGCCAAACATCAGATCGATCCCATACATCTTTCTTGGAATAATACGCATATTATGGAAATAAATCTCATCGCATGTTCCAGGAATTCCTTGTGCATGTTCTGTGATGCCTAGAAGTTTCAATCCTTTATCTGCCGCTGCTTTTGCCATCTCCTGTACTGTTGAATACGCATGTCCACTGGCTACTGTATGTGTGTGTAAATCTAATGTAAATTCCATTTTTCAAAACCTCGTTTTATCATCCACTTCTGATCTTTATGAAATTCTTGCGATCTGTTCTTTGACCTGTTCTAACATCTGCTGATATTTGGCAAGTTTGTCTTTTTCTTCCTGAACTTTCGCTTCAGGCGCTTTGCTTACGAATCTTTCATTTCCAAGCATTCCTTCGCAACGTTTGATCTCGCCATTTAAACGTTTTTCTTCTTTTGCAAGACGTTCTTTCTCTTTTGCAATGTCAACTAATTCTGCAAATGGCATGTAGATCACAGCTCCTGCGATCACACTTGATACTGCATCGTCTCCGATTCCGTCTTTGTTGTCCTGAATGATAACTTCACTTGCATATCCAAGTGTAGCAAAGAAAACTTTCCCTTGTTCAAAAATATCTCTGATCTCCGCATCTTCAGATACCACGTAAACCTGTGCTTTCTTCTTTGGTGATACGTTCATCTCTGCACGAACATTACGGATTCCTCTGACTGCTTCTTTGATCGTCTCTACAGCCTTCTCATCAGCCTTGAAGTTCCATTCTTCTTTGAACTCTGGCCATTTTGCTAACATAATAGATTCTTCATCTGTTAAATTACAATAAATCTCTTCTGTGATAAATGGCATATATGGATGTAACAGTTTTAATGCTTCTGTTAAAACTGTATTTAATGTCCAAAGTGCTGCTGCCTTTGTCTGGTCTTCATCATTGTACAGACGAGGTTTTACCATCTCAATATACCAGTCACAGAATTCTTCCCATAAGAAGTCGTTTAGTTTCTGAACTGCGATACCAAGTTCGTATTTCTCCATGTTGTCTGTAACATCTTTGGCAAGTGTATTTAACTTAGATAAGATCCATTTGTCTGCACTTGTAAGATCTTCTAATGTAACATCAGAGAAATCAGCCTGCTCTAAGTTCATCATAATGAAACGAGATGCATTCCAGATCTTGTTTGCAAAGTTACGGCTTGCAATGACACGTTTTTCTGTGTAACGCATATCATTTCCAGGGGCATTTCCTGTGATCAGTGTAAATCTTAAGGCATCTGCACCATACTGTGCAATGACATCCAATGGATTGATACCATTTCCAAGGGATTTACTCATCTTACGTCCCTGTTCATCACGAACTAATCCATGGATCAGTACTGTGTCAAATGGACTCTTTCCTGTCTGTTCGTATCCTGAGAATACCATTCTGACTACCCAGAAGAAGATGATATCATATCCTGTTACCAGTGTATTTGTAGGATAGAAGTAATCTAATTCTTTTGTCTTCTCTGGCCATCCGAGTGTTGAGAAAGGCCACAATGCAGAACTGAACCATGTATCCAATGTATCTTCATCCTGTGTGAAATGCTTGCATCCACACTTAGGACATACTTCCGGTGTTTCTCTTGCTACGACAACTTCTCCACATTCATCACAGTAATATGCTGGAATTCTGTGTCCCCACCATAACTGTCTGGAAATACACCAGTCACGGATGTTCTCTAACCAATGAAGATATGTCTTTGTATAACGTTCTGGTACGAATTTCAGATCTCCGTTCTTCACAGCTTCGATCGCTGGTTTTGCGAGTTCTTCCATCTTCACAAACCACTGTGGCTTGATCATAGGCTCAACTGTTGTTCCGCAGCGGTCATGTGTTCCTACGTTATGTTCATGTTCTTTGATCTTAACTAAATATCCCTGTTCTTCCAAGTCAGCAACAATGGCCTTCCTTGCTTCATAGCGATCCATACCTTCGTATTTACCACCATTCTTGTTGATCGTTGCATCGTCATTTAAGATATTGATCTCTGGCAGATCGTGGCGTTTCCCAACTTCAAAGTCATTTGGATCATGTGCTGGTGTGATCTTAACGGCACCTGTTCCAAACTCACGGTCTACATATTCATCTGCTACAACTGGAATCTGACGATTGCATAATGGCAATTCTAACATCTTACCAACTAAATGTGTATATCTTTCATCATCTGGATGAACTGCAACTGCAGAGTCTCCTAATAATGTCTCTGGACGTGTTGTTGCGATTTCTACATATTCACCTTCGCTTCCAACAACTGGGTATTTAATATGCCAGAAATGCCCTGCCTGATCTTCGTATTCTACTTCCGCATCAGAGATAGATGTCTGGCAGACCGGACACCAGTTGATGATTCTTGATCCACGGTAAATATAACCTTTTTCATATAATTTAATGAAAACTTCTTTGACTGCTTCAGAACATCCTTCATCCATCGTGAATCTCTCACGATCCCAGTCACAGGAAGATCCAAGTTTCTTCATCTGTTCGATGATCGTTCCACCATATTCTTCTTTCCAATCCCAGGCGCGTTCTAAGAACTTCTCTCTTCCAAGATCTTCCTTCTCGATTCCTTCTTCTTTCAGTGCATTGATGATCTTTACTTCTGTCGCAATACTTGCATGGTCTGTTCCTGGTATCCATAATGCATTATATCCCTGCATCTTCTTAAATCGGATCAGAATGTCCTGAAGTGTCTCATCTAACGCATGTCCCATATGAAGCTTTCCTGTGATATTTGGAGGTGGAATCACGATCGTATATGGTTGTTTTGTCTCATCTACTTCTGCATGGAAATACTTGTTATCCAGCCATTTCTGATACAGGCGTTCTTCAATCGCACCTGGATCATACGTTGTTTCTAATTCTTTCTTCATCTCTAAACTCCTTACTCTATAGTTTCAGAATCTGCTTGTTCACCGATTCCTTCTAAAATCTGCTCATGCCGGATCAATTCCTGATTGCATATATCTTTTCTATCATTCAATGTATTCAGGTAATCCTTTCGTTTGATCAGATCATATAAAACCTTTGGATGATACATCCAGATTCCTGGATTATCCCACTGGTTCTTTTCTAATAATCGTTCCAGATCATTGGATGCCTCAAGGATCGCATCGCTAAATCTTAATCTGGCTGACACTTTACCACAAAAATCAAATAATTTCCACTGTTCCGGTGAAATATATGAAAATACTTTTTCAAATTTCTCATAATAAAACTTAAGATCATTGCCAATCTCTCTTTTATCATCTTCTAACCGCTTTCCAGTATGACTCTTGTGAGTAACCATCATCTCTAATAATTTCAGCTGATCACCAGCTTTCCTCTGTGACTGAAATAAAATCACAAGAAGCAATAATATGATCACTGCTCCTGCACTCAACTGCCACAGATAATCTTTGGCATTCATCTCGAAATGATATAAATATCCAGCACTCACTCCGCATACCGCTGCTGCCATGCAAAGAAATGAAATAAACAGTGCCTTTTTATTTCTTCTCTTCTCCTGTGCTGCCTTGATCTTCCCATTCATCATGGTCTCATCTTCATTCGCATGCACAAGCTCCTTCTCTAACTGTTTTTGTTCTCCTTCCAGAGAATTGATCGAATTGAGTCCTGCCTTTAATTCTTCTTCGCGTTCCCAAAGATCAAAAAACTCTTCATCACTGACTCTTCCTTCACAAACATCATAAAATTCTCTTGCAAATGTCCGATAATAAAGTCTTGCTTTGTCCTCTACCTCTGGTTTCACATCAAAATCTTTCTGATCAAGTTTCTTAAGATCATGGATCTGTTTCTCAATGCTTTCTAACTCTTCTTTATAAAGTTTTACAAATCGTTTTTCACTTAAGATCTCACTATCATTCGACAGGTCATCAGATAGTCTGCGCTTTGTATTCATCTTTCCACTTCCCTAAAGTTGTCTTAATCAGGCGGCGGGTTATATTTTCGTCTGCCTTCTTTCTATGATAATCTATTTTACCAAGTTTATCAAACTCTTCTTTTTGAAAAACTTCTTTTTCTCTTTCTTTTATGTTCTGATAGATCATCTTACATTGATCTTCATCAAAAGAAATCCTTCTTCCTGCTTCCAAAAATGCTTCCTCATCTCCTGCCAGATATGCTGCTGTAAAATACGCTTCCTGTATCTGTTTATCTTCTTTGATCCTTAATGCCATTGCAAAAGATTCTTTTGCCTCTTCAAAACAAAACATCCGGCTTTGGCATAATCCCATATGATATAGTACCTGAATCTGTTCCGCAGCATTTAATTTCCCTGAAACTGTTTCAAGTTTCTGGTAAGCGATCAATGCTCTTACATACAATTGATGCTTTAAATACATATCTGCCAGAAGTTTTTGCTTCTTTGCAGCAGAATAAAGATAAGTTGTGCGTAATTTTTGCTGAAACTGGATTTTCTCATCTGAAGTAAAGTAATTATAGTAATTTATCACTTCCTTGACTTGCTGTACCGCGTCATCACTCTTGATCACAATATCCAGCTGCTCTTTTAAATAATTTTTTAATGGATATTCAAAACCTTCTGTCAAGAAAAATATCAAGTAATGTTCTAACAGCCAGCAAAATTCCTCATAACTTTGAAAGCTTCTCCCAATCTTTGCGATCTTATATGGAACTTTCGCTAGTTTTGTCTCACACAAAACAATCTTACTCATGATAATCACCTCTTTCCAGCTGTATGACCTGCTGCCACGTCTGATAGCTTGCCTGGCGAATCTGTCCAAACCCAAGATCTGTGATCTTGATCTTACACTGATCTGCTTTGATGTATTCTCCCTGAATTCTTAATTTATATACAAGATCTGAATCTTTCTTCATTCCGTCTAATGACATACAGATCGAAGCTTTCTTGATTCCAGAACGATTTCTGACTTCAAAGATCAATCCATTCACTCCTGATACAAAAATTTCAATCTCTCCACGGCTTTCTTTCCATGGCTTTCCATCCATGATCAAAGGACAGAACATATCTCTTCCATGGTGATGCACGACCAGCCCGATCTGACTGATCGTAACATTTTGTGCAAACACAACCTCATCTCTGGAAACATGTTTATCATTTTCACATAAATACACTGCTCCACATGCAAACAAATGTTTGCTCATGAATACTCTTCTTCCAAGACACAATGCTTTCGTAGACTTCTCAAACCAGTTTCCTTCAAAGCCCTCTCCACAAAGATAAACTGTAGCCGTCACACCTCTTACCAGTGCCTGTTTAATGATCTGTAAGAATGCGATATCTTTCTCTTCATTCGCCACCGCATCCTTAATCTGTTCCGTATAATCCCTGCTGTCAACCAAAACACGATCTTTTGTCTTGCGGATCTCATAGCAGGTAAATCGTTTCTTCGTATAATCAAAGATCACCGAATTCCCACGCAATAGATTATCTCCTCGGTATCCAACAACTCCCAACGCTGCTTCTTCTTTGGTAAAGAATCTTACCCTTTCTTTTGTGATTCCTGCACGGATACACTGTTCTTCTGCTTGTTGTACGATCTGAGGTGCTGCCTCATCAAGAACAACTCCGATCGTTCCTTCCTTTTGTGCCTGTGCTGTCGAAATGACAAATTCCACTCTGGATCTGCCATAAGTGACAGGTTCTTCTTCTTTAATCTCTCCTTGATCTGACACACAAATATATGCCAGATCTCCTTCAAAATGTATTGCCGTCTGCATATCTTATTCCTCTGTCATTGGTTTTATAAATTGCACCATCATTGTCTTTGCTGCATATTCCTCCATCATCATCTGGAGTTTCCCATCCTGCTGATGCCGGATCAGTTCATTCAGTTCATAAAATCGGCTTCCCTTGCAGTACTTCAAATGATCTGTCACGACCACCTGATCACGATATCTTCTTTCTTCTCCTTCTATGGTTACATAATGATCATTTAATTCATGATCAAATATAGAAGCTGAGAATACATAATATCCAGGAAGCAGCTCTTTCATCACTTCCTCTTTCCATACAGCACTTGTCCCATCCATAAAATGGAATATCACTGTCTGCCCACTCTTTGCACGAAATTCTATAAATGTTCTGGCACAAAGATACTTTGGAAGTTTTATCACATCCAGATATTGGAACAATACTGGAAGAACATGATCCGTCTGAACCACCTGATGATCTTTGATCTTCTCGATGCGTCCTTTACATCTGTCACTTAAATTCTCTTTTTTATCTTTATAATAATCCAGATAGAGCTGCTGATACATCCAGTCCATCTTTCCGATATCGATCTTCTTTCCGATCAGTTCATAAAATTCCTCTGGAAGTATCTGATCTTGTTCATATGCAAAATTCACATATTCTACTAACATCGCATCGATCAATGCTGTATCCGTCTGTACCTGCTGGATATAAGTAGAAAACACCTTAAATTCTGTTCCGTCCACACCATCTGCGATACAGGCTTTTAACACACTTTCCACAAAGATACGGTCATACATACCCCCTTTGTTTCCTGCTTCAAATATTGCCAGCATCTCTTCTTTCGTTCCGTGGAAATATCTTTGCAGATATGCAACGATCTCACTGTTTTCCTCTCCCCTTGAGAATGCATATTCACACATTTCAACCAATAGTTCTGAACGTCTGGTATTTAATGTTGTCAGTGCATATAAGCAGATCGTACACAGTTGCTGCTTATCCAAAAACTGATATCCGTATTGTTCGATCCCTTTCAACGCCTCATTATACAATTCCCCTGCTATGAAATAACGGATCATATGAATTCTGTTTTCGTCTTTTAAGTTCTTCCATTCTACATAAGAAAGTGCACGTTTCAATTCTTCAGACATCTCATGTTCCCAGTAATAATCCAGCACTTTTTCAAACAATTGCTGTTCATAGTCTTCATCCAGTGCTCTGCTCTTTAATGCAGATAACACAACTGGGAAGTCTTCGTCTTCTAACTGTTGTTTCCTTTCAAAAGCTGCACCTTTATATAAGACAAAATGCTCATTCGTTCCATCTGCTGCCTCACAATATGCCTGAATCTGATCCTTCGTCCAGATCTGTTTTAACTGATAGGCTACTGAGCCAATGTATCTGTTTTCTTCACTATCAAAAAACACAAACGATGCATGTTCATCAAAAATCTCTACATAAATCTTTTCTTCTCTTAAATAACAAACATCGAGATTCTTCTTCCATCCCTGACTGATCTCTGCTTTCTGGATAAATTCATTGTCACAGATCAACTGTCTGACAAAAATAATATTACCTAAATCCTGTCTTGATCTCTCATCTTCCAGCAATTCTTCAAAATAATACCGGTATAACAAGATCAGATCTTCATTGATCTGACCTCTTCTTAATTCTTCTCTTAAAAAAGCTCTGATCAATTCTTCATAATTTGCAAACACCTTATGGTATTTTCTTCTGTTTTGTACGACATTTGCAAACAGACGGCTTTGATCTTCTTTTCCAAGACTTTTACTATATGCAAAATATCTTAGGATCTCTTCTGGGAGCAATGGATATTGTCCCTTCGGAATCGTTCTTAGAAAAGCTTCCTGCAAGCCAATGAGCTGTACTCCTCTTTGAAGTGCTTCTTCATAATAAGGATGGCAGTCCTCGTCCATACAATTGCCCTGGATCATCAGTGCACAGATTCCCTGCAGCACATCACTCTGACGATATTCTTTATAAATACAAAGGAACAACCACAGGACTTCTTCTGAAAACACCTTATTTCTTGAAATCAAAAAACAAATCCTTCCAATGAGTTTGGAATTCAGGATCTTCTCCTCGGCACCAAATTCAAGCACCCATAATTCATAAGAATCAATCTCATCCAACAGCTGTTCATCTTCACCTAAAATGCAGCATCCTTCAAATTGCAATAGTGGATTTTGGCATCCTTCCTGATATAATTCTTTGATCAGTTCCATTCGAAGTTTAGCATCTTTCATCAATTCTTCGCTTAGATTCATATAAAGCCAGAACAGATATCCTTTGATCTTTCCATCTTCACATTGATCATAGAGTTCTTTGATCTCATCTCTTGATCTTATGATCGTTTCTTCTTCCTTATCATAAAATGCCTGAAGATACCAAACATATCCCTGCGCGATCAAAAGCGGCTCTTTTGATGCATCTTCTGGAATCTTTTCTTCTAAGTCTTCTTTTCCTTCAAGAATAGAAAGATGAAGTTTCATCAGATCATACATACGATTCTTAACCGGATCATCCGGCATCTTATCAAGAACCATATTTCCTCTCTCATAAAGCTGACTTGTTGTAATCCTTCCTGTACAGAAATCCACATATAATTCGATCAATTTCTTTTGACGGAATTCTTCTTCTTTTTTTCTTTCACTTTTCTGTTCTTTATAGACAACCTCGATCTGCAGAGTCTGATAAACAGTCTGAATGATCAGATGGTCGATATCTCCATCCTTCGGAATTGTTTTCATATCTGCATAGATCGTCAGAGTGCCATCTTCAAAATCCTCTGCCTGAAATGTATTCTTGTGAAGAGACAGGAAAGTTCCGTCACTTTTTATTCTCCCTACCAGATACCCCCATCCTTCTCTCTTGACTTTTATCTCCAATGGTTCATCAAGATTCATGATCGTTGCCTGATAGATCGTCTTTGCTGCACTCAAGAGAACCGGCTTTTTCTGTCCTGAACTCAACAAAAATTCCTCCAAGATCTGATTCCTGTTTCTCCCCAGCAAAAGCTGATGATAAAGCTCTTTTTCTTCTCTTCGATCTTTTAGATATTCTTCTTTAAACGCTTCAGAAAAAAAGAGTGTTTTTGCCTCTTTTATATCTTCTTTCACGATATTTGTAAAATTTTCCAATGATTCTGACATAATCTTATTCTGCTCCTTGCCAACCAAAAGATTTTGTGGGTATAATTATGATGTAAATATCAAAAATACAAATTCAAGTACACCCATGCGTACTTATCGCATAATATGTATTATACCAAATTTCGACACAATAGAAAAGGAAAAGAGGAATTACCATGTCAGAAAAAAAACAAGAATTTCACGGAAGTGATCTTGAGAAAGTAGAAGCTTATTATGGAATCAAAAAAGAAGATATCATTCCCTTTGCCGGAAATGTCAATCCGCTCGGAATTTCTCCTTTGTTAAAGAAAAGTATGGCTTCTCATATTGAATCGATCAGCGAATATCCTGACCGTGATTATAAAGAGCTTCGTTCCACCCTTGCACTTTACTGCAATGTCCCAATGGAACATATCATTGTTGGAAATGGTGCAACTGAGATGATCAGTCTGACCATGCAGCTGTTACGTCCAAAACATGCCTTGCTGCTTTCTCCAACTTATTCTGAGTATACAAGAGAGATCGATCTGGTTGGCGGACATGTAGAAGAATATTTTTTAAGAGAAGATCTTGATTTTAAACTAGATCTTAATGACCTGATTTCAAAGCTTACCGATGATATTGATCTTCTTGCGATCTGTAACCCAAACAACCCGACGTCCAGCGCTTTGAATACCGAAGAGATCACAAAGATCCTAACTCATTGTAAATTACATGATATCTTCGTTATGATCGATGAAACTTATGTAGAATTTGCACCTGATATTGATACGATCTCTGCAGTATCCCTAACAACAAAATTCGATAATTTCATGATACTTCGTGGAACTTCCAAATTCTTCTGCGCTCCAGGACTGCGACTTGGATATGGAATCTGTGGAAATCTTGCTTTCCTTGAACGTATGAACAGTATCAAAAATCCTTGGACGATCAATACACTTGCTGCACTTGCAGGAGAAGCTATGTTTATGGATACAGATTATATTCAAACGACAAAAGATTATATACAATCTGAACGTACACGCTGCATTGATATTTTATCCAAACATAATAACCTGAAGATCTATCCAGCTTATGCAAACTTTATCCTTGTAAAATTACTGGATGGCACAACTTCTTTTGAAATGTTTGAACGTTGCATTAAGTCTGGCCTGATGATCCGTGACTGTGCAAGTTTCCATGGACTAGACGGTGAATTTATCCGATTCTGTATTCAGAAGAAAGAAGATAACGATCGTTTGCTGAATTTATTGACACTCTGATCATAAATATTTTTATAAAACAAGAAATCCCTGAGAATGAATCTTTTACAACTCATTCTCAGGGATTTCTATAACTCATCTATTTATTTTTTACTGCGATAACTTCAATCTCGATCAGTGCTCCTTTTGGAAGAGCTCCTGCCTGTACACAAGATCTTGCTGGTTTGTTATCTCCAAATGCTTCTTCGTAGATTCCATTGATTTCTGCAAAATCGTTGATATCTGCTAAGAACACTGTTGTTTTGATAACATTATCTAATGTAAGATCTGATGCTTTTAATACAGCACTTAAGTTCGCTAAGACCTGTTTGGTCTGTGCTGCGACACCTTCTTTTAATTCCTGTGTCTGTGGATCTAATCCGATCTGCCCGGATGTAAACACGAAATCTCCTGCTTCTACTGCATGACAATATGGTCCTACTGCTGCTGGAGCATTCTGTGCATTAATGATCTTTGTATCCATCTTATCTTCCTGCCTTTCTCTTTGGTCATTTACTTGATCACTTTGATCGATGGGTAATACCTAAACCACGCTTTTCCCAAGATCTCATCTCTGGAAACATAATGGGTCTCCCAATCTCTGGCATCATTTGAATTATTTCTGTTATCTCCCATCACAAAATACCCGTTCTTTGGCACTTTATATGGTCCAAAATCTTCTACTGGCTCTTCTTTGATATATGGCTCACTGAGTGCTTTCTTACTTCCATTAATATATACTTTACCGTCTTTTACCAGCACAGTCTCACCTGGAAGTGCTATCACACGCTTAATAAACCATTCTGTCTCATCATCCGGATATTTGAAGATAATGATGTCTCCACGTTTCGGATCGTTAAACCAATAGGATGTTCGAAGAGCGATCAGTTTATCATTCGTCATGATTGTATTCTCCATCGAACCACTTGGAATATTCGCATTGATAATTACAAAATTCAAGATAAATTCTGTCAGAAGAATCGTTACAACGATGCATGCGATCCAACTAAATGCTTCACGCTTGAAACTTCTCTTCTGTTCTTTATCTGCGTTTTCTTTGCTCATATTGATCTGTCCTTAATAATTAATCCTCAAAACCACGTTTGATGATATCATGTCTTTCTGGTCCGTTAGATATTAAAGTGATCGGATATCCAATCTTCTCTTCTACGAACTCGATGTACTTACGGCAGTTTTCTGGAAGATCCTCGTAGTTTTTGATTCCACGGATATCAGATTTCCATCCTGGAAGTACTTCTAATACTGGTTTCGCTTTCTCAAGTTTTCCTGTTGTTGGGAAGTCTGTTGTTACTTCTCCATCGATTTCGTATCCAACACATACAGGAATCTCATCTAAGTATCCAAGTACGTCTAATACTGTAAATGCAACATCTGTTGTTCCCTGCATACGGCATCCGTATTTAGTTGCTACAACGTCAAACCATCCCATTCTTCTTGGACGTCCTGTAGTTGCTCCAAATTCTCCTCCATCTCCACCGCGGCGACGAAGTTCATCTGCTTCATCTCCAAAGATTTCACTTACGAAAGCTCCAGCTCCTACAGCACTTGAATATGCCTTCACAACTGTAACGACTTTCTTGATCTCATATGGAGGGATTCCAGCTCCGATCGCACCATATCCTGCTAATGTAGAAGATGATGTAACCATTGGATAAATTCCATGATCAGGATCTTTTAATGATCCTAACTGTCCTTCTAATAAAATGTTCTTTCCTTCTTTGATCGCTTCATGTAAGAACAGAGATGTATCACATACATATGGTGCTACCATCTCTTTGTATTCCATTAATGTATTGTATAATTCATCTGGATCAAGAAGTGGTTTATGGTATAAATGCTCTAATAAAACATTCTTCTTTTCACATACTGCTTTGATCTTTTCTTTTAAAGAATCATCATCAAATAATTCGCTTACCTGGAAACCGATCTTTGCATATTTGTCTGAATAAAATGGTGCGATACCAGATTTTGTTGATCCAAAAGAATTCTTTCCTAAACGTTCTTCTTCATACTGATCAAATAAAATATGATATGGCATGACCATCTGTGCACGATCTGATACTAAGATCTTTGGCTGTGGAACACCCTGACTTACGATTCCTTCGATCTCTTTGAATAATACAGGGATATTTAATGCCACACCATTACCGATCACACTAGTTGTATGGTTGTAGAATACCCCAGATGGTAATGTATGCAATGCAAACTTACCATAGTCATTAATGATCGTATGACCTGCATTTGCTCCTCCCTGAAAACGAACGATAATATCGGATGTTTCACCCAACATGTCTGTAATCTTACCTTTTCCTTCGTCTCCCCAATTGGCTCCAACGACTGCTTTTACCATATGTGTATCCTCCTAATAAAATCAATTACTTTGACTTTTTCTTATATTATTTATAATGCTGTTATATTTAACAACATGACAACACGTTTCATTCTATATCGTTTTGGACACTCTGTCAAGGCAGAGTGTCCAAAGCTTTGATTTATTTTCCATCTTTTACACTAAACAGGTCTGTACTTACATGTTTCTTATCCATCAGACTGTTATACTGCAGATACTGATACTGTGTGATCAGTTTTGTATATTCATTATTCTCAGATAACTCATGGTTCTTTCCATCTTTATCAACATATCCATTGGCATTTAATGCTGGAACTTCATTTCTCATATTTAATAAGAACTCATTGTATCTTGACATCTTTAAGTTTGTCTGCTGTAACATCAGGCTTGATAAATAGTTTGCACTGACATTTTCCACATCGCTCTTTGCATCAATATCATAATTTGCCCAGATGATAAATGGAACTGTATATTTCTTCTGCAGTTCTTTTAAACTTAAGCTGTTTAGAGATTTTCCATATAACAGCTCATAGAAAGAATCCTCAAGTTTTGGCTGATGATCTCCAAACATTACAACGATCGTTGGCTCTTTCTGATTCTTAAAGTAGTTGATGATCTTCTCGAATGCTCGATCTGATTCATGGATCAGTGATAAATAACGGTTTGCTGTATCTGTTGCCTTCTCATCTTTGATCTTGATCTCTTCCTTAAAGTTCTTGTCTGCGATCAGATATCCACCATGGTTCTGGATCGTTACATTGAATAAAAATAATGGCTGTCCCGCTTTTTTCTTATTAAAGATATCTATGATCTTATTGTAATCTTCTGCATCACTATACCATCCTCTGAATTTCTCTCCATTTGGATTCATAGATGTCTCATCTAAGAAATTATCAAATCCAATTAGCGGATATACCGTATCTCGGTTCCATCCGTGTGCTTTGTATGGATGGAATGCCAGTGTATCATATCCCTGCTGTTTTAACTGAGATGCCAGACTTGGCACCTTATGTTTTACAAACTGTGTATATGCATTTCCGTTTAATGGAAGAGATGATACAGAGTTTCCTGTTAAGAACTCATACTCTGAATTACTTGTTCCTCCACCAAAAACAGATACCAGCATATGTCCTTTGATCGTATTTTCACTTAAACTATTGATAAATGGCATAACCTCTTTGTTTGTCTTGATCTTATTTACTACATTCAGATCTGAGAATGTTTCATTCATTATCACGACAACATTTGGTTTCTGTTTTAATTTCTTATTGGTTCCCTGTGTTACCTGATACTTATCTGCGATCTTATCTACCGCTTCTGGACTATATCCATCTGGCTGGGAAACGATCGTATACTGAATATTCATTAAAAAGCTTAAAATATATCCATTTTTTAAGTATCCTCTCTTCTGTTGCCAGAAGTTTACAGCAACACCTTTCTTTGATAAAAAGTCTACTCTTGTCAAGAAGAAAGAACTTCCTACTGTTGCGATTGCTGTGATCAGTAATGCAACTAGACGTTTCTTCCAATGGAAGATCTTATATGTATCGAGTTTACATGCAAACACACATAATCCCAATAATACAACCGTCGCAACGATTGCTGCTTTATCATAACTTAATACATAATGATCTGCAACGTCCATTGCTGTTCCAAGTGCATAAATATCTGCCGGCGTGATCGGTGTTCCACGGAATGCTAATACAAAATAGTTTCCGATCGCAGCTGCATATAAAAATACATCTCCAACGAGCAACGCCCATTTCACACGGTTAAAGATCAGTAATAAAATGAAGAACAATATATAGTACCATAGGATGTTCATTCCAAATGCCAATTTATTCATCACACTGATCGGATTATAGAATACTTTTTCTACCATATAAAATGCGACCCATGGGTTGACGATAAATAATGCCCATGTGAATCTCTTATTCCATTTTTCTGGAATCTTTAATGGTATAAGAATTAAAATGATCAAAGCAAGTGTGATCGCTACTGTTAAAACAACTGCTGATACATCAATCTGTGTCGTCCACACTCTGGTTCTAACATGAAAATTCTTCTGTGTTACACCATTTAATTTAGCTGACTGATAGATCTTCCCCATATTGCTTGATGTATACAAATATAATGGGCGTTCGGCCTTAATACCCTTTCCTGTTATCTCGATCGTATAAGTTTCCCCTTTATTCAACTTCTGGTTCACGACTACTTTGTACCATTTATTTTCATTACGCAAAGTACGACGCATCGTTGCTTTCATATCTGTCAGTCCGTCAACCTCTAACAGTGTTGGGGTAATGTGGAAAATAGATTTTCCTTTGCTGTCTTTTACATTCAGATCAATACTTCCAGCTCTTCCTGTCTGTTCGTTTCGGTCGATCATGATATCCAACCGTTCCATCGTATGTGAAACTGCTTTAAATTTCTGAACAACCTTATCACCATCTGTCACTTCAATCTTCGTCAGCTTATGTTCTGGTGTTCCTTTTGCAACTTTTTCGGAAAACTGGTCTTTGTTCATCAAAACCAATACGATAAATGCGATCAATGCTAAAACAATTCCATATTTCAGAACTTTTTGCATGACGCTGTGAAATTTTTGTAATTTCGTTTCACCATTTGTCTGTGTCATTTTACCTTACCTTCCATTCGTTTGTATTTCCCCAGTTATTTTTCCTTTTTCTCTCTTTTTCATTCTCTCTTAAAAATTCCCTAAGATTTTGAAATCTTTGGTTTCTTCTTTAATTCCTGCAAGGGAATTACGGATCGCAGGATCATCCAGATTCCCGATCACATCCACATAAAATCCGTATTCCCACTTTCTTCCTGGAAGTGGTCTGGATTCAATGTTACTCATACTGACATTGTTAAACATGAAATGCGTCAGAATATTGTATAAAGATCCTGATTCATGTGGCACGCTAAAACTGATGCTGACTTTGCCCGCATCTTTTCTGTACTGTTTCTTCTTTGACATGATCACAAATCTTGTTGTATTATTTCCTTCATCATTCACCTCACGTTTCAAAATCTCAAGTCCATACATCTTCGCAGCACGTTCACTGCAGATTGCAGCTTTCACAGGCTTCTTATCATCTGCTACTTTCTTTGCACTGATCGCTGTATTTGCAACTTTTACCTGATCCCAGTCTGGATGTTCATCCAAAAATCCTTTACACTGCATCAATCCTTGTGGGTGGGAATATACTTTTTCAATCTTATCTATGCTTGTTCCTGGAATCGCAGCCAATACATGCCTTACATCTACAGATTCTTCTCCCACGACACAAATGTCATAGTCAAGGATCATATCATAAATCCCACTGACTGTTCCTGCTGAAGTATTCTCTATTGGCAATACTCCATAGTCAGCTTCTCCTCGATCTAGAGTCTTTACAACATCTTTAAATTCTGGTACAGAAAAATTCTTGACATCCTCTCCAAAATACTGTACCATTGCCTGCTCCTGATATGCCCCTGGAATTCCCTGATATACAACTTTGGTATCTTCATTGATATCCAGTGCTTCCACTTCTTCAAATGTCTGGTCAATATAAGCATCTTCTTGTGATAATAGACTATACTGATATCTTCGGCTGATACTCATCATCTGAAGAAACATCTCTTCAACAGACTTTTTAATGATAAGTTCATCTTCGTCTTTTGTCAAGGCATCAATTTTCTGTCTTTCACGAACAGGATCATAAATTGCCTTTCCTGTTCCTCTTTTATACTCTGCAACTTCTGCAGAACATCCCATTCTTTCTTTAAATAATGCAAGCATTTTCTGATCGATCTGATCGATCTGCTGCCTTATCTCTGTCAAATCTTTCATAAGTTACTGTTCCTCTTTTATCTTTTCTTTTAATTGCGTGATCGTCTGTCCAAGAAGCGGATGCATAAGATATGGGGCAATCTCTTCTAATGGTTCTAATACAAACAATCTCTTGTGCATCTCTTTATGTGGGATTGTCAGTCTTCTCTCATTCATCACCAGATCATCATACATCAGGATATCAAGATCTAATGTTCTTGGTCCCCAATGAATTGTTCTGACTCTTCCCGCCTGTGCTTCAACATCCATCAGAAAGTCCAACAGTTCTTCTGGCTCTTTTAATGTGTCAATAGCAATACATCCATTCAAAAAATCATCCTGTACCACACCGCCATATGGCTTGGTCTCGATCAGACTGGAAACATGAACAACTCTTGTATCATCCTGTGCCTCGATCGCATTGATTGCCTGATTAATGTATTCCATACGATCTCCCATATTTGATCCTACTCCAAGATACGCTCTGTGCCATCCTCTTTTGATCTTCACTGAAACATAGTCGAGTGGCAATCCGATCGGTGCCCATGGTTTTTTTACTTCAATCTCTAGTTTTCTGATCAATGAAAACTCAAGTAATAATTTCTTCGCCACTGTTTCAGCCACACATTCGATCAGGTTAAAGTCATTTTCTGTAAGGATCTCTTTGATCATATGACATACTTTCCCATAATCAACGGAATATTCCATCTGATCACTGACACCTGCAAGTTTCGTATCAAGCGATAAAATTGCAGATACCAGAAATTTTTGTCCAAGTGCTTTCTCTTCTTTATACAAACCATGATTTGCATAAACTTCCAAATCTTTGATTGTAATCTGATCCATCATCTGTTCTCCCTATTTTGCACAAATTGCTTCTATCATCTTCATCGCACGCATATTTTCTTTGACATCGTGGACTCTGAAAAATCTGCACCCTTTCATATATCCACTGACTGTTGTTGCCACAGTTCCTTCTACTCTCTGATCAGATGGCAGATCCAACGTTAAACCGATCATGGATTTTCTAGATGTTCCAAGAAGAACTGGTACATCCCACTGATTTAATAACTCCAGATGGTTCATAAGCTCTAAATTCTGATCAAGATCCTTGGCAAATCCAATTCCTGGATCCAACATGATCGTTTCTTTCTTAATTCCAGCTTCCTTTGCCATCTTCATCGTCTCATCTAAATCTGCTACCACATCATTTAAATAATCCTTATAATCTGTATCCTTACGGTTATGCATCAAGCAAGAAGCAACTCCTGTTTCTGCTAAAACTGCAGCCATAGTTCCATCCCACTTAAGCCCCCAGATGTCATTGATCAGATCTGCTCCAGCCTCGATCCCTGCTTTTGCAACTCCTGATTTATAAGTATCTAGGGATACTGGTACATCAAATTCCTTTTTTAATGCTTCGATCACAGGTGTAACTCTTGCAATCTCCTCTTCATCAGAGATCAATGTGTATCCAGGTCTTGTTGATTCTCCTCCAACATCAATGATCGCTGCTCCATCTCGGATCATCTCATCAGCATGCTTTAGTGCCGCATCTAAATGATCATATTTTCCTCCATCTGAAAATGAATCTGGTGTCACATTCAAAATTCCCATGATATATCCATGATGTTTCGTATCAAATGTCTTATTTCCAATAATCATAGCATCTCTCCTAGTATATATACTTGTTGTTTTTCTTTTCTTCCGGCCAATAACATTCCTGCCTTGCTTTGCAGTGGATACAATCTCTTGAAAGTTTATCTGCACGATAAAAGATCGATGCAAAACTTTCGCTTTCTTCTTTCATATCTCTGTGCTTTAAGATCGTATCTGTCATAAACTTTCTCTCTTCTCTGGTATATCCACAGTCCGTTAAGATCTCCTCGGCAAGAATTGCGCCCGCTTCCTCATGCGAAATCCCCTTTTCATACTGATCAGCTCTTCCAAGATCATGAAGCAAGGCAGTCGCATAAACGATATCTTTGGACACAGGAAGTCTTTTTTCAAGGATCATCAGATAACTGATTCTTGCCACCGACAAAAAATGTTCTATATCATGACCGCAAAACTTTCGATCTATTTCTAATTGTTGTAGTCTCTCGTATGTTTCCTTGTATTTCTCATGCCATACGATCTTTTGGAATCTTTCCACTGTTTCTATCCTCTATTTTAGTTCATTCTGAAATGATAATGTACCGCAGATTATGATCACATCTTCTTTATCTGCTTGTTGTTTTACCTCTTCAAGACATTCTTTCAGTCTCTGTCTTTCTTCTACATTATGATGATATTTCCTTACACACTCTGCGAGATTCTTGCTTGATAAGGCCCTCGCATTATCTGGTGCTACCGTATAGACCTTTGCTGCCATCGGCGTAAGGATCTGTACCATCTGCTCATAGTCTTTGTCTGATAACACTCCCATTATATAGATTAATCGTCTATTTGTAAAATTATTTTGTAAAAAATTTAACAGACTTTTCGCTCCATCCGGATTATGTGCTCCGTCACAGATAACCAATGGGTCCTTTTCTAAAATCTCGATCCTGCCTCTCCAGATTGTTTTACGTAATCCATCTTCTGTCTGAAATTCACTGATACAATAATAATTTCTTATCGTATTCAATGCTTCTAATGCCAAGGCAGCATTATTGATCTGATGTCTTCCAAGAAGAGGAATTTCTATCTTTTCATACCATCTTCCATCTGATGAATGATAAGAAAAGCTCTCTCCATTTAAAGATTCACTTAACACACGGATTCCTTCCGAATTTACAAAAGTAACTTTGCAGTGCATCTCTTTTGCCTTTTCCTTGATCACTTCATTTACGGATTCTTGATTGTTATATGAAATAACTGGACATCCTTCTTTTATGATCCCCGCTTTTTCTGCTGCGATCTTTTCTATCGTATCTCCAAGAAACTGCATATGGTCCATTCCAATCGATGCAATGATCACCGCGATCGGTTTCTTAACTACGTTCGTTGCATCAAGTCTGCCACCCATTCCTGTTTCCAATAATACAACATCCACTTTTTTATCGAGAAAATAAAGAAAACTGAGTGCCGTCTCAATCTCAAACATCGTCGGATGTGACATCCCGTCTCTCACCATCTCTTCCGAAATTTTCTTTATTTTTTCCATATAAAAGCACAGATCTTCTTTTGAAATGTTCTCTTCATTGATGCGAAATCTCTCTTCGTAGCAAAAAGATGCCGGGGAGACATACCTCCCCGCACGATATCCACTTTCTCTGAAGATTCCTGCAAGAAATGCAAGTGTTGATCCTTTTCCATTGGTTCCGGCAATATGAACCACTTTAAGCTGATCCTGTGGATTTCCAAGTCTTTCTAATAATTCTTTGATATTATCAAGCCCTAAAACACTTCCAAATTTATTCGTATTTTGTATAAAATTCATTGCTTCTTTGTAATTCATCACTGCCTCCAGTTTCTGTTTCCTTCGATCTAATGTACAAATGCTTCTTTGATCACCTGTGTCATAGTTTTTACATAGACGATCTCAAGTCCTTCAACAACTTCCTCTTCAAATTCTTTGACATCTTTTTCATTTGATTTTGGAACAAGTACTTTTGTAATTCCAAGCCTTTTTGCTGCGAGAAGTTTTTCTTTTAATCCACCAATCATAAGAACATCTCCGCGGATCGTAACTTCCCCTGTCATTGCCAGATTTCCACAGACTTTATTACCTGTGATCGCTGACAAAACGGCTGTTGTCATCGTAATTCCAGCAGATGGTCCGTCTTTTGGCACGGCTCCTTCTGGAATATGAATATGTATATCATGTTTTTCAAAGAAATCCTGTTTGATCTTATATTTTCTACTCTGGCTTCTGATATAACTGATCGCTGCCTGTGCAGACTCTTTCATGACATTTCCAAGGGATCCTGTCACCTGAACCGCTCCTTTTCCCGGCATAACATTTACTTCAATCTTTAATGTTACTCCACCAACAGCTGTCCAAGCCAGTCCATGAACAATTCCGACCTGATCTCTCAGAGTATCTTTTTCCCATTCATAAACAGGTCTTCCAAGATAATCTTTGATCACTTTCTTTGTGATCGTTACTTTTCTGTGTTTCTTCTGGTAGATGTCTCTTGTCACCTTTCTCGAAACCTGTCCAATTCTTCTCTCTAAATTTCTGACCCCTGCTTCTCTTGTGTAATCTGTGATCAGAAATCTCAGGGCATCTTCCTTCCAATGAATCTGTGTATCATTTAATCCATTTGCTTCCATCTGTTTCTTTACCAGATAGTCATTTGCAATGTGATACTTCTCATTCTCTGTATAACTTGATACCTCGATGATCTCCATACGGTCGAGCAGTGGTCTTGGAATCGTAGAAAGATCATTGGCCGTTGCAACAAATAAGACATCACTTAAATTCAATGCTACTTCCAGATAATGATCTGTAAAATGTTCATTCTGTTCCGGATCTAATACCTCAAGCAATGCAGATGCGGTATCGCCTCTCTGGTCTTTCCCTGTCTTATCAATCTCATCCAATAACATTAACGGATTTCTAACTTTTACCTTCTTTAATGCTTCAACAATACGTCCTGGCATCGCTCCAACATAAGTTTTCCTATGTCCACGGATCTCTGATTCATCCCTGACGCCGCCAAGAGATAAACGAATATATTTTTTGTTCGTTGCTTTCGCAATTGATCTGGCAATGGATGTCTTTCCTGTTCCTGGAGGCCCTACAAGACAAAGGATGGCTGCATCTTTCTTTCCACTCATAGCACGTGCTGCTAAATATTCCAAAACACGTTCCTTGACTTTTTCCATTCCGTAATGATCTCGATCGAGCACCTGTTGTGCATGATCTAAGTCTGTGGAATCTTCGCTCATCTCTTCCCATGGAACTTCAAACATTGTCTCAATATAAGTTCTTAACACAGAGCTTTCTGGTGTCTGATTTCCCATTGTTTGAAAACGCGATATCTCTTTTTTGAGCTTCTCTTTGACTTCATCGGATGCTTTTAGATTCTTAAGTTTCTCCATAAATTCATCCGCTTCATCTTCTACATTCGTCTCTCCAAGTTCCTCACGGATCACTTTGATCTGCTCCCGCAGCACATATTCTTTCTGATTTTTGTCAATATTCACTTTAACTTTCTGTTGGATCTTCTGCTTCAATTTCAGAACATCTAGTTCTTCCTGCAGCATGACAAGCATTAATTCACAGCGCTCTTTTAAATCCATTTCTTCCAAAAGTTTCTGTTTCTCTGGATAAGAAAATGGAATATGTGTTGCAATTTCATCCACCAGAATCTCTACATCTGTCAACAATAAAATATAATTTACCATATTCTGATCCAAATGTGGCCAGGCTTTCGCATAACCTTCAAATGCTTCTTTGATCATTCGAAGAAATGCTTCTCTTTCAAATTCTTCAAATGACTGTTGTTCTACATGATCATATAAAACCTCTACTTTATAGAATGGTTCGTACTCAACAGTTTCAGAAAGCTCTGCACGAAATAATCCTTCTGCAAAAACTCTCAAAATATTCTTTGGAAGCTTTACAACCTGTTTGATCCTTGCCAGTGTTCCTACACGATATAAATCTTCAATTCCTGGGTCTTCTGCCGTCGGATCGATCTGATTATTTAAAAAGATCATCTGATCATGTTCCATAGCTTCTTCAATTGCTTTTACAGAACGGCTTCGTGATACATCAAAATGAATGACTGTATTCGGAAATATATACTTGCCTCTCAGTGGAAGCATTGGTAGTGTTTTTTTCATTCGAGTCTTCCTTTCATTTCTGAATTACTTGTCTGTAAATTTCATCAGACATGAAGAAAAACTGCTTTGACACAAGAATCTCTTGCATGAAAGCAGTTTTTATTTCGGCTAATCTATCTATGCAATCTCACCATGATTGCTTGTCTTTACCCGTTTCTTTGGCACTGCGGCTTTCACCTTCACTCCAGAATGTTCGATCATTGGTTTTTCTTTACCTTCTACGACATCTTTTGTGATCAGGCACTCTGATACATCTGTCTGTGATGGGATTTCGTACATTAAATCCATGATCACACCTTCCATGATCGCACGAAGTCCTCTGGCACCTGTCTTACGTTCTAATGCTTTCTTGGCAATTGCAATTAATGCATCATCATCAAACGTAAGTTTCACACCATCCATCTCGAACAATCTCTGGTACTGTTTCACAAGAGCACTCTTTGGTTCTTTCAAAATGCGCACTAAGGCTTCTTCATCCAATGGATTTAAAGATACATTCACTGGAACTCGTCCAATGAACTCTGGAATCAGACCAAACTTCACAAAATCTTCTGGCAATACCTGTCTTAACAGCTCACCAAGATCTGTTTCCTTCTGCCCAAATACATCTGCTCCAAATCCAATAGATTTCTTGCCAATTCTTGATTCGATGATCTTCTCTAATCCGTCAAAGGCTCCTCCACAGATAAACAGGATATTGGATGTATCAATCTGAATAAATTCCTGATGAGGATGTTTTCTTCCTCCCTGTGGCGGCACAGACGCTACAGTACCTTCGATGATCTTTAATAATGCCTGCTGCACACCCTCTCCAGAGACATCTCTTGTGATCGATGTATTCTCAGACTTTCTTGTGATCTTATCAATCTCATCAATATAGATGATTCCACACTGTGCACGGTCAATATCATAATCTGCTGCCTGAATGATCTTAAGAAGAATATTCTCAACATCTTCACCAACATATCCTGCTTCTGTAAGAGCAGTCGCATCTGCAATCGCAAATGGTACATTTAACATCTTTGCTAATGTCTGGGCTAATAATGTTTTTCCTGAACCTGTTGGTCCAAGCATTAAAATATTACTCTTCTGCAATTCTACATCAGAGTCTCCACCCATTAAAATTCTTTTGTAATGATTATATACAGCTACGGAAAGTACTTTCTTTGCTTCATCCTGTCCAATAACATACTGGTCTAGAAATTCTTTGATCTCTTTTGGCTTACGTAAATTGATCTCTCCGTCATTCTCTGCATACTGTTCAAATTCTTCTTCAATAATCTCAGAACAAATGTCAATACATTCATCACAAATATAAACATTCTTACCCTTTGGTCCCGCGATCAGTTTGCGGACTTGGTCCTGTGTCTTATTGCAAAAAGAACATCTTAATACTTTTTTTTCGTCATTATAACCTGCCACCAGATCACCCCACTATTCTATCACTATCTATTTTCCATAACCTTATCGATCAGGCCGTATTCCAGTGCTTCCTGTGCAGTGAGCCAGTTATCACGTTCTGTATCCTTGACGATTGTCTCGTATGGCTGTCCTGTATTCTCGCTTAAGATCGTGTTTAATTTCTTCTTTGTTCTAAGAATATGTTCTGCTGCGATCTCAATCTCTGTTGCCTGTCCCTGTGCTCCTCCAGATGGCTGATGGATCATGATCTCAGCATTCGGTAAAGCCAGACGTTTTCCTTTTGTTCCACCAGATAACAGGAACGCTCCCATGCTGGCAGCCATTCCCATACACATTGTGGATACGTCACACTTCACATACTGCATCGTATCATAGATCGCCATTCCGGCGGTTACAGAACCGCCAGGGCTATTGATATATAAATTGATGTCTTTATCTGGATCTTCTGATTCTAAGAATAATAACTGAGAAACCACAAGTCCTGCTGTGACATCATTCACTTCTTCTCCTAAGAAAATGATTCTTTCTTTCAGCAGTCTGGAGTAAATATCATAAGATCTTTCTCCTCTGCTTGTTTGTTCAATGACATAAGGTACTAAACTCATCCTTGCATCCTCCTAATGATAGTTAAGGCAGTTTATTTATGTCTGTCAAATAGAACATAAAGTTATAAAATGCCTTACTTATTTTGCTTCACCTACAAGGAAATCTACAGCTTTCTGTACTGCGATGTCATCCATCATTTGGTCTTTCTGAGCTCCCTGAATGATCTTTTCAAGCTGCTCTGTTTCCATCTGATACATTCCTGCCATCTTTTCCAGTTCTGCTTTGAAGTCTTCCTCGCTTGCTGTGATATCTTCTGCTTTCGCGATCGCTTCTAATACCAGACGTGTTTCGATTCTCTTAACTGCCTGTGGTTTTAAGTCATCTGCGAATTTCTGTGCATCCATTCCAGAGAACATTAAATACTGTTCCATAGAAAGTCCCTGATAGCTTAATCTCTGAGCAAATTCATCTGTCATCTGCTGAACCTGTTCTTCGATCATAGCTTCTGGAATATCCATTGTAGCTGCTTCTACAGCTGCATCTACGATCTTGTTTTCTCTTTCAGTATTAGCTGCTTCTTTCTTTCTATCGCGGATCTTTTCTTTAATATCTGCTTTGTAATCTTCTAATGTTTCAAATTCAGATACTTCTGCTGCGAATTCGTCATCTAATTCTGGAAGTTCTTTTTCTTTGATCGCTTTTACTGTTACTGTAAATACAGCATCTTTTCCTGCAAGATCAGGTGCATGATATTCTTCTGGGAATGTCACGTTGATATCTGCTGTTTCGTTTAAATTCTTTCCTACTAACTGTTCTTCAAATCCTGGGATGAATGCTCCAGATCCGATAACTAATGTCTGATCTTCAGCTGTTCCACCTTCGAATTTCACTCCGTCAACAGATCCAGAGTAATCAATTGTTAAGATATCGCCGTCTTTTACTGCACGATCTTCAATTGTGATCTCTCTTGCGTTCTGTTCCTGAACTTTCTTTAATTCTTCTTCGATTTCGTCTTTTTTCACTGTAACTCTTGTTTTAGGTACTTCAATTCCTTTGTAGTCTCCTAAAGTTACTTCTGGTTTTAACGCAAATGTTGCTGTGAAGATAAAGTCTTTACCTTTCTCTAACTGAGTAACATCGATTTCTGGTCTTGAAACGATCTCTAAATCTGTATCTTTCATAGCTTCTGCATAAGCGTCTGGAATTAAGATGTTTGCTGCATCTTCATAGAAGATTTCAACTCCGTATTCTTTTGCGATCAACTGGAAAGGTACTTTTCCTTTACGGAATCCAGGTACATTAAACTGTCCTTTTTTCTTGTTGAAAGCCTGTTTGATAGCGTCATCTAATTTCGCTGCTTCAACTTCAATTGTTACTTTTGCCATATTATGTTCTAAGTTTTCCACTTGCAAACTCATCTGTATAGATCCTCCTAAAAATTATTATCTTTTTTGTAATTTCACAAACATTCACCTATTATAGCATAAGATTTGCGCGTTATACAAGCATCTTTGCGTTATTTTTCACTTTTTTCTTGATAAACATACTCATTTGAACTGCTTAGTACCCTTAGAGCCTTGCTGACGATACTCACTTTAAACGTATCCCCATCTTTGAGATCTTTCTTCGATACCTCCAAAAGATGTTCATTATGGTAGGTTGTATTAATCTTTACATCGCCATTAAATACCTGACAGAAATTCGTAAAATTGTTTCCTACGATAAAGATGCTGTCCTTTGTCTCATATACCTTCATCACCGTAAGCGGCCGGATTCCAAATTGAAGATCCGTTGCCTTAAATGGATTCTCCTGATTCCATACATACTGTTTTCCGTACAACATATCATACTGAAGCTCTTTCATGTCTTTCTGATAATTTTTTGTACCTTTTCTTGTCTGGTGAAAACTGTTCATTAGTCCTGTATGAATATTACACTTATTCAGAACTTCTGATCCAAGATCATACGCCTCGATCGTTCCGTCCTTCTTCTTCAATCCAATATTATCCCACATAAAATAACTTGTCTGATATTTATTTCCATATGTCAGATCTTCATCTTCGATCTCCAAACTTGGAAGATGATCTCCATACATACAAAGAATCGTTGGTTCTCCACGCTGTTCTAATGTTTTGACCAGTTCCCCGACAAATTGATCCATCTGATAAACCTGATTGACATAATAAGTATATTTATTCTTCAGTGCTTCATCCTCAATTCCTTCAACCGTGATCTCTGGATTCTCGATGATCTGTGTTGTTGGATAATCTCCATGTCCCTGTACAGATATGCAATAAACATAATCCTGTCCCTTCGTAGAATCCAGACTATCCATAATACATCCAGTCAGGATCTGATCTTTTGCCCATCCATTTTCTGTCCATTTCTTGATGTTCATACTTTCTTTTGTTGTAAATGTATCAAAACCAAGCTGTGAGAATACCAGATCTCGATCATAAAATGACGCACTGTTATCATGGATCGCGTGTGCCTTATATCCATAATTCTTCAATACCGTCGCCATACTCTCTGTCGTTGTGTCCTGAAGCACTGTTTTATATGGATATTCTGCTGCACCAAAATGATCTAGATTCATTCCTGTGATCAATTCAAATTCAGAGTTTGCTGTTCCAGCTCCATATGACGGCATAGAAAGCTGTCCAGAGGAATATCCTTTCATATATTTATGGAAATTTGGTAATGGATCTTTGTTAAACTTAACTCCTTTGACCTGTGTGATATCAAAATGTGATTCCAACTGTACAAAGATGATATTTGGTTTCTTTACCTTTTCTTTCTTCATCTTTGCAACCTTCTTCTGTGTTCGTTTCTCAATCTTTTTGATCTTCTTTTCTGAATAATCTGATGGTTTATCAATTCCATTCTTCAAGGCTGTAATACTGAAACAATACGGTGTTCCATAATCACTGAATGCAATTCGGATATTATGGATCTGATCTACCAGCATTCCACTCTTAAATCCATAAGAAGTAACTCCCGAAAATACTGCTATGATCACTATAACTTTTATAAATCCGCTATTGCGGTTTAAGTGTTCTTCTATTGGAAGATACATATAAGCCACTACTAACAATACCAATGCGATCAGTAACAATGCTCCCATTGCTCCAATCTCAAGTGGCGAGAAGTAATTATTCATAACTGGCAATACAGACTTCATCAACGTAATATCTACATACGTAAATGGAGTATTTCTTGAACTGAGCATCATAAAATTTACGATTCCAACGATACTCCATAGCAGTGTTACTATTATATAGGAAAATAGTCGTCTCTTAGTAATCAGTGTCACAGAGTATGTTACGAAAATAATAAAGATGCTATATAAAAACATCTTACTTCTCTGATCCACAAATCCCACAGCACTAAGATCAAATGTCTGACGTCCCAAAACTTCCAACACAAACGCCAGCACAACTGACAATACAAAATTACATATCAATGGGTGTTTTCGAAGCTTCTTTACGATCGTATTTCCGATATTCTTAAAAAAAGTTTTCATGCTTTTCTCCTTTGCTCTTTTTCGCTATCATAGTATTATATCATCCAAAACAGAAAGTATCTAGTTATAACTTCTTAAATCTTTATTAAATCTTTTTTTGTGCTATACTAAAGATAACAAAGTATATCTTACATACACGAGGTAATCATATGTCAACAAATGAAAAAAACAGATTCAGCACCCTGCTTGAAGAATTAATAAGTATCTCCGGTGTAAAAAATTCCGGCCTTGCAAAGGCATTGCAGTATGATGCCAGTTATATCAGCAAATGGGTCAGTGGACGCCTGCTCCCAACAGAAAAAACAAAGAAAAAGATTCTCTCTGGTCTAAGCCATGAGATTGTAAACCAAAGTACTTCTGAAGGACTTGAAAATTTATATGCTAATTACCAGGTTTCATTTCCAGAAGAACTTGAAAATGTTATTTATGATAACTTAGAAATCGAATATGACTATGTTACAGATCTTCAAAATACTTGTGGTTCCTTAATCGCACCTGATGTGAGCTTCTTTGCATCTTTAAGCCCCGCCCAGTATATTACAAAGATGCAGCACCCTGTACTTAGACGAGTAAAAATGCTTGATATTATGGCAGAGATGGATCTTTTAAAATTAAACCACGAATACCGCTTACAGATTATGCAAGGTGATGTCCATCGAAAGTTATTACATACCTACCCGGATGTTCATTTCTCTCTTGTTATTGACTTGTCTCTTAATAAAATTGATGATATTTATGATTCAATCTTCATAATGAACATGCTTTCTGCCATGTCTCAGGTGGATTTTTATTTGTACCAGAATCAGCAAGCTTCTGGACGAATGATCTTTACAGTCAAAAATGATTTTATGATTTCCGCTCTTCTTGTAAATCCTGACCGTTGCATGTCAGTTACAATCAGCAGTAATGAGAAAAACTGCAACCCAATCTATCACGGAATAAAAGACAGATGTACCAGAGAATCTTTACTCTGCCGAAGAACAAGCATGAAAGAGATGCTTTCCTCTCACGATTATATGCATTCCATCTTGTCTCTTCATTCAAAATGGGGAATTGGTCACATGACAGAGCATTTCCTGCCAGATGATCTGTTTCATGAAATTCTTGATTTGCTTAAAAGTAGTAACGACGAATTGTTCTTTGATGAAGATCACCTTTGTTATCTTCATTCTATGACACAAAGAACACTCGCAGAATCAGAAATTGATCTTTTTATCCACTGCCAGGCATTATCAGATCTTGTAGTTGATGGAAATCTTGATTTTTACGACCAGAAAGTTCATCTTACTTTATCGCAGAGAAAAAAGTACTTCAATCATTTACTACATGTATTTGAGACGAATTCCAACCTTACCTTTAAGCTTGCAAAAGAACCAATGATCCTTGATTTCAAATATCAAACTAATCAATGTATCTTTTTGTCGGACCAGTTTTCTTATATTCGATTAAACACATATAACTGGGCAAATAATCTTGCGATCATTAATCATCCAAACCTTAAACATATGTTTGACCGTTTCTTTAACGCGGTATGGAATGATGCGACTAGTGAACTTCTCTCTGATTACAGTGAAATACATTCATTTTTCATCCATATCATTCAACAAATCAATATTTTATCAGAAATATAGATCATAACTTACTTTTTATGTAGCTGCAACATGCGATAAAATCGTTATTTTTTTATGTTGCAGTTGCTTTTTGTATAAAAATCAAAAAAAGTCATTTTTTTTCAAGTTTATTCTTATCAATTCATTCTTTTCTATGATAAACTAGAATTCAGCATTTAATTAATTATTATTTTTATATAAATGAATTAATGCAAAAACTAAAAAAAGAGGTTGTTATGATGAGTATAAAACAAAAATTGACTGGAAAACCAAGTATTGATCGTCCATGGATGCAATATTATCCACAGGAGATGATTGAAAATCTTACTGTTCCAAATTCTACAATTTATGAATATTTAATGTATAATTGTCCAGGTGATGATGTTGTTGCCATTCACTATTACGGACGTGACATCACATGGAAACAGATAAAAGAAGAAACAGACAAGGTTGCACGTGCTTTAAAGGCTGTTGGTTTTGGCGAAAACGATGAAATTCCTATGTTCCTAAGATCTGTGCCTGAATTTATCTTCCTGCTTTTAGGTGCAGAAAAAATCGGAGCTTCTCTACTTTGTCGAGATAATACAATTGAAGAAAATGTTGCAGCTGTCAAGAAAGCTGGAGCAAAAATAATTTTTGCTCATGATTTTCTTTCACAGGAAGATTTTAACAAATTCCGTGCTTGTGGTGTCCGTGAAGCAATCCTTTTAAGCCCACTGCGCAGTGCTGACAAATCAACTCTTCCTGATTACAGCTGGGATTTCTTAAATTCCCAATATACAGATTATCCTGCTTATGGTCCTTGTACTATGACATGGGATGACTTCCTTGCATTAGGCGAAAACTACACCGGGGAGGTAGAAGCACCTAAAGACATCCATCGTCCTTTATTCCGTGCATACACAAGTGGATCTACAGGTCCATCTAAACAGGTAGTCCATTCTGCGTTTTCTATGGTTGGTGCCGTACAGCAAATGAATTTCTACGGTTCCTCTGATCAATTTCGTCCAACATGGATGGTAACATTATTGCCACCATCTCTGGTTGCTGTTGTTGTTTCTATGGTATTATTGCCACTTGCATCCAACAAACTATTGATCCTTTGCCCATTTGTTGCAGCTGAGGACGTTGACCTTGAGATGATGCGCTATCGTCCAAACTGCTGGCCACTGATTCCGATGTTTATCGAGCTTGTTATGCGCAATGGAAGAGTTCCTGACGACTATGATATGTCTCATTTAATCTCTGCTGGTGCAGGATGCGAAGCATACAATAACAACCAGTTAGAACGTGCCCAGAAGTTCTTAAATGACCATAACTGTAAAACACGTTTTACCGCTGGATATGGATGCAGTGAAGCAGGATCTAACATGAGTCTTCCTATGTCCGCTCATCCAATTGGAAATGGAAACGTTGGAATTCCTATGCCACTGACTACAATCTCTATCTTCCAGCCAAATACAGAGGAAGAATGTACATATAATCAGTTAGGTGAGATTTGCCAGTCTGGTCCTGGAACAATGCTTGGATATGACAATAAGAAAGCAACTGATAACGCAATCAAACTCCATTCTGACGGCAAAAAATGGCTGCATACAGGTGATATTGGTTATATGACAGAAGATGGAACCATCTTTGAATTGACACGAGGAAGCGCTCCTCGTTATGGTGGAGGAGATCTTGCGACACTTCCAATGGAAAATCTGCTTGCTGATGCGAAAATTGAAGGAATTGATGACGAATTCTTTGTAATCATTCCTGATGAGGAACATCATCGTTGCTTCCTACCATATCTATTTGTAGTTTTAGAAGATGGTTATTCAGTTGACGATATCCGCGAAAAGGTTACCGAATGTCTGGAGCCATATATGTATCCGGTTGATATCATTGAACTTGAAGAACGTCCATTCTTCCATTTCAAGACAAATCGTATTGGTTTGACAAATGATATTTTAAATGGCAAATTCGAATAAATAAAAAAAGTCGAAACACTTTGATTTTATATTATACGTGTTTCGGCTTTTTCATTTATTATTTATTTTACTGTGATTTTCACTCGTGCTTTCTTTTTACCTCCAATCACTGTAATCACACAAGTTCCCCTTTTTTTTGCTGTAATCTTTCCTTGGTTACTTACTGTTGCAATCTTGCTCCTGGATGTTTTATAAATAATTTTTTCATTAGCTTTTGCCGGTATTTTCTTAACTTTCAGTTGATAGTTTTTTCCTATTCCACGCAAAACTACAGTTTTTACATTAGGTTTTAATTTCTTAATCGCAACTTTTTTTTGTACTGTAACTTTGACTTTCGCACTAGCTCCACTCTTCATTATTACTGTGATATAACAAGTACCTTTAGATTTCGCAGTTATTTTTCCATTTCTATCCACTGTTACAACCTTCTTATTCGATGAAATCCATTTGGATATAGAATCTGAACTAATCTTTTTAATAACTGTTAATTTATATGTATTCTTAGCAATAAGCGTAAGAGTCTTTTTAGATAATGAAACATCTGCTTTTTCTACCGTCACTACACAACTTAATTTCATATTGCTCTTTGTTGTTACTGTAATGACCACTTTCCCTGGTTTTTCTCCGTAAATCTCATTCCCCTTAACACGGACAATTCCATTCTTTGCTGCTTTTAAAGATTTTATATAATCATTAGGATAATTAGAATTTAAATCTATTTCTTTCCCTTCTGTAACATGGACAGTTAATTCCGTCTCTTCAATAGATACATCCGGAGTAAGCCTTGCTATCATCTTTGCACGATTATCATTATAAAACTTTCCTTGGAATTTACATTTTGCTGTATATTCTTCTATTCCTTCTTCAATACAGTTGCTTTTCTTGATCACTTTAGATGTTATTTCGCATTCAACCTTCTCTATATTTCCACACGATGAACAAACAAAAGAAGCCTCACAGCTTTTCTTATCATCACTCCATATAAATTCCGGCTTCTTATAGTTATGTTCCAACGCATCAGAAATCACCTGATTACAGAATGTACAACGGTATTTTTTTACTTGAGAATCATAGATATAATGATGATCTACTTTATCATCTGTCACTTTACAAGTGCTTTCTTTAATTCTTCCACAAACTTTGCAACGTTCTTCACTAAATCCTTTCCGTAAGCAAGTCGGATCTACTTTCACCGTCTCATACTCATGATCATCACCAATCAAATGCGTCATATCAATCATTTCTTTTGCATTCGCACATTTTTTAAATTGTGCATTATTACACATGAGTGTTTCTCCTAAAGATCCATAATAAGGAACATAATTTAACGCTTCTCTCTCATAAGAATACATACCACTCAAATTAGTTGCAAGAGATACATACATCTTCCCATCATCTTTAATCGAAAGACCTGCAATTGGATGTTCTACAAAATTGTAATTTGTATTATCTCCGGCTTTATCTGTCAAAAAAAAGCCTTCTCTGATTGGTGATATTGCATTATCTTTTTTGATATATAATTTATTATATTCCTTAATCTTTACTACACTTGCATCTTTCAGAGAATAAGCATAAATCTTATTTCCAAGATTAAAATACAAACTTCCATTATATAAGCTGGCACTATGCTGCAATGCTGGATAAACCTTATTATAAACGATGTCTCTTTGATATTCTTCTTTGATTTCCTCATTCGTTTCCATCAAAGTACCATCTGTGTTATAAACCCGTCCTGATTCATAATCAATTAAAGTTTGCATTTTCCCATTCTCTCTCTTGCGCATTACAAGTTGGTCTTTTTTATCAATATACTTATAATTTCCAATAACTCCAGATACTTGGCTTTCCGGAATCACCTGAGGTTTTACATAATACCAAGCTTGATCATCATGAGATATCTCTGAAGAAACATTCGTATACCATTCATTACTATAATTAGTATCTACACATTTTTCCTTGTATGCACCATCAATCTTATTTGAAGATAGGTTCAACCAAGTTTCCATATTACCTTCTGTATACAAGAAAAATCTATGGCTGCAATTTCCATCTGTTTGAGTTCTTAATCTAGCAACCTCATCAATCTTGCTATCATCAAAACTTGGGTCTAAATAATACCAATTCCCCTTTATTTTAACAACATTCATATAATGAGGATTTCCATTCGTGTACTTAGAATAATCTATAATGTAATCATCACCAACTTCTTCCTTTGTCTTCCATGTTCCATCTGCATGTTTATAAATCTCCGGATGCATATTTTGAACTAGATAAGCATATGCTGCAGCATACCCTAAACAAATCGCTTTCTTATTATTTAATGCACCAAAAACTGTACTGGATAAAAATCCACTACCACCATTTCCGTTTTCTTCTAAATAATCTGTATCAAACGAAGTACGATTTGCCAACGCATCATGTACAACAAGCAGTTTCTCAATTTCCGACATATCATCATCTGTCTTGGAAAGAATTTCATCTTTAATTTTCAAAAGATTCTCCCCATAATTCTTTACATACATTTCAAGACTATATTTTATGCCTAATATTGTCTGATCTAACTGATTCAAATTCAAATTATTTTCATCAAGCTCAGCCAATTCTATGATTGCCCCCAATGGAGTCTCTTCCGTATCTTTATCTGCAAAATACGGAACTGCAACACCAAAATAATCTGGATTCGCCTCATAATACTTCTGCAATTCGACATAGTCACTGATTCCCTGTTGTTTTAGTTTCTCTTGTGAATCATCCGCATCTGTCTTTTCCTCTATCTCATTAATTTCATTGATCACAGATTTTAAACTTTCATCTGTCTGTACTTTGATTGTCTGTACAGAACCACTCTCATCTGTTTGATAAGTACATTCCATCAAGCCTATTGTTCCGTAATCTTTTTGAAGTTCCGTTACTATTTGCTTTGTTTCAGTTTTATTAAGCTGATATTGTGAAACATCTATCGACGTCTTTCCATCTTTTCCAAACAACTGTTGCTCGATTACTTCTTTCGCTTCAACACTTGCCTGTACATTCACATGAGTATTTGGAAAATTTAAAAATAAAAAGACAAACAATACCATCATAATCCCCTTTTTTATGATTTTACTTAGTTTCATCTATAAACCTCCACAAACAAACTCCGATCACAACAAATAAGTGTAATCGGAGCATGTTCATCTCATGTTATTTTTTAATTTTAACTGATTTTTGTTTGCTCCATGCACTATAATATGTTACATTAGAGACTTTCTTGTAAGATCTGATTCTTACTTTATACGTCTTACCTTTTTTCAATTTACTAATTGTCTTTGTCTTAGCTTTTGATGAAGCTTTAACTGTCTTAGCTTTTGATTTACCAGTTACATATTTAATCTGATATCCTGTAGACTTAGAATTCTTCGTCCATTTAATGTAAGCCTTCTTACCTTTTTTATTTGTAAGACTTGAGACTTTCATTGTACTTAAACGATATCCTGTCTTAACAGATGAATCTGCACTTGATACTGTCTGGTTTCCATTATAATATGTTACAACTTTGTATACATATTTCTGGCCATTCTTTGTTGCTTTCTTATCACTGTATTTTGCTGCATTTGCAGATTTTACAGTTGCAATCTTCGTGAACTTCTTACCATTAGTACTGCGGTATACATAATATCCACTTGCTTTGTTAACTTTGTTCCAAGATACTGTCATGTAACTTGTTGCATTTGCAACAGTTGTTACCTTAGCAGTCTGTGGAACGATCGTAAGTGTTGCTATGTTACTTGTTACTCCTACATCAGCAGTTACTTTTACATAGTATACACCTGGATCAGTTGGTTCACTGATTTCATTCTTACAAGCATTATCAGAATAGTAGCTATATTTTAAGTCTTTAACGTCTCCAACAACTTTTGGTGCATCAATTGAAATTGATTTTCCTGTGTAAACTTCTTTCTTTGATGTTAAAGTGATTGTTGGTCTCTTGTGTCCACATACTGTACAAATACCATTGTTGTCATATTTATGACCAGTTTTCTTCACTGTCTCAACTTTTGTTTCTGTATATGCTTCACCTTGGAATTTGACAACTGCTTTATATGTGTATGTTCCATCTTCTGTACATGTAGGTTCTACTTTTTCAGCTATGATCGTACCATTATCTGTTGTGGCGTTTTCTTTCACTGGCACAATTTCTTCTTTTTTACATTTTTCACATGTAAATGTTGCTGCACAAATCATATTTCCTTTGTCATCTTTACTCCAACTGTAAGATGGTTTTCCATATTTATGTCCTGTTGCTTTTACTACTTCCTTATATGTATCAGAATTTGTATATGTCTTACCTTCAAATTCACAAGATGCAGTATAAACAATTTCTCCATCTTCTTCACATGTTACTGCCTTTGTAGTCTCTGGAGTGATCGTACAATCGACATCTTTCACGTGTTTTGCATCATTTTTACATGTAAATGTTGCTGTACATGTCTTATGATCATCTGACCATTTGAATGTTGGCTCTCCATAAGCATGTCCTAAAGCTGCAATCTCATCTGTATCCTTTGTTTCAGAGTATTCTTTTCCTCCTACTTCCACTGTTGCTGTATGTGTCGTTTTTCCAGCTGTTTCACATGTTGGTTCTACCTTCTTAGATGTTATTTTACAATCTGGTTTTTCTTCTTTTCCACAATTCATGCACTTAACAGTTGCTGTACATGTCTTAAGATCATCTGACCACTTAAATGTTGGCTCTCCATATGTATGCTGGCCTGCTTTTACAGTCACTGGTTTTGATACTTTATATTCTTTTCCATCGATTGTTGCAGTTGCTACATAAGTAACATCTCCACCTTTTTCACAATCAAAACCGTCTGGCTTCTCTACTTTGATATCTTTTGTATTTGCAGTTTTTGTAAGTTCTTGTGTATTTTTGTTCTGATCATCTAATAAAGCGTCTAATTCTTTATCTCGACATACAGTACAAGAAACTGTTACTTCTGCTTCTGTATTGTCATCATTCCATGTTGCTGTTGCATTTCCATATGTATGTTCTGCTGTTTCACCATCTGGAAGAGATGACTGTGCATCTAAACATTTTGTACATAAATAGTAGGTACCAGACTTTCTATTACCAGCATCATCTTTTGTATAATAAAGATCATTTGCTTTGATATAATGATGTCCTGTTGCTTTCTGATCTGTATCTTCTTTCGTGTCAGCTTTGACAATGCCACAGTCTGCATCTGTACAACGTTCTTCTGTGAATCCATTTGCATCACAAGTTGGATCGACTGTTACTTTATCAAAATGATGTGCTGATTCATCTGTTGAAGAAACTTTTGACATATCCAGTGTATCTACAAAATTTGCACTCCACATAAATTCCTGGTTGTCGTTATCTCCGCCTCTTGAGATTGTCTGATTGCCCATCTTATAGTTCATGTATTCACTATTGTAGTTTGTTTCTTCATATTTATAATCAGATGCATAACAATAGTTTGTTGCAATAGATACATACATCTTTCCATCATCTTTAATCGCTAATGCAGCAATTGGATGATTCTTTACTGTATGAACCGTCTTGTCTTTGTCAGTTGTTACTGTAAATGACATTCCTGTGAATTCATTATCTTCATCCTGCTGTGCGGAAACTGTATTGTATTCTTTAACTTCTGTAATCTTATCTGACTCTAAATCATATTTGAAAATCTTATTATTAACATTAAAGTATAATGCACTGTTATAATAACCTACAGAATGTGTAATTCCAGCATATTTTTTTGAATTCACATCATTATCTACTGCAAATTCTTTTTTAACAAGTTCTGCAGCTTCTTTATTATCACTCTTTGTGTCTCCTGTAGATAAGTTAAGAAGAACTTCTTCTCCATCACTTGAAGTTAATCCAGATTTGCGAGGAACTCGAACAATCTGTTCTTCTCCCTTTTTATATCCACCTGACTGGCTGTAGCTAGATGTATTCTTTATATAATAATAATATGTATCATCATAAGAAACCGGTCCCTGCGCATTGTTTACCCATGAATCTTCATATGTAGTATCTGTCGCAACATTTTCATATAATGTATCAATGTAATCAAAGTTTCCATCAAACTGTTTTCTTAAAGTTGTATCACTTACTAAGAAATAAGAATGAGTCATATTACCATCAGTCTCAACTCTATTACGCTGCATACATTCTACATAAATGTCATTGTAGCAAGAATCTACATAGTACCATTTTCCATCAACTTTTGCTGCACTAAAGAAATGAGGGTTATTGAAATTAGATGTTTCTCCTAACATTTCTACTTCAGAATTCCACTGAATTCTAACAAAATCCATCATATAATCAGGTGTTCCACCTTCTTCATAGATTTCGTTTCCCTGATCGTCTTTAACCGGATTTCCATCTTCATCTTTCTTCAGTACTTTTGTTATATACTGTTTGTTTCCTTCACTATCTAAGATAGCGTTACCATCAGCATCTGTCTTCAGTTCTAATTTACCGTTAACTTCATCTTTTGTCTTCCATGTTCCATCAGAGTTTTTGTAAACTTCTGGGAATGCGCACTGCACAAGATAGTTATAAGCTGCTGTATATGACATACATACAGATTTTCTATTTGTAAGAGTTCCAAATGCTGTTGATTTATATAATTCTGCAAATGGATCAGCTGCTGCTTTCTGAACTTTTGCTTCAACTGCCTGTTTGCTTGTATCTTCTGAACTAGAATCCTTTTTCTGATTCTTCATGATATCAGCCATATCAAAATTACTGTAATTACCTAACCAGTCATTCAGTACTAGTAATTTCTCAGCTGTTGTCATGCCATCCTTAATATGGGACAGTGCCTGTTTTCTAGCGGCTAACAGCTCATCTCCATGAACCTGAACCAATCCTGGCAATGCCTGTTTAAATCCATCAACTAACTGTTGAACTTGGTCGATCGTTACTCCACCTTCAACTCCGATTGCTGCTCTTGGAATATCAGCAACAGAAAGTAAGGCACTGATTGGTCCTTCTTTTGCATCTTTTGATGTGAAGTATGGTACTGCAATACCAAAGTACTCTGGCTGAGATTCATAGTATGACTGAAGTTCAGCATAACTTTTCTCTACTTCTTCCATTGTAGCTTCTGAAGCCTTATCCTCATCACTAGCAGCATCGTTGATTGCTTCTAATTCATCAACTGCCATTAAATAAGTTACATCCGTCTCAACATTTACAGTTTCGACTTTTCCTTCAGAATTTGTATCATAAGTAACATCTGTTAATTTAGACAGACTATTATCTTTTAATACTTTGTTTGTAGCTTTCTTTACTTCTGCTTTTGATGCATCATAATCAGATACATCGATCTTTGTCTGGTCACGATCTTTGACGATTCCTTCTTCAATCGTATCCTGTAAACTCTGTGTTGAAGCTGCAGATTTTGATTTGCTCTCTGCCTTCTTCGTTTCTGTTGTTACTTTCTTTGCTGCTGTCGTAGCTGCTGCTTTTGTTGCGCTTTCTACAGCTTTCTCTGCTGTTTCTTGCGCCTGTGTTGCTTCTTTAGTTGCATCGGAAGTTGTTGTCTCTTCATTTAATGCTGTGGAAGCGTCTGTAGCAGCTGCTACTGTTGGCATAGGCATCATGCTGACATTAACTGTCAAGACTGTTAACCATGCCAGAATCTTCTTCATCTTCCTCATAGTTCCTCCTTCTCATGAACTCATGTGTTAATTATTTTGTTCTATGGTTATATAACTCATCGAGTCCTATAACCCCCCTATAATACAAATGTCAAAAATATATGCGATATCTTCCTGACCTAAGGAAAATATCGCAAACAAATTGCGATCATTTGTATTCATCATCACATGTATATTATACATTTATTGGTACTTTTCGTCAATTATTTCTTCTGTTTTAAATACACTTTCTTTTTAATAGGTAAATTCATTTCATTCACATAAACTTATTAAGTTTTTATAAAATACAACATTCTCATTTGACTTCATACATATTCCGTGTTAAAATCACTAGCGTTAAAAACTTTGGGTTTTGAGTTTTTGACAAAATATGATTGAAAGGAGTTTTATAAGATTTAAGCGCCATGCACCTTCCTGATACGGAAACAGACTGATGATCGTCTGATAGGAAGGTTAACGAGGAGGAAAGTGATCGAGAGATTCGGCGGATGCTTTCCCGCAGTTCCAGACTACGTGATATACTGAGTAAACCCATGAGTGATCATGAAACAGAGGCAGTATAATCTGGACAAAACCGCATATGATTTAGAAAAAGAAAATAAAAGATTTATTTGGAAGTTTTTTACATATCTACACTTCCTTTTATTTCTTTGCGCAATTTTAAGGAGATTTATATTATGTGTGGAATTATTGGATTTACTGGAAATTTACAGGCACCTGGAATTTTAGTTGATGGATTACAGCAGTTAGAATACAGAGGATATGACAGTGCCGGAATCGCAGTAAATAATGGATCAGAAACTAAGATCGTAAAAACAACTGGAAAAGTTACAACACTTCGTGAGAAAGTTGAAGCTACTGCTGACCTTGCTGGAACATGCGGTATCGGACATACTCGCTGGGCAACTCATGGTGGTGTTACAGAAGTTAACGCACATCCTCATGTATCTGGAAATGTAACTCTGATCCATAACGGAATCATTGAAAACTACAAAGAATTAGCTGCTTCCTTAAAAACAAAAGGATTTACTGCTATTTCCGAAACTGATACAGAAGTAGCTGCTATGTTGATCGATTCTTTATATGATGGAGATCCATTTGCAGCATTAAAAGAAGCAGATCAAATGCTAGAAGGAGCTTATGGTTTCTGTGTTATGTTTAAAGATCATCCAGGCGAGATCTACTGCATGAGAAACGCCAGTCCTTTAGTTGCTTCCCATACAGAAGACGGATCTTTTATCGCTTCTGACATGGTTGCATTATTAAAATACACAAAAGATTATTTTGTTGTACCAGAAGAACATATCGTTGTCATGAAAGCTGACAGCATTACATTATATACAATGGACGGAACTGTAGTGGAACCTAAGATGCTTCACGTTGACTGGGATACAACAGCTGCCCAGAAGGGTGGATACGATTTCTTCATGCAGAAGGAAATCTATGATCAGCCAGAAGCTCTTCATAATACGATCATGCCACGTATTCACAATGGTCATGCAGATTTCAGTGCAGATAATATCTCTGATGATATCTTTAAAGGCGTAAATCGTGTGATCGTGACAGCTTGTGGTACTGCATGGCATGCAGGACTGGTTGGAAGACATCTGATCGAAGCTATGATCCGCATTCCTGTAACCGTTGAATTAGCTTCTGAATTCCGTTACATGAATCCGATCTTAGATGAACATACATTAGTTGTTGTGATCACACAGTCTGGTGAAACAGCTGACTCTCTTGCAGCACTTCGTCTTGCAAATGAACGTGGAGCAAAAACAATCTCTATCGTTAATGTGAAAGGATCAAGTATTGCTCGAGAAAGTGATTATGTATTATATACACATGCAGGTCCTGAGATCGCTGTTGCAAGTACAAAAGCGTTCTCTGTACAGTGTGCAGGTATGTATCTGATCGCATTAAAACTTGCAGAAGTTAACAACTTAATGACAGATGAACAGATGAAAGATTTCTGTGATAAATTTGAACAGGCGATCGGAACTGTTGAAGAAGTCTTAAAGATGGATGATTATATCAAAGGAATCTCAGAAAAGATCAAAGATACATTCTCTGCTTTCTATCTTGGAAGAGGATTAGATTACGGTATTGCTTGTGAAGCCTGCTTAAAATTAAAAGAAATCTCTTATGTAAATGCAGAAGCATACTGTGCCGGAGAATTGAAACATGGAACAATTTCTCTGATCACAGAAGGTGTACCTGTTATTGCGATTGCTACACAGGAAAATGTCTTACCAAAATTAATGGCAAACGTTGAAGAAGTAAAAGCTCGTGGTGCTCATGTGATCGTAGTAACAGATAAAGACATGAGTAATTACGAAGGAATCTATGATGATTTGATTCAGGTTCCTGCAACAGACGACCTGTTTGCAACATTTGCTTCTACCGTTGCATTACAGTTACTTGCTTATCATGTCACAGTATTCAGAGGATATGATGTAGACCAACCAAGAAACCTGGCTAAATCTGTAACTGTAGAGTAGGCATTGAGTTGACGTGTTCAACACGCCACAACCTAGATTCACAGAACAAAGAAACTTATATAAAAAGAAGTGATAGAGTTTAAGGCTTCCGCACCAAATTCTATCACTTCTTTTTATTCATATATCATTTAATTTTGATTCAAAAAAAACATCTTCTATTATAATTCTACTCTTCCGTATAATATCTGCCCAAAGCATCCGCACCCATGATCGCAGCATACAGATCTTCTGGCTCCACATCAAATGGCATATTCCCCATTGTATCATCTGGCGCACATGCAAGACGTGCCACTTCCATGATCTGCTCTGGTTTCACTTCCTCGATTCCTAATCCTTTTAATGTTACAGGAAGTCCAATTTCACTGCAGAAATCAATCACTTCCATGATCTCATCTTCTCCCGCATCTTCTAATACCAGCTGAACCAGTGTTCCGAATGCCACCTTCTCTCCATGATACATCTTATGTGTTTCTGGAATCGCTGTAAATCCATTGTGGATCGCATGAGCCCCTGCTAATCCTCCACTCTCAAATCCAATTCCTGATAAATAAGTATTAGCTTCAATAACATTCTCCACAGCTTTTGTACAAATTCCTTCTTTAGCTGCTATCATTGCCTGTACTCCATTTTCCATTAATGTATCATAGCATAATTGAGCAAGATTCATTGCTGCCAATGTACATTTACCTCCAACACAGTTACTTGCATCAGATCTTTTACATGCTCTCGCTTCAAAATATGTCGCTAAAGCATCTCCCATTCCTGAGATCAACAGTCTTACTGGTGCTTTACAAACGATATCGGTATCTACCATGACCATATCTGGGCTTGATGGCAAGAACAGATATTTTTCAAAAACACCTTCATCTGTATAGATAACAGATAATGCACTGCATGGTGCATCCGTAGATGCGATCGTTGGCACGATGATCACTGGTTTCTTTGTATAATAGGCAACCGCTTTTGATGTATCATGAATCTTACCACCGCCAATTCCAATGATCACATCACTTCCTGCTTCTTCCACGATCTTTATAATTCGGTTGATCTCCGTCATACAGCATTCTCCATTGAACACATCATAAACAAGATTGCTGTCTTTATTTCCTTCATTGATCGCCGGTTCTACTCTTTTTCTTCCAGATGCACTCGTCAGAATAAAGAGATTCTTTCCAAATTTATCTGCATAAGAACAAAGATTCTTCATCTCTCCTTTACCTTGAATGTAGCGTGTTGGACTTCCAATAATTGCTGCCATAATATTTCCCTCCATATCAACTCTATTTCTCATCATGATACCATGGTCAAAATACCATTTGATATCAACATCTCGTTATTATTATAACACTATTTTTGTTATATTTAAACATAAATATATTTATATTCATTCTTTTTTTATCTATTTTTACCCGCAAGTTTATTATTTTTTTATTTCTCACGTTAATATATTGTCAAATTTTCGTTTAGATTTTTTTATTTTCTTGCCTTTTTTATCATTTTTCCATATACTTATACATACTGAATACAAAATCCGACAAAAGGAGACATTTACAAATGATGATCAAAACTTTATTTTTGCTAAGCTTTCTCTTCTTTATCTACTCATTTATTGGCTGGATCTTAGAAGTGGTACAATCAGCATTTCATCAGAAACGTTTGGTAAACCGTGGTTTTATCAACTCACCGCTTTGTATTTCCTATGGAATCGGAGCTATCGTTATTACGATCAATACGCATCAGATGACCGGCCTATGGATCTTTGCTGCCGCCATGATCGATGCCACAGTCATTGAATGGTTTGGCGGACATTTTATTGAACATTTTTACCATGAACGCTGGTGGGATTATTCCAAAAATAAATGGAATCTTGATGGCTACATCTGCCTGTCCCATTCGGTTTTCTGGGGACTTTTAGGATATATTGGAGTAAAGTTTGTCAATCCACTGCTCTTTAAATTTTATCATCTGATCCCGCCATTTATCCGGCATCTTATCATTTTTATCCTTCTTGCAGTCCTGATCATTGATATTTTAGCAACCACGATCGTTGTCTTTGGAAAAAATATCGATAAACGACGTTGGGAATCTGCGGATGCTTATCTTACAAAGATCAGCGTGAAATTGAGTTCGTTGATAACATCTTATGTGGATCGTCGTGTTGAACGTGCTTATCCACAGCGTAAATTAAAACTGCCAACGATCCCAAAAACTGGTGTATTTGCCCAGGGATGCGGTTTTTATAAGGTGTTTTTGTTATTTTCCATCGGTTCTTTGCTTGGAGATATCATTGAAACAATCTTCTGTCGTTTGAAGATGGGCGTCTGGATGAGCAGGAGCAGCCTTGTATGGGGTCCTTTTAGCATTGTGTGGGGATTTGCCTTTGCTGGTGTTACATTGCTTCTATACCGCTATAAAGATCGTTCAGACAGCTTTCTATTTTTAACTGGTACTTTTCTTGGCGGCGCCTATGAATATCTCTGCAGCGTTTTAAGTGAAATCGTCTTTGGAAAGGTTTTTTTGGATTACAGTAAAATGCCTTTTAACTTGAATGGAAGAATCAATCTTCTTTATTGTTTCTTCTGGGGAATTGCAACCGTTGTCTGGTTTAAGAGGATTTATCCTTTCTTATCCAATCTGATCGAGAAACTTCCGATTGCATTTGGAACTGTATTTACATGGATCATTGTCGTTTTCATGGTATTAAATATGTTCATGTCACTATCTGCCTTGATCCGTTATGATCAGCGTGACAAAAAAATACCTGCTTCTAATTTCTTTGAACGATATCTGGATACCCATTATAACGACCAGAAAATGAAACTCATCTATCCTAAAGCAAAGAAAGTGCATTGATCGAGGTACTTTTACAAAAACTTCTGATGCAGAAAAAGGGAATGAAACTAACATTTTGTTGTTTCATTCCCTTTTCTTATCTTTTCTTTAAAATATGATCCTATCCGATCACATCACTCATATCATACATACCTGCTTCTTTTCCTGCAAGATAAAGAGCCGCACTGACTGCTCCCTTTCCAAAAATAGCTCTGCTGTATGCAGTATGTTTTAACTCAATAACTTCATCCTGTCCTGCAAAGATGATCTCATGTTCTCCAACGATCGTTCCACCACGGACTGCTGAGATTCCAATCTCTTTCTTTGGACGCTGTTCTCTTCTCTGGCTTCTGTCATATACGAATTCATATTCGTTATTCAACGGCTCATTGACAGCTTCTGCAAGCGCGATTGCTGTTCCAGATGGTGCATCTAACTTTCTTCTGTGATGTTTCTCCACGATATCAATATCAAATCCTGCATCTGCTAATAACTTTGTCATAGATTTTAATACTTTGAATAATGTGTTAACTCCTAATGACATATTCGCAGAACGAAGAACTGCTGTCTTCTTACTTGCTTCATGAACTCTTTCTAACTGTTCATCGCTTAATCCTGTTGTACATAACACAACTGGAATCTGTCTCTCTACTGCAAAATCCAGTAAGCCATCAACGGCTGGTGCTGCGGAAAAGTCGATGATCGCATCAACTTCTACATCACACGCATTGATATCTGTAAATACAGGATAATCGTTGTGCCCATCATCCACACGGTCAACACCGCATGCCATAACAGCTCCTTCTGTCTCTTCTACGATCTTGCTGATCACCTGTCCCATGACTCCATTGCAGCCATGCATCATAATCTTAACCATCTTTTGTAACTCCTTAAAGAATTCCTGCTTCTTTCATTGACTGAATTAATACCTGTGCGTGATCCTCTTCCATCTCTGTTAATGGACGGCGAACGATATTTTTACAATATCCCATCTCTGCTACTGCACGTTTTGCAGGAATTGGGTTTACTTCGCTAAATAAGTTATGGATCACATCCATGTATTTTAACTGGATATCTAAACTTCCTTTGACGTCCCCTTCTAAGAACTTCATTACCATATCATGAGTTTCTCTTGGTGCTACATTGGATAATACAGAGATGACACCTTTTCCACCTAATGCTAAAAGAGGTACAACCTGATCATCATTTCCTGAATAAATATCTAAGCATCCGTCTGCTAATGCTGCAAGAGTTGCTACCTGACCGATATCTCCGCTTGCTTCTTTGATCGCTACGATATTATCAACACTCTTCGCGATCTTCACTGCTGTAGCTGGCTGGATGTTTGTTCCTGTTCTTCCTGGCACATTGTACATGATGATTGGAATATCTACAGAATTACCAACTGTTGTATAATATTCTTCCAAACCTTTCTGTGTTGCTTTGTTATAGTATGGTGTTACGACTAACAGTCCGTCTGCTCCTGCTTTCTCTGATCTCTTGGCAAGATTCAGTGCTTCATCTGTGCAGTTCGCTCCTGCTCCTGCAATAACTGGAACTCTTCCATTGACATGAGAAACACATGCACTGACTACTTCGATCTGTTCGTCATGAGACATTGTAGAAGCCTCTCCTGAAGTTCCACAGATAACGATACTGTCTGTTCCGTTATCGATCTGGAAATCAATAAATTTCTCTAACTGATCATAATCCACCGATAAATCTTCTTTGAATGGTGTCACTAATGCAACACCTGCACCTGTAAAAATTGACATTTTTCTTTCCTCCTATCATCCTATGTAGCATCAACATTAAGATTCTTTGATCGTACTGATCTCATATACTGCATCTGCATATGGAATCAATGCTTCTGGAATCTGCCGTCCTGTCATGATGATCGTCTGGTCATCACTACGATTTTCTAACATCTCCACCAGTTCTTCGGTCTTTAATAGTCCAAGGTCCAAAAGTCCAAGCACTTCATCTAAAACGACCATGTCGCACTGTCTTGTATCTATGACTTTATGTGCATATTTTAATCCATTATAAATAAAATGATCTTGTTCTTTCTTCTCTTCTTCATTCAAATCCTCATACAATCTCTCGTACTTTTCAAAACGAAACAACTGTACTTCTGGTTCTAAACGTTTGAAAAAGCTTAATTCTTCGGTCTCCTTTCCTTTCAGGAACTGAACCATAATGATCTGCTTTTCCTGCCCGGCTGCTTTCACACACTGGCCGATCGCACAGGATGTCTTTCCTCTGCCCTGGCCACAGTATATTTCCACTCGTCCTTCCATCTTTTCACCTCAAAGAATCTTCCTTTTGTAGTAATATATTTGGTTTAGGATATTATATCATTTCTGATACTATAAATACAACTTATTCTTCATCCTTTTCATGAAACTCCAGTTTATTTACTGATACCTCATATGCAACTCGTCTGATCAGTTCATTCTCTGATATTCTTTTCTGGTATTCTCTGCTTTGAATTCTTCCGATCAGCTGAATTCTTGAACCGATTTCAAGATTCCCTGCAAATCTCGCATTCCTTCCCCAGCAGATGCATGGTATGTAGTCAGACTTGCCATAGGAACGGTTCACCGCAAGCAAGATGTCACAAATCTCTCTTCCTAGCGGTGTCATCCGATATACTGGCTGCTTACAGATAAATCCATCTAAAATGATCTGATTCGGTCTGACTCCGTCCATACTTTCTATAAATTCCAGATCTCTGACGAATACAGATAAGATCAAATGATTACGATTCTCCTCGTGCTTGTTGAAGGAACGGAATTGACCGCAAGCTCTTACAAGCATTCCTTTGTAATCTTTTGTCACATCAACGAGCCGCTCTGATATTAATAATGGTATCTCGTCTGTTGCTTCACTTAATCTGTTTACTAAAAGTTTGACTGTATAAAATCCTTCTCCGAAAATCTCATGGCTGTATTCAAACGCTGAATTGATACGTCCGCAAACCTCCACTTGATTATGATTGATTCCCTGCTCTGTCATACTCTTTCTCCCTTCTTGTGTTCTATTAGTATACTTTAAATCGTATTCCAATTTTGACACAATTAGAAGAAAAATCCTTCGACAAAGTTAGTCACACTTTTTCGACATGTTTTAAACGGCTTTCATACCGTGCATGATCTTATGAGAATTTTGCACGTTTTCTCATTGTTGGATCTAAGATCTTCTTGCGGATACGGATATTCTCTGGAGTGATCTCAAGTAATTCATCCGTATCGATAAACTCTAATGCCTGCTCTAAGCTTAAGATCTTTGGAGGAGATAATTTTAATGCATCATCTGATCCTGAAGCACGTGTATTTGTAAGCTTCTTGCTGCGGCATACGTTGATCTCGATATCTTCTGTTTTACCAGTCTGTCCGATGACCATTCCACCATATACTTTCTCACCAGGTCCTACAAATAAAGTACCTCTCTCCTGTGCATTAAACAGACCATATGTGATCGTTTCTCCTGCTTCATATGCGATCAATGATCCCTGTTTACGATACTGGATATCCCCTTTGTATGGTCCATATCCATCAAACAATGTATTTAAAATACCATTTCCTTTTGTATCTGTCATAAATTCTCCACGATACCCGATCAGTCCTCTGGATGGGATAGAGAATTCAAGCCTTGCATAACCTCCATTGGCTGCTGTCATATTCTGAAGTTCACCTTTTCTCTGACTTAACTTCTCGATAACTGCCCCTGTAAATTCTTCTGGAACATCAATGACGGCAATCTCCATTGGCTCTAATTTCTTACCATTCTCGTCATAATGATATAATACTTCTGCCTTGCTGACTGCAAATTCATATCCTTCTCGACGCATGTTCTCGATCAGTACAGATAAATGTAATTCTCCACGTCCAGATACTTTATAGCTGTCCTGATTCTCACTTTCTTCCACACGAAGGCTGACATCCGTATTCAATTCTCTGAACAATCTGTCTCTGATATGTCTTGATGTAACATATTTACCTTCCTGACCTGCAAGAGGGCTGTCATTTACCATAAACTGCATAGAGATCGTTGGCTCTGAAATCTTCTGGAATGGAATTGCTTCTGCTCCATCCACATCACAGATCGTATCTCCAATTGATAAATCTGAGATTCCTGAGATCGCTACGATAGATCCTACCTGTGCATTCTTTACATCTACTTTATCAAGTCCCTCAAATTCATATAATTTTGTGATGCGGACTTTTTCTTTACGTTCTGGGTCATGAGCATTCACTACGATGCATTCTTTGTTGACTGCGATCTCACCATTATCTACTTTACCGATTCCGATACGTCCAACATATTCATTGTAGTCGATCGTACTGATCAATACCTGTAATGGTTTCTCTGGATCACCTTCTGGTGCTTCGATATGATCGATGATCGTCTCAAATAATGGTTTCATATCTTTCTTCTCATCATCAAGATCTAATGTTGCGAATCCTTCTTTGGCTGATGCAAATACAAATGGACAGTCAAGCTGTTTATCCCCTGCATCTAATTCCATTAATAATTCTAATGTCTCATCGACAACTTCGTCTGGTCTTGCTTCTGGACGGTCTACTTTATTGACACATACGATCACAGACAGATCAAGCTCTAATGCTTTCTTTAATACAAACTTTGTCTGTGGCATTGGTCCTTCAAATGCATCAACAACTAGTACAACACCATTTACCATCTTCAGTACACGTTCTACTTCTCCACCAAAGTCAGCATGCCCTGGTGTATCGATGATATTGATCTTGATTCCATTATACATAACTCCTGTATTCTTAGACAGGATCGTGATTCCTCTTTCTTTCTCGATGTCGTTTGAGTCCATGACTCTTTCTGCAACTTCTTGATTATCACGGAAGATTCCGCTCTGTTTTAACATCTCATCTACTAATGTTGTCTTACCATGATCGACATGGGCAATGATTGCAATATTTCTCACATCTTCGCGTTTCATTTATATCCTTCTTTCTAGTATCTTTCTGTATGAGTTTCGATGGCATTTATAGCTCATGCCAAGATTAACTTTCTTATTCTATCACACTCAATGAAAAGTTGCAATTTTATTATTTTGTACCAACGATATTCTTTGGCTTTTCTTCTATTATATGTTATATTTCTTATAGACCAGAAAAGGAGTTGGACATTATGAATTTACACGAACTAATTGATCGTTTGCATAAAGAGCATACATTGACAAAAGAAGAATTTATCACACTTATTAAAGAACGGAACGAAGAAAGTGCATCTTATCTTGCCTCTCTTGCCAGAGAAGAAGCTGTAAATATCTATGGAAATGGTGTTTTCCCACGTGGATTGGTAGAATTTACGAATTACTGCAAAAATAACTGCTATTACTGCGGAATTCAAGGCAGCAATCCGAATGCAAATCGTTACCGTCTGTCAAAAGAGGAAATCCTTTCTGCCTGTGAGAATGGTTACCAGCTTGGATATCGAAGCTTTGTTCTTCAAGGCGGTGAGGATCCTCATTATACAGATGAAGTTATGGTTCCTATCGTGGCAGAGATCAGAAAGTGCTACCCTGATTGTGCCATCACACTTTCTCTTGGAGAACGCTCCAAAGAAAGTTATCAAAAATTATATGATGCAGGGGCTGATCGTTATCTGCTTCGACATGAAGCTGCTGACACAGAACTTTACCAGAAACTCCACCCAGAAAGTCTTTCTTTAGAAAACCGGATCCAGTGTCTGTGGAATCTAAAAGAAATCGGCTATGCTGTAGGAACTGGATTTATGGTTGGCGCCCCTTATCAGACGGTTGAGAATCTTGCAGACGACCTGCTATTTATCAAGGAACTTGACCCACAGATGGTCGGAATCGGTCCTTTTGTTCCACATCACGATACAAGATTTAAGGAATTCCCTTCTGGAAGTGTGGAACTTACCACATACCTTGTGAGTATTCTTCGTCTGATGAATCCTCATCTTTTGCTTCCTTCCACAACAGCACTTGGTACGATTGATCCTCGTGGAAGGGAAAAAGGAATTCTTGCAGGTGCAAATGTTGTTATGCCGAATCTTTCTCCTGTTGCAGTAAGAAAAGATTATTCTTTATATGACAATAAGATCTGCACTGGAGAGGAAGCTGCTGAATGTGCTGGCTGTCTTGGAAGACGTCTTGCCAGTATTGATTATCAGCTTGTATTCAGCCGTGGAGATTATATCGAATAACCTGCTTATCAGTAGTTAAGAAAGAATCCTTGCATAGAGGATTCCATCGGAATTTCCTATGATATGAAAAAGCGTGTAGAATCTTTGAAATCCTACACGCTTTTATTCTGTCTTTTATCTGTTAAGAAATTATCTTCTTCTGCTCTTTAATAAGAACTCTGGAATGTTGATCTTAGAGCTTTCCTGTTCGATCTCTTTCATCTCAGGTTCAGAAACATAGCTTGTTGTCTGTGCTGGCTGTTCTTCCTCCATGACCTTTCCATTATGTAATGGCTGTCCTGAAAATTCCGGAGCCTGCTGTGTCTGCTGTACTGGCTTCTTCGCTGCAGCAAATCCAGTCCTTGCATTCCCTGTAATATCTGCGGATTTGATTCCTGTTGCGATGATCGTTGCGCTGATCTGATCTCCAAAATCTGCATTGACTGTACCGAAGATGACATTGACATCGTCTCCTGCTTCGTCTTTTAAGTATTCCACAGCCTGCTGTGCTTCTAACATTCCAACAGCTCCTGCGAAGTTGACGATCACATCTGTAGCTCCAGCAACAGTTGTCTCAAGCAATGGACTTTCCATCGCTGTCTTGATCGCTTCAAGTTCTTCGTCTGCAACACCCATACCGATATGTGCAATACCTTTATCTCTCATAACTGTCTGAATATCAGCAAAATCGACATTAATCAATCCTGGGTTGTAGATCATATCTGTAATTCCCTGTACACCCTGCTGCAGTACTTCATCTGCTTTCTTCAGTGCATCTGGGATCGTTGTTCTCTTATCACAGATCTGTAACAACTTGTCATTCGGAATGACGATCATTGTATCCACCTGATCCTGAAGGCGTGCGATTCCTGACATTGCATTGTTCATACGAGGCTTTCCTTCAAATGTAAATGGTTTTGTCACAACTCCAACTGTTAAGATTCCAAGTCCTTTGGAAATCTCTGCAATAATCGGTGCTGCACCTGTACCGGTACCTCCACCCATTCCACATGTTACAAATACCATATCTGATCCCTGAACCAGTTCTGTGATCTCTTCACGATTCTCTTCAACCGCTGCTTCCCCGATCTCAGGTTTTGCTCCTGCTCCAAGTCCCTTTGTCAGTTTCTCCCCGATCTGAATCTTTGTTCCTGCTTTACATAAAGATAAAGCCTGTCTATCTGTATTCACACCCACGAGTTCAACACCCTGGACATTCTCATCTACCATTCGGTTTACCGCATTGTTTCCTGCTCCACCGACTCCTATTACTAAAATCCTTGCTTGTGTGTTCTCAACACTAGGCATAATCTCAACCACGTTGTTCCTCCTTCACGCCATCTATCTAGAATGACTCCCTTAAATTCTGTACACTAACTTAATGATACCTTCTTTACTAAGTTTTTTCAACTCTTTTTTGGTTGAAAAACAGCAATTTTGTGGTCCTCGCTAAAGTACTTCATGTCAATAGTTCCACTTTTCCCTTTTACTTTCTTAAGCATCCCTGCTAATTCAGGAATCTTGATATCAATATCCTTTTTATTATAAAGATCAACCGTTATCTTATCGCTGATCAATAAGGCATTTCCATCTTCTTTGATATAAATCTGATTGATCGGAAGATTATATTTATCAATTGCAGTCGTAAGTTCTAAAAGATAAGAAAAAACTTTCTCTTTCTTGACTGGAATCTTCTCCTGCATGACCAATTCATCATATTTAAGTCCAGTAACCAATGGAACATCGTCATATTTCTTTTCATAACTTTCCAATGCATAACCATTTTTATCAAAATAGACGTATTTTCCATTATACAGAAGGCATCCAGCCCTCTTTTTTTCTTTTACCTCGACCGTGATCATATCTGGCCGGTTGATCTTTACATGAATCGAATCTATAAACGGCAGAAGATCTGGTGACGCAATCTTACATTTTAAGAAATATGCAACCGAGTTATCAATATATCCATTCTCTACAACTGCCTTTTTAACTTCTGCTTCTGTATAATAACTTAATCCAGAAATTTTGATCTGTTTTGTTTTACACGTCCCTGCAATGATCACAACCGTAAGGATCAAAACTGCAACGATACCAAGCAGTATTTTCTTCCCCGATAGTTTATGTACTTTATTCTTGTTTTTATGCTCATCCATACGGATAACTTTTTTTTCTTCCATCACACTCACCCTTATCTTATGTGAATTTTCTTAGAAATTGATAATACGATTCCCATTTCGATCATGACAACAAGGATCGATGTACCTCCATAACTGATAAATGGAAGTGGAATTCCTGTCGGTGGGATCGTGTTTGTTACAACGGCGATATTGATGAATACCTGAATTGCGATATGTGTCATAAAACCGATCACAATCAGTGATCCAAATAAGTCTTCTGTATTCAGTGCGATCAAGAGCATCCGAAAGATCAGTGCCACAAACACAAGGATCAGACAAACTGCCCCGAACAATCCTAATTCTTCACAAATGATCGAAAAGATCATATCATTGTGTGATTCTGGAATAAATCCCATCTTCTGCATACTCTGCCCAAGTCCTTTTCCAAAAATCCCACCGGAACCGATCGCATATAATGCCTGCATCGTCTGAAATCCCTTTTTGTGACTTTCTGGATGCAGCCAAATCTGTACACGCTCGTTTCGATAACTATTTGCCGTCAACAGATACACGAACAAGAGTATTATTCCACCGCCTGCTGTTAACATAAGTTCTTTCATCTTCGGACTTACCACAAACAGCATGACACCGATCATCGAACACACAACAAGTGCTGTACTTAAGTTCTGTGTAACGATCAGAGCAATGATCGGGACCGTTGGAAGAACGATCACGATACTATCTTTGAATGTTCGGATCTTATGAGCATTTGCTGATAATCTGTTCGCGAGATAGATCACAACCAGGATCTTAGATACTTCTGATGGCTGAAACTGAAATCCTGCGATGCTGATCCAGCGGACTGCACCCTTCTTTGCTGCACCTATGATCAACACAAGAACTAACAGTACGATACTAGCCCAATAACAGCCATTTCCAAACTTCTCACTTTTCATGATGCGGTAATCTAGTTTACAGCATACAACCATTGCAACCGCACCTAACACTATCGCAACTGCCTGCCTTAACAGCCAGTGATAGGAATTTCCATATGTGACAGTACTCTTATATGAACTTGTACTATAGATCATAACCAGACCAAAACATATCAGAAATATTACCAGAAACAACATCGGATAATCAAAGTATCTTTTGCCGGCCATATATTTTTCTTTGATGCGATTTGCCACTTTTTAGTTCTCCTTTAATTTTCTGACACAATCTTTGAAGATATCTCCCCTGACTTCATAATTCGGGAACATTCCCCAGCTTGCACATGCAGGTGATAATAAAACTGCTTCTCCATCTTGGGCTTTTCCTGCAATGTATGAAACTGCTTCTTCCATAGAATCAACAAACTTGATTTTATCAAATCCATGTGTTTTTGCACAATCAGCGATCTTTGGTGCTGTTACACCCATCAAGATCAGTTCTTTAACTTTTCCGTCAAATGCTTCGATCCACTCATCATATGTAGATTTCTTGTCATATCCACCACCGATCAGCCATGTTGGGCGGTTCATTGCTTTGATTCCTTTGATCGCTGCATCTGGATTCGTTCCTTTAGAATCGTTATAGTATGCAACACCTTTCACTGTATCCACATATTCAATACGATGTTCTACACCTTTAAACCTCTTGATTCCTTCTTTGATATATGAAACTGGAACTCCCATAGAATAAGTCACTGCGATCGCTGCTAAAATATTTTCATAATTATGGTCTCCTAACAGATTCACATCATCTAATGTACATACGATCTGTTTCTTTCCATTTTCTTCGATGATAAATGCATCACCTTCCATAGAAACCCCTTCTTTTATTTTATGATGCAAACTGAAAAACAGAACTGTTCCATTCGCTCTGTCTGCCATAGCTCTTGTTGTATCATCTTCATAATTTAATACCATTACCTGGTCTTTTGTCTGGTTTTTTCCAATGGATTCTTTTGTCTGTGCATAAACTTCTACTGTACCATGACGATCCAAATGATCTGGTGTGATATTAAGAACTGCACATACATCCGGTTTAAAATCAACGATCGTTTCTAACTGGAAACTGCTGATCTCTGCAGTTGTTACACTGTCCTCTTTTGTATCAAGCGCAACACTTGTATAAGGAATTCCGATATTTCCGACAACAAAACTTCTTTCATAATATCCTTTCATGATCTCTCCAGTCAGCGCTGTTGTCGTTGTCTTTCCGTTGGTTCCTGTGATCGCTGCGATTCTTCCTTTGGATGCCTGATATGCTAATTCAATCTCACTCCATACTGGCTTTTCCTGATCACGAAACATCTGTGCGATCGGTGCATTTACTGAAATCCCAGGACTTAACACTAATAGATCGAACTTACTTACATCTTCTTTTGTGATATTTCCTAAGATCAATGGAATCTCTTTCTTTTCATATAATTTCTCATAAAGTGCCTCTTTCTCAAGGTCTTCCTTTCCATCATACAGACTGACATCTGCACCTGTTTTTAAAAGCAGATTGACAGAACCAATTCCACTTTTTCCTGCTCCTGCTACTAAAAATTTCTTGCTTGTATCTATCATTTCTTTCTCCTTACTAAATCGCTACCAGTCCGATCAGGCAACAAACTGCCGTGGTGATCGCAAAGATTGCTACAACCTTTGTTTCTGGCCATCCTGACAATTCAAAATGATGATGGATCGGTGCCATTTTAAATAATCTTTTTCCTTTTGTCATTTTAAAATATAATACCTGTGCCATAACAGATAATACCTCAATCATATAGATCAATGCAACAATTGGGATAAATAAAGACAGGCGAAGCATCAATGCTGTTGCTGCCACAAATCCCCCAAGTGCAAGCGAGCCTGTATCTCCCATAAACACTCTCGCCGGATATACATTAAATACTAAAAAACCAAGAAGTGAGCCAACCGTCGCACAAGATACCGGCCAGATTCCAGCTGCCAGATCATTATGCCCCATTCCAATGGCTGCCACTGTAAAAAATGTTGCGATCAATACCGTAACACTTGATGCCAGTCCATCCAATCCATCCGTAAAATTAGCTCCATTCACAGTTCCTAACAAAATGATAAAAACCGCTGGGATAAAAAATACTCCAAGGTTTAAATATTTACCATGTGTAAAAGGAATCAGCATCGAAGTTCCTGTCTGCGTGTAATTTATCAAATAATACGCAAAGATTCCTGTGACTATGATCTGCCCAAACATCTTCTGCCAGGCCCGCAGTCCCAGGTTCCTTTTCATAACTACCTTGATGTAATCATCGATAAATCCGATAAATCCAAATCCCAGCGTCACAAACAGCACCGGGATGATCATCGGATATCTTCTAACATAAAATAACGATGCGATTACGATTCCAAGTAATATGATCAGTCCTCCCATCGTCGGAGTCCCTGATTTCTTCAGATGTGATTCGGGTCCTTCTCCCCGGATAAACTGACCGAATTTTAATTTGTGTAAATACCTGATCATCATCGGGCTAAGAAGTACGCTGATAAAAAAGGCAATTAAAACTGGTTTTACAATACCATAATTCATGTCGCCACCTCATTTGTTCTTGTTTCGTCTACGGTTCTTTTTTATCTGGCGTATATTCTTTATAAATCCCCATGTATGGAAGTGCAGTTTGAAACACACTTCTCATCACAGGGGCTGCGATCGTTCCTCCATAGTAAGTTCCATGTGGTTCATCGATCAACACGATCCCAATGACCGCAGGATTGTCTGCTTTCGCAAATCCTAAAAAAGAAGAAATATATTTTCCATTTCCTCTTGGAAGTTTCTCACTAGTTGCCGTCTTTCCCCCAATGGAAAAACCATCCATCCGGCAGTTTCTTCCTGATCCATCGGAAACAACTGCTTCTAACAATTCTTTCATCGTCTCCGATGTCTGTTTTTTTATGACACCTTCTTTCACTGGATAAGAAAAAGCTTTTGATCTTGTTCCATCCTGCTTCTGAACATATCTTCCAAAATGCGGTGTGATCAGCTTTCCGCCGTTGATCACCGCACTGACTGCTCTTAACAGCTGTAACGGTGTGATCTGTATGGACTGTCCAAAAGACATCGTTGCAAGTTCAACTGCACCGACATTCTTCTTTTGATGCATGATCGAAGATGCTTCTCCTGGAAGATCGATCCCTGTTTTCTCAAACAGTCCAAGCTGACGGAATGTCTGATACATTCCATCCACACCAACTCTGGCACCGACATCCATAAATACTGGATTACAGGAATTCATAACACCTTCTTTAAATGTCTCACTTCCATGTCCTCCGACTTTGTGACACCGGATCTTGCGATCCTCCACAATCCGAAATCCTGGACAATTAAAATGATCATTCACGCTGACTTTCGATGATTCCAGTCCTGCAGTCGCCGTTACGATCTTAAAGACCGATCCCGGTTCATAAGTATCATTTAAACAGGAATTCCGCCACTTCTTATTGAGATATTCCTGTTGTTTCTTACTATTTGCCTTTCTTTTCTTTGCTGACAAAGAAAAAGGATCATTCAGATCATATTCTGGAACATTGACCATTGCATAGATTTCTCCATTCTGTGGATTCATCAAGATCATGGATACCTGTTTTGCCTTCTTCTCTTTCTTCACCTTCTTACATGCCTGCACTGCATAATTTTGCAGATTCACATCAAGCGAAATATAAAGATCCCCTCCAGCAACTGGTTCTTCCCTCTCTTCATATGCTCCATCGATTTCTATGCCGCTTCCATCTGTCAGTGTCCGGATCCTTCCGGACTTTCCTTTAAGATATCGATCATAAAAAACCTCCAGTCCAATGATTCCCTGGTTATCTCCTCCTGTAAATCCAAGAACTTTCGATGCCAGGTTATCATATGGATATACTCTTTTGTAATCTTCATCCACCTTGACCCCGTCAAGTTTAAACTTACGGATACGGTCTGCGATGTCTTTTTCTACATTACTTTTAATTTTTTCCCTTACTGAATTTTTATATACTTTTTTTCGGATCAAAGATTCTTTGATCTTAAGATTCTCAGATAAGACCTTTATTACTTTTTCCCTGTTGGTCACCTGAGAATATATCACAGAGATCGAATAGACTGCTTTGTTCGAAGCGATCTTTACGCCATTTCTGTCGTAAATACTGCCTCTTGGCGCTTTAATCTCCCGATCTCTTTGATGCAGGTTTCTGGCTAAACTTAAATATTTATCCGCCTGAGCGATCATCACATAAGAAAGTTTTATCGTCACAACCAAAAACCCTGTGAAAAATGCAGCCGTGACAAGCAACAGTTTTTTCTTTGCTTTCGTTCTCATTTTATCTCCATGATCCCTGTCTTAATATAAAGATTATGAAAATAAAATGATGATATTACTTTTTGCTGCTTTTCGCAACATTTAATTCCTTGAGTGATCCTTCTAATACCTTCTTTGCGATCTCAACTGCAAGTCCTGTATTCGTCTGAGAATCCCTCTGAATCTCATCGATCACAACATAAACTAGCACCTGTGGATTCTCCACTGGAGCAAACCCGCAAAAAGATACGATATAAGTTCCTGCACTTCTTGGAATCTTCTGTGCAGTACCAGTCTTACCACCAGCTGTATAATCCTTCATCTTTGCCTTTGTTCCAGTTCCTGAATCAACAGTTTCTTTCATGTATTTTCTTAATTTATCCGATGTCTCTTTTGAGATCGTCTGTTTCACTAACGTCGGCTCTATATTACTGACAACTTCTCCATTACTGCTTCGAAGTTGTTTGACCACATGCGGTTTGTAATAATTTCCTCCATTGATCAGAGAACAAAATGCACTTCCCATCTGGATCATAGAGCAGTTAAATGACTGTCCAAAAGAACTTGTGGCAAGATCTGCGGCTGTCATATCTTTTGCATCATGAAGAAGCGATGCTGTCTGTGCTTCTCCAGGAAGATCGATCCCTGTCTTATTCCCAAAATTGAAATTCTTCTGATATCTTGCGAATACATTCTTGCCTTCTTTGGCTGCAATCTGCATCAATGCATCATTGCACGATAATGAAATACTCTGAGACAACGTGATCAATCCATGTCCGCTTCTATGAGAACAGTGAATAGTATGCGGTCCAACCTTCTGATATCCATCACAATAATAAGTTTCATTGCCCTTTAAGATTCCTTCTTCAAGACCAGCTGCTACCGTAAATGGCTTATATGTTGAACCTGGTTCAAATGCATTTGATACAATTGGATTCTTCCAGATTTCATTAAATGCTTTTGTCTTTTCTTTCTCACTCATCTTATTAACTTGACTTTGTGAGTATTTCTTTAAGAGATTCTTATCATCTCTTGGGCTTTCCAGATTATAGGAAGTAGAATTTGCCATTGCATAGATCTCTCCATTATTGGGATTCATCACAAGAATGCTGCTTCCCTTACTTCCATATTTCTTTTCAAACTTAGAAAGCTGATCTTCTGCCAGTTTCTGAATATTGGAGTCAATCGTTGTGACAACTGTTTTCCCATTCTCTGGCTCCACAATGGAGCTATCCTGTTCTAATTCTTCGTTTAAATATTTATATTTTCTTCCATCGACGCCTGATAAAGTACTGTTATAATACTGCTCGATCCCTCCAGTTCCGATCGTACCGTCTGATACAAATCCAATGACCTGACTTGCCAGTGACTGATTCGGATAACGACGTTTGTATTTTTCATTAAATACGATCCCTGAGACATTCTCTGCTTTGTCTGAAGCGATAAAATCTTTCAGATCTGCGATCTGGCTATAAGAAAGTTCTTCTCGATATACAGAATAGTAAGAATCTTTATGTCTTTTTATAAATTTTAACAGCTTATCTTCATCTAACTTCATATATTTATGAAGTGCATCAATGGTTGCTTTCTGTACCTCTTCGGATCTTAAAATATTCTTTGGTTCTAAAACCAATGTATACATCTTCTGGCTGGTTGCTAATGTATTTCCATCACGATCTAAGATATCTCCCCTTTTATACGGAAGCGTTTCACTAGAATAATTCTGCTGTGATAATACCTGTCTTTTGTAAATTCCGTTCTTAAATATACTAAAATAGATCAATCTTCCAATCAGTAGAACAAAAAGAAGTGCTATGATTCCGCACGCGATCATCGTACGTCGTTTCATAGCATCATTTAATCGTTTGATAGGTTTTCTTCTTTTCTTCAAGTTTGCCACCTCTTAGTCTGCTTTTGGTATCTTCCCGTACTGGCGTATGTATTCTGCATCCTGGCTCTCATAACGAAGAGTATGTTTGGAATCTGGTTTCACCATTCCATATTTCTTTGCCGCAGTTTCTACAGTATCAAAACGAATACTCTGTTCAATCTCAAGATTCAGATCTTCATTCTCTACCTGCAGTGTGTTCAACTGTGTCTTTGCATCCGTAAGAGCCGCTTTTTGATTCAAAACTTTCGTACGTTCTGACAGATAAAAGAAACTTGCAACTGCGATCACACAAAGTCCCGCAACTAATACCTTGATAAAGGCCAGATCGATCGACATCGCTCTCTTCTGATTCTGTCTTGTTGACTCCTTTACCTGATGTTCTCTTCTTGGTCTTGCCTTTCTTGTCTTCCTTGGCTGTCTGCGCACTGGCTCTGCAGCAAGATCTTCTATCTTCCTTGCTGTGTTGCCATAGATCATGTTATATCGTTCTTGTCTCGTTTTGTCCATTGATACTCTCCCTTATTCTGCCCTTTCAAATACTCGAAGCTTGGAACTTTTTGCTCTCTTATTGTACTCTAGTTCTTCTTCCCCTGGAATGATCGGTTTTCTTGTTAACTGTTTTCCTTTCGATACGTTGCCACATACACATACTGGGAAGTTTGGCGGGCATGTACAAGGATTCTCATTCTTCTTAAAAGCTCGTTTGACGATACGGTCTTCTAAAGAATGGAAGGTAATGATACATAATCTTCCACCTGGATTTAAAAGATCGATCATCGCATCAATGCTGTCTTTCAATACGTCTAATTCTCTGTTACATTCGATACGGATCGCCTGAAATGTCTTCTTCGCCGGATGTCCTCCAACGGCTCTGACTTTCATCGGAATCGCACCTTTGATGACTTCTATTAACTGTCCGGTCGTCTCGATCGGACTTTCTTTTCTCTTATTCACGATATGTTTTGCAATGTTCTTTGCAAATTTCTCTTCGCCGTAGTCTCTGATTATATGGAATAGTTCCATCTCGGAATATTCATTGACAATATCTCTTGCAGTCAGTGACTGTCTCTGATCCATTCTCATATCAAGCGGAACATCTTCTCTGTAAGTAAATCCACGTTCCTTCTCATCTAACTGAAAGGATGATACCCCAAGATCTAACAAGATTCCATCGACATGTTCGATTCCAAGATCATGTAACACTTTCGGCATGTTTACATAATTATCACGCACGATCGTTACTTTGTCCCTAAACGGTTCTAACCGCTTCGTGCTTGCAGCAATCGCATCCGCATCCTGGTCGATCCCGATGTATCTTCCTTTCTCTGATAGTTTCTGGCATACATGATATGCATGTCCGCCTCCGCCCAGAGTCCCATCCACATAGATTCCGTCTGGTTTAATATGTAGTTCTTCGATCGTTTCGTCTAATAAAACGGAAATGTGTTTAAATTCCATAATCCACCTAACTTATATGCTTAATCCTAATTCCTGCATGCTGGCTGCGATATCATCCATATCCTCATAAGAATTGTTCTCAATCCACTTCTCCTTACTCCAGATCTCGATGCGGTCAGCCATTCCTGTTAATACAACTTCTTTCTTCATCTGGGCAAATTCCCGAAGTGTCGCTGGGATCAAGGTTCTTCCCTGCTTGTCCATCTCACATGGAGCTGCCCCTGCCATGAAAAATCTCGAAAACTTTCTGGCATCTTTATTAATAAGTGGCAAAGTTTTTAGCTTTCCTTGAAAGCTTTCCCATTCGTTTTGTGGGAGCACAAACAGGCATCCATCCAATCCCTTTGTCATCACAAATTCCTGACCTAATTCTTCCCGGAATCGTGAAGGAATGATCAGCCTGCCTTTTGCATCAATCGTGTGATTAAATTCCCCCATAAACATGGACATCACCACTTTCCACCACTTCTTACCACTTATAAATTTTATTTTATACGATAGACATATAAATTGCAAGGAATAATCCACAATCAAATCTTAGTTTTTTCTTAGAAATCTGTGTTTTTTTGCACAAAAAAGAAGGGATTCCCTAAAAGTGGTTTGATTTCCCTTCTTTTTGTGTCTTATTTCGTTATTTTCTTCCTTTTATATATGATAAATGCCGTTCCAAATACTGCAAGGATCAGTGCTAAGATCTGGGATACCCTGATCCCTGTAGATCCGATCATCAGGGAATCGGTCCTTAATCCTTCAATCAAAAATCTTCCGATTCCATAACCAATACAATAAATGGCGATCAATTCTCCATCAAATTTCTTTCTCTTCGTAAAAAAGAAAATGATCAACAGTAGTAAAACAAGATTCCACATAGATTCATATAAGAATGTCGGATGTACCTGAATAAAGGTTGCTGCTTCATTTCCAGATACAACATAAGTTGCTTTGTCATACAATCCATTGGATACGATCTCATCAATCCTTCCGTGTTCAATAAAGAAATTTGTCGGAATCTGCATTGCAAATAAACTGTTGGTATATGATCCAAACGCTTCTCTATTAAAGAAATTGCCCCATCGTCCAAGAATCTGACCGACAAGCAGCCCTTTTACCGCCACATCTCCAAACTGAAGCATAGATAAATGTTTCTTCTTGCAGAAGATATATAATGTGATTGCACCTGCGATCACACCTCCATAAATTGCAAGTCCTCCATTTCTGATCTGTATGATCTCTGACAAATGATCCTTATAATAATCCCATGAAAAGATCACATAATAGAGTCTTGCTCCTACGATCGCCGGAATGATCATCGTGATCAGATAGTCAAAGACTAATTCCGGATCAAATTTATTTTCATGTTTTGCTGCGTAATAGGAAACAATCAATCCAAGCAAGAATCCTGTTGCAATGATCATTCCATAATATTTGATCTCAAACCCTCCAATATTGATTCCATCACCGACATTTTTCAGTACGATCCCTAAATGTGGGAATCTGATTTGATGTTCCATCACTTTTCTTCCTTTCTAAAGCCTCGTTTTGTCTCTTCTTTGTTTTGTTACTCAAATCAAAGATATCTTATCCCATTTCTCTTTTCTTTTCAAGTCGCTTATGGTAAACTATCTACAGTATGACCTTGGATATTTTTTCAAGGTCTGTTTTAAGAAATACCCATGAGAAAGGAAATTAATAGATTATGAAATTAGGAATCGTTGGATTACCAAACGTCGGAAAGAGTACATTATTTAACTCTTTAACAAAAGCCGGTGCTGAATCCGCTAACTATCCATTCTGTACGATCGACCCTAATGTGGGAATCGTAACAGTTCCAGATGCTCGTGTTGATTATCTGGCTGAGAAATACCATTCAAAGAAAGTGATCCCTGCAGCGATCGAATTCGTTGATATCGCAGGTCTTGTAAAAGGAGCTTCCAAAGGTGAAGGTCTCGGAAACCAGTTCCTTGCAAATATCCGTGAAGTCGATGCGATCGTTCACGTTGTTCGTTGTTTTGATGATGGAAATATCGTTCACGTTGATGGTTCTGTAAACCCACTTCGTGATATCGAAACGATCAACTTCGAGCTGATCTTCTCTGATATCGAAGTGTTAGACCGTCGTATCGCAAAATCAACAAAAGGATCAAGAAATGACAAATCTCTTGCTCACGAAGTTGAATTCTTAACTAAGGTAAAAGCTCATCTGGAAGATGGAAAGCTTGCTAAGACATTCGAAGTCGATGATGAAGAAGATCAGGAAATCTTAAATTCCTGCAACCTGTTAACGATCAAACCAGTCATCTTTGCTGCGAACGTTAACGAAGATGAACTTGCTGGAGAAGATAACGATTATGTAAAAACTGTCCGTGAGTATGCTGCAGACGTTGATGCGAAAGTATTCGTTGTATGTGCTCAGATCGAACAAGAAATCTCTGAATTAGATGATGATGAGAAGAAAGAATTCTTAGAAGATCTTGGATTAGAAGAATCTGGTCTTGAAAAACTGATCTCCGCCAGCTACTCTCTTCTTGGACTGATCAGTTTCTTAACTTCCGGAGAAGACGAGACACGTGCTTGGACGATCAAAGAAGGTACAAAGGCTCCTCAGGCTGCTGGTAAGATTCATACAGACTTTGAGCGTGGATTTATCTGTGCTGAGGTTGTTTCTTTTGAAGATCTTAAGGAGTATGGTACAATGCAGGCTTGTAAGGAGAAAGGGCTTGTACGTCAGGAAGGAAAAGAATATGTTGTTAAAGATGGGGATATTATTGTATTCCGCTTTAATGTTTAATTAGTTTCTTTGCCATAGGCTTTGTAGTATGTAAGAGAATATCTATCATTCAAATAAAAAATAGTTGCTGGTGAACAACACGCATTTTATTCATCATTTTTGACCGATCGCTGATTCGCCGACATTCCTTGTATAACTCGCTTATGGAAGCGTAAAATGACTTCCATATCGCTCAGACAATACACCATGTCGGCTGCGAATCGATCAAAAATGATGAATAAAATGCTAATCGTTGTTTCACCAGTAACAAAATGTCAATAGTTTTTTAATCACTTTTTCCCAAAAATGGGCAAAAAAATAGAGCATATGAAATTTTCCATACACTCTATTTTATATTGTATTTCAAATTTGTCAGATTAAGTATAAATTGCAATTTTATTGAATAAAATCACACGCTTTAACACGCTTATTTGAAGCACTCTCTAATCTTGTTTGAAATATCAGAATCAACAAAGCCTTTCTGTGCCATATCATCAAGTATCCCACACGCTTTGTCATGTGACAAACCCTTCTTATAAGGTCTGTCTTCGGTAAGTGCCTGATAAATATCAATGCACGCCATAATACGTTCTGGCTCATTTAATTCATCAGCAGTTTTTCCAAAAGGATATCCTTTTCCATTTAACTTTTCATGATGAAGAGCCGCCCAGTCTCGTATTTCCTCAAAATCATTAACTTCCGACAATATGAGATATGTATAACCAGCATGATTTTTCATTTTTGAAAATTCATCATCCGTAAGTTTATCCGGTTTTTCCAAAATTTCATTACCAATTGCCATTTTTCCGATATCGTGCAAAGCACCTGCCAGATACATTTTCTGTACACTTATTGAATCAAACCCTATATATTTGGAAAAGAGAGCCGCTTTTTCAGCCACCCCTATAGAATGCATACTGGTAAAAGGTGATTTATAATCTACAATCTTTGCAAAGAAATCTGCAACATTTTTACACGTTTCCCAGTCAAGATCTTGTTTTTCCCTTGGGATGATTTTCCATAGCTCTGATTCAAAAGAATCATCCCTTAAATCCTGGAAGGATTCTTTTGAGAATGCTTTAAGAAAAGCATCCACACATTCGGAATCAAATAACCGATCCTTGTTTTTTGAAAGATACTGGCATATAAAGTCCCATCTCTGCTCATTAAAATCCTTACTGTTTCCAATGATATCAATCATATCAGCAAGATGAATAATTCTTGCAAATAATGGTGTTTCCTGCCATGTCTTCTGAAATGGACCCGTTCCATCAGCATGTTCATGGTGATATAATATGACATTTGAAACATCTGTTTTAAATGGAATTTTTGAAATATTTTTCTCACCATAAATGCAATGGAGATTCGTTTTTTCTTCTGATAAATCAATATCCGAATTATTTTTCAATTCTTCAGAAATATATTGTGTCAGAGCGTTATCATGTAACAATGCACATATGGCTAAATCTTGCAGCGCATCACTTTGGATTGCCCAGTATTCAGCCATACGCACACTTATATATGCAACTCTTTTCCCATGTTTATTTTTGATATTTACCAGTTCTGCTTCAATACAATCCAAGGCATATGAGCAGGTCCTGCCAGTCCGACAATATCTATAGCAAGTTGCTCTTTTTTCATTGATATAATCCCATCATAATTTATTTATACTTCTGAGAACTGATCTTTTCCTACGGAACATAACGGACATTCAAAATCTTCCGGAACATCTTCCCATTTTGTTCCCGGTGCGATACCACCTTCTGGATATCCTTCCTCTTCATCATACTCCCATCCGCAAACATCACATACGTATTTCATTAGTTAATCCTCCTAATTCTGATTTTCTTAAGTATTATTAAAATCCAAAATACATTTTTATCATACCCAGAACGAAGAGATGTACTGGATAAAACAAATAATTTACAATCTTATTCTGCCTTCCCCGTTCTCCATTATATGTAAGGGTTAATCCAAATCCCAATAATGCCCACGGTTCTTTATACATAGCCAAAAAGCAAAATGGAATTGCCCAAACAGGTTTTTCATGAAAAATATATAAAAAACACCCAATTAAGACTGCATGATACTCATAATCCAATCCCAATATCATCGCACTCAGGCATCCGGCTCCCACGATTACAGCGGAAATGAAATACCATAATATACGCCAGCGTACTCCTATTTTTTCTTTTAATATATCTATGATCCAAATGATAACGAGTACCAAAGCCAATGTGAACATAATATTATTTCCATTTGGCTCAAAATAGGATGCCGTTGTAAACATGTCATATGGAATTTCTGAGATTATTCCAAACAAAAGAAGCATACCTAAATATTTCCACCTGTTTGTCGTTCTGAAATAACCTTCTATCAATAAAAATATAAAGATCGGGAAAGCTATTCTTCCTAATATGTCAAAAATATCACTTATCACAAGCAATATTCCTCCATTCAAATTAGGATAAATCAGAGCCTTATTTACATGATCTATGAGCATAGTTGTAAATGCGATATACTTTAATTGTGCTCCGGATAATATTTTCAGTTTGTTCATTTCCGTTCCTCATTGTATCGTATAACAGACATACCCATATTCATATCTGCAATTCACATTAATAATTTTCTGCATGTACTTCAAAATAACTCTGCGGGTGATTGCATACCGGGCATACTTCCGGTGCTTTTGTTCCTACTACAATATGTCCGCAGTTACGGCATTCCCAAACTTTCACTTCACTCTTTTCAAATACCTGTGCAGTTTCGATATTTTTAAGAAGTGCACGGTATCTTTCTTCATGATGTTTCTCAATCTCTCCTACCGCTCTGAATTTTGCAGCAAGTTCCGGAAAACCTTCTTCCTCTGCTGTTTTGGCAAATCCTTCATACATATCTGTCCACTCGTAGTTTTCACCTTCTGCAGCAGCAGCTAAATTTTCTTTTGTGTCACCAATTCCAGCCAGCTCCTTGAACCACATTTTTGCATGTTCTTTCTCATTATCGGCTGTTTTTAAGAACAATGCTGACATCTGCTCATAGCCTTCCTTTTTTGCAACAGAAGCAAAATAAGTATATTTATTTCTTGCCTGTGACTCTCCTGCAAATGCCTCCTGTAAATTTTTCTCTGTCTGTGTTCCTGCGTATTTGTTTACTGCCATTTCCTTTACCTCCGCTTTCTTTATCACTTTTTCAAAATCTGATGCCGGATGTTTGCACAAAGGACATACAAAATCATCCGGTAATTCTTCTCCTACATACTCATATCCACAGATCCTGCAGCGCCATATTGTCTGACCATCTTCTGTTTTTCCTACTGCCTGTGGCTTAGGTTTTATGTGATTCTGATAATACTCATATGTTACAGAAGGGATATCACTTAAGACTTCCATATCTGTTATTTCGCCAATAAACATCGTATGGGAACCCAGATCTTCTGTTTTATTAACACTTACAGAAATATACGCATTTGTTCCTTCTGTGATATAGTAAATGCCATTTTCGCCCCTTGCACATTTTTCAAATGTTTCAAACTTATTCATATCCCGCCCGGATTGAAAACCAAAATGTTTAAATAATTCAAACTGGGCACTCTGGCTTAATACTGACACTGTGAATTTTCCGGTCCTTTGGATCATTTCATGTGTATAATTTGCCTTATTTACACAGATACTTAATTGATTTGGTTCCGATGCCGCCTGGATCGCAGTGTTAATGATACAGCCATTATCCTTTTGGGCTTCTCTGGCAGTCAGTACAAATAATCCATAACTCAGCTTATACATTGCTTTTTTATCCATTCTGCTCCTCCTTCATCTTCTCCCTGCATCTCGGACAAATGCCTTTAAAGGAAATATCATATTCCAAAAAATCAATTCCATGCGTATCATGAATTCTTTTCATTAAATCCGGTATTTCCTCCATATCTACATCCGATACCTCACCACATTTTATGCATCTCACATGATAATGATTTTTCAATGTGATATCGAACCGGTTTGCTCCATCTGGCACTTCAACCTTTCTCAGAGCCCCTTCTTCTGACAGTATATCAAGATTTCTATATACCGTTCCTTTTCCAATGGTAGGATATTCCATCTTTAGAAATTCATATACTTCATTTGCTGTAACATGCCTTTTCATTTCATATACGGCATTTTTCACAAGATCTTTCTGAATTGTATTTCTTCTGTTAGTCATTTGTCCTCCTTATTAGGATTTGTTCTTAATTAGAAGTATATATCAGAAGTTTTAAAATGTCAACATTAAATTAGTAATAATTACTATTTTTAAAATGATGATAGCACTTTGTAAATATCCCTTTTTCGCACAATCTTATTCCATAATTTTTCGTTCAAAAACATATTCCATTTCAGATGATAAATCTCTTCTAAAATTGTATCCAAGTCTGTCAAACGTTTGTACGTCTGCAGGATTTTCAATTTCTTTTTCTGCCATATATCTGACCATCTCACCACGAGCCATCTTAGCATATGTACCTTTTGTTACCAGTTTATCCCCTGATTGTTCACAAAACGTAACCGTAATATATTTGTCTTTATCTGATAAATATTTTTCTATACATTTCGAGTATTCTTTTGATGCAAGATTAATGATAATCCTGCTGTCATCAAGCACTGAACGATATAATCTTTCACCCCAATAGTCATATAGATTTTTTGTATCTTCTATTTCAGCTTTCGCCTGCATCTCCAGGCGATAAGGGGTCACACCATCCATCGGTTTTAGAACACCATAAAACGCAGACAGTATCCTCAAATGATTTTGTATATAATCAAACTGCTGGTTTTCAAACACAGATGGTGCCATATACTGAAATGCGATTCCCTCATACGATAAAACAGCCGGTGTAAGCATATTATAAAGATCCATATTTTCTAATCTGTTGAAATTTTGTTCTGCAATCTTGTCATTACATTTCCAGATAGCTTTTAATTCTTCTTTTGATCTGCTTTTCATCCAGTTCAATATCTCTGCTGTCCTGTCAATAAATTCTGGCAGTCCAACTGGTGCTATACTATCTGTATCGGTAATCATTTTTTTGCAGGTGATAATATAATCTTCATTATGCCAATTCCTTAAGCATGTTTTCAGGATCATTCGCCGCCCTGACTTTATCATTTGCTTTTATAATGATTCCACACTCATCAATAAGATATGTAGTTCTTACCACACCCATAGAAACTTTTCCATAGTTTTTCTTTTCTTTCCAGACATCATACGCTTCAATAACTTTACGTTCCGGATCAGCTAAAAGTGTAAATGCAAGTCCGTATTTTTCTTCAAATCTTTTATGAGATGCTACGGAATCTTTACTAACCCCAAGAATGACCACCCCCTTTTCCATGAATTGAGGATATCTTTCTGAAAAACCACATGCCTGCTTCGTACATCCTGCTGTATTGTCCTTTGGATAAAAATATAAAATCACTTTCTTTCCTGCATAATCGGATAATCTATGGATTTTTCCATTCTGATCTGGTAACTCAAAATCTGGTGCCTTTATTCCTACTTCAAGCATTCTTTACTCCTCCGTCTTTGCCGCTTTCTCTTTATTAACCTTTGCTTTCCTATTTCCGGAAATCATTTTATGCCCTGTATATATAGCCATTATCATGCACAAAAGAGAACCCACTGCAAAATATTTATGATTTGATTTTGAACCTTTTTGTCCTGTATAAAAAGTACCAAGCATTGTAATTAACGCTCCTAGTGACCAGTATTTATGTGCCTTCATACGATACCTCCGTTTTTATATTTTTCAGTGTCTGTAACAGTAATTATACTCTACAGCAAACCTGTGTCAATTTAATAGCAAAGCAATCACAGACATTTATTATTTTTTATACAATCTATTTTTATCTGTTCACAAATAGTTTTTTTCACTTTTTCAATATCCAAAGGTTTTGCTAAATGTGCATTCATTCCTACATCTAAACATTTCTGTACATCTTCCTCAAAAGCATTGGCGGTCATTGCAATGATCGGAACTGTGCCTGCATCTGGTCGATTTAATGATCGAATCGCTTTAGTAGCTGCTAGTCCATCCATTACCGGCATCATGATATCCATAAGAATTGCATCGAATGTTCCCACTGGATTATTATTGAATAATTCAACAGCCTGCTGCCCATCATTGGCCATTGTAATAATTGCACCTTCATCTTCCAAAAGCATTTCTGCAATCTCGGCATTCAACTCATTGTCCTCGACTAACATAAGATTCAAACCATGAATATTATTCTTCTTATCAGTCTCTTCCTTCTTAGCTTTTTCTGGTGCAGATGCTATCTCAAAAGGCAGTTCAATTACAAAGGTTGATCCCTTTCCAATTTCACTGGTAACAGAAATCATACCACCCATTTTATCAACCAGTTTTTTCACAATAGACATACCAAGTCCGGTTCCATGATAAACGCTGCGGGCATCCGCTTGTTCTTGTGAAAAAGGTTCAAAAATATGTTGCAGAAATTCTTCACTCATGCCAATTCCTGTATCAGAAATTGTCCAGCGATAAGTAATCACATTATCCTTTTCCTCTATACATTCCTGTTTTGTTGAAATTTTTCCACCAGGATTTGTAAATTTAATACTGTTTCCATATATATTCAAGAATATTTGTCGCAAATGCAACGGACTTGCTATGACATACGGATGTACAAAAGCAACATCTCCTGAAAAATCCCATGAAATTTCCTTATCCGAGGCATTTCCTTCTATAATAGCCTGAATATCACAAAAAACATCAGATAAACAGACCAATTCTGATGAGAATTCTTCTCTTCCATCCTCTAATTTACTCATCTGTAAAACATCATTAATCAAGGACAATAAGTGATTTGCCGCCTTTTCCATCTTTTTGTAATTTTCACGTACAAGTTTCTCATCATCACTATGTGCCACATTGATTTTCAATAGACCAATAATTCCATTGAGTGGTGTACGAATATCATGACTCATATTAAGAGGGAATTTAGATTTCGCCCGATTTGCAGTATCTGCTGCAATCACTGCCTTACGGAGCATTTCTTGCTGTTCAAGTTCTTTTTTCTTTTCTTCATCAATAACTTGATATGTGTAGAGTACTTGTGTCAAGCTACCTCTGTCATCTCTTGAAACCTCAACAAAACTTCCCCTCACCCAGCCGGAAAAAACACCTCTGTACTCCTTACTTAAATATCGTTGCGAATCCATACGCTGTGGCAGCGTATTTAAATCAACAAATTTTAATATATCTTGCTGATTTTTCACATTTGCGGTCTTTTTTATTGCTATGGAAATAGCCTGTTGAGAAGATGAGTAACCATCAAGAATTTTAATAACTGCATCTTCTGCTTTTATAGGTACAAAAGTATCTGTTACAAGGTTAATTAGAAATACCCCTGTATAAATATCAGAAAGGGCAACTGTCGTCGCATTAAGTTCCCCTATTTTCTCCTGCTGCTCTTTCTCTGATTCAAGTTTGGCAATTTTATGCACTGCCTGTCTATTTGCCTTTTGCAGATGTCCCACAATAATAATATTAGAAATAACTCCCAATACAATCACAATCAGTTTATCACGATTAATCTGAGTATAAAAAATCCAGCTGTGGTCTGTTGAAAAAAAGAATGCAGAATACAAAACAGCAATAACACCACTTGTTATCCCTGCAAAGTATCCAAATTGTACTATTGATGCTGAAAGCAGCACAAATAATACAATATTCGGATTTGGAATGTTAAATTTATATACAATAATGCAGGCAAGGATTTGTATTATACCTGCCACTATACTTCCTTTTAGCTTAAGATTTTTATCCATAAAAACAGCCCTTTCGCATCTGTATTGTTTTTCAATACTACAATACACATCTAATTTCGCCCAAAATATTTATTACATTATATTCCTTCAAAAATAATATCGTCAATCAAGAATAGTATCAATTTAAAGAAATTATTCTAATGTTTTTATGTTGTCTGCTGTAATAATTTTACTTTTTATACACTAAATAAATACATTCAAAATCTGAAATACTAATTCTATGTTGTTTGTATTAAGAGATTTAGAAATGGACTCATATTAGTCCCATTATATCATTTCTGGCCGATATGATAAAGGCAAATATGGACTAATTTCAGTCCTCTATTTCAGGTGAAGTGAATGGAACAAAAAATAAAACAGGTTGGGATTGATATTGGTGGAAATATCCGTCGTATCAGATTGCAGAAAGGCTACGGGCAAACTGAACTTGTCCGTATGCTCCAGTTAGAAAATATAGATATGACCAGAGAATCACTGGTAAAAATTGAAAGAGGTATTCAGCACATTACTGGCACTCAGCTTCGTGGTATCCGGGACTGTCTGCATACTACTTATGATGAATTGCTCAGCGAATCATCTAATAAAAAATAAAGAGCCTACCATTATCCGTAGAATACTCCACAGATAATAGTAGGCTTGCTTTATATCTCTTTTTTATCAAACCGCCTGTCGGCTTGCTTCTGTTACCAACATCCGGTTGATTTTCTCTTGCATGGTTTCTTTTGCATCTTCATTAAAATGATAACGGACAATGTAAACTGTCTGTCCGATTTTCTTTGTAAATGTGTTTCCTTCTGTTTTTGCATTCATCATTTTTTCCATAATCATCTATTTCCTTTCTTTCCTGTGCCCGACAGAGAGAGGATTGCTTCTGTCCCTGCCGGAAGTTTATTGGCACGCTGACAACGTAAGTGTCAACATGAGGGTTCAAACTTTTTTCGGGTAGTTTTTTCTATTTTCCAAAACACTATTGAAAAGTTTTTTGAATGTTCTTGTTGACACCTGTTAAAAAGTAACTGAAACACCAGTAAATATAAAGGATTTCGATGTCAACAAAACTGTCAACAAGTGATAAATTTCCGGGGAATCCGTAGCCTTTCGGCATCAAAATCAGCCTTTCTCTTTGTCGGGCAGGTCAAATGGCAGCTCCAACTGTTCTGCCTTCGTCAGTTTTGTAAATCCGTCTTTGTCCGGTTCGTTGCCAGCCTCTTCTGTCCCTTCTCTGATCCAGCTTCTCTGTCTGCCATAGCCTTCCTTTGAAAATCTGTGGACTCCTGCCCTCTTCCAGCCGGTGATCTGTGTATCCATAATGGAACAGATCTCATTTGTCTCGAATTTTTTCGGCTCCCGTTCAAAATGGTCAAAGGCTTCTTTCCAGATCTGGACGGAACATACATGACTCCCTTTATAAGCGTCCAGCCAGCCCTGAATCATTCCTGCCATCGTATCTTCCTGTGTAAACTGTTTCCGGTATTCCCTGATCTCCTGCTCCATTTCTTTTGAAAACTTCAACAGGCTGTTCTTATTCTCCGTTGACCAGTATATTTCCATTGCTTCTGCCCACAACTGGTCAAAATAGGATCTGGCTTCTTTTTCATCATCGAGGATATGCTTCTCTGCCTTGCTGCTGTCTATGGCAATCGGTAAAAATCGTCTTGCCCCGGTACGGTCAAAGGGAATGAACTGCCTTGTGTTCGTTGAACCGGCAAAGATACACTGACGCTTCCGGTCTTCCTCATATTTATCATAGGGATTCCGGTAAGTGTCTTTCTGCCTGGTCAGGAATGATTTGATCTCTTCATTGCTTTTCGCACTGATCGCTGCAATCATCTCTGACATTTCCATGATCCAGTGTCCCCGGAGATGCTCGTATATTTTACTGTCATTCAACTGCTTTAGATCATCGGAAAACCAGTCATCATTTATGGCAAGGAAACGGAAAAACGTGGATTTCCCGGCTCCCTGCTGACCTACCAGGCAGAGCATTTCGTCTGCTTTACAGCCGGGGCGGTATATCCTGCTCAACGCTTCCATCAGAAAATGCTTCACGATCTCATAGACAAAATCCGAAGCCTCTGCCCCCATATACCGTTGCAGGACATAACGGATTCGCTCCTGACCGTCCCATTCCAGTTGTTCCAGATACTCACAGATTGGGTGGTATGCCCGGCTGTTGGCTTCGATGCGGAGTGCCTTGTCCATACATTTTTCGCTTGTGAGCTTATAATAGCGTTCAAAGAAATAATAAAAATAAGTCCTGCCATCATCGTCCAGCTTGCAGACTTCCTCATTCCACCAGAGCTTTTTCACAATATCAATCCTGCCCGTCAGCTTGTTATACTTCATGCTCTCACGCACAAGCGGATCGTTTCTCAGCACGACCATATAATTCCCTACCGTTGCTTTGGCGGTTCCCTTCTGTGTATATTCCAGCATATTTTTCACTTCATCGACTTTACTTTTATCTACCATCCGGAGCATTTCCTTCATAGCATCTTTCTGTTCTTTTGTGGCGATCTCCTTTATCTTCTCTTTCGCATTGCTCAATCCTCTCCACCTCCTTCCATTTTTCTCTTACAAGTGCTTCCTTATCTGCCCTGTCCCCAAAGAGCAGGATATCCAGATAATACTCAACAACCGTCAGTTCCCTGAGTGCTGTCATGAACTTTTCATGCCATTCTTCCGTCCATGTTTCTGGTGCATACTTCTCTTTCCATTCCAGAAGTAGGCTGCGGTAATCCAGATATGCTCTCAGGCATCTTAGATATTTTTTCTGCCAGATTTCTTCTGGTGTCGGCTCCGGCTTTTTTATCGGAATGCTTCTCCTGTTCTTCGGTGATCCTCTATCCCTGCCGGAATAAGAAATTCCAAAATCATCTGCCAGTTTCATGGCTGCATCTTTCAATCCAATGCCAAACAGTTGTGCCGTAAAATCAATCGCATCCCCGGTACAGCCACATCCGAAACAGTAATATCTCCGGTCAACTTTCATACTGGGTGATTTGTCATTATGAAAAATACAACGGATCAGTCCACTTCTGTTGGGCTTCAATCCATACAGCTCAGCAACCTGCCGAACGGTCACATTCTGTTTTACTTCATCAAATAATCCCAATTCATTTCCTCACTTTCTTAAATCTGCTTCCCAAATCCGGGAAGCACTTTTTTCTCAAAAACAAAAAAGGCACTTTGTCCTGTCCTTACGGAATCAACAAAATGCCCTTATAGCTCCAGATCACTGGAACGTGATTTTCCTTTATTCAGTTGTTTTCTCTCTGCCTCTTCTCTTTGAATCTTTGCTACATTCTGTGCAAGTTTTTCCCGGATAGACGGCTTCACCTCATTCTTGATTTCTTCCACAACCGCTTTCTTTTTCTCTGGTTGTTTTAACTGGCGGACGATTTTTACAACAGCTTTTTCCATCGCATTTTCAATTTTCCGTATCAGTCCATCCAACCTTTTTATCGCATATTCCTTTTCCTCGTGATGCTTTTCGTTCCGGGCTCTGTATCCATCTTTTAGAATCTTCAGCCAGATAAATATCATCTTTTCTGGTAGCCAGAACAGCTTCCTTTGCTACTTTCTCTACTGCCTTGTCATAGGCTTCACTGGATACTTCATCAAGCAAGGTTTCCACATCTTCAATACGGACTGTAAGCTGTTGCAGTTCCTCTCTCTGTTCTTCAATCAGCTCACCCTGACTTAGAATCCTGTCAGAATTGGAAATGAAATTTTCTTTAAACTCTTTTTCCTGCTGTTCTATTTTTTCTTTCTGCGACTGGATAACCTTTTCATTTGCCCGGACATGGTTTGACTGCCTTGCAAGTTCCAGATGATTTGCATTGACCTTATCCCTCTGCTGGTTGAGCATTTCCTGCTGAACCGTAATCTCTTCTTTCTGCTTCATGCGGATATAGTCCTGTTTCTCCAGATACTGTCTTCCACCATAAGACGGTTCTTCATCAAGTTCCAGACCATGACGTTTACAGATATCCAGAAACATCGTCCGGCAGGCAGAATCAAAAACGACCTTGCGGTTATTTGTCTTCGATCTCTTCTTTTCCGGATTTGGAAGTTCAAATCCAAGTTCTTCCAGTGCCGCTTCCTGTTTCGGTTCAATCTCCCCATACCGGTTCGTAGCATCGAATACATGACGCTCATGGATATGTGGGGTTGCTTCCGTCCATGTGCAGTGACCAGTCAATGATATGCACATTAGAACCAAACCGCTCATCGAACTCTTTCTTAAATTCATCAAACACTAAGACCAGCGTTTCCACAGAAGCGTGTTCATCTATCGTCCCAAGCTGATAGATGCTTTCTTCCGGGCAGGTCTTTTTATTTTTCAGGACATCTTCCACCCCTTTGCATCTGTCGGGGTGTCTTGCTTTCTCATGACGCTTATTCTGGTTGATGACATAGTCGCTGTAATGCTCCACATAGTATGCCATCTCAATCTGGTTGAATGAAAAATTATTATCTTTCCCCCGGTCTGCCATTGTGGTATATCCCTGATAGCAGTCCCAGTAAATATTCTGACGGACACGTTCATTGTCGATATGCTCACTGTGTTCCGGGTCAAATCTCCGGTCATTGTGGAGCGGATTGTAAACACCGTCTTTTCCAGATCTGCCGTTATGCCTTGTGCCTTTCAATTCACATCTCTCCTTTTTTCAAATTGTTTCCCCGGAGAGGATTGCAGCGAAGCTGCCAAAAGTCTCTGTCCCCGTTACAGACAGTACCCAGTACCATATGGCGAAACGCCATATCACTGGGCAATGGCTGCCGCCCTTAACCCCAGCAAGGTGCTGCCGCCCTTTGCAATCCAGGCACAAAGGACTTCCAGTCCTCTATACTCCCGGCAGACAAAACGTAACTCCTGCCGCTGTCCCTTCAGCATGATCTCCGTTCCGTCTGTTTTTCAAAAATCCTCTGCATCGGATTTTGTGAAAATATAAAAATGGGCAAAACAAAAGGCACTAACTTTTTACGGTTAATGCCCTTTCCTTTACTCATTCACATTTTCTGTATGTATCATTCTGATAATTGCTTCAGAACCATTTTTACAATCTTCCTGAGTTTCATTCCGTCCCTCAGTCCCAGACGGTAGAAAAATTCTTCTGTCTCTGCTCCGCTGTTAAATATCTGATCACAGTATTTTGTAATGACCTCTTCCTGTTCCGGTGGAAGTGTGGCGATCACTTTTTTATATTCTTCTTCAACTTCATCCGGTTCTGTCACAGACGGCTGGCTCAGTTTCCAGTCTGCATACGATTTTCCCATATGCTCCGTTATGGTCAGGTCGATAAACTCTTCAATCTCTTTTGTCATTTTCATCTAAGAATCCCATTCCTTTCTCCGGCGGTCTACTCCATCAATGCTTCCAACATAACCTGAATGACTTCTCTCAGCTTCAGACCGTCCCTTAATCCCATGCGGTAATAAAACTCATTCAGATCACTGTTATTATTTGAAGTTTCCGTCATATAGTCAAAAATGATTTTTCCCTGCTCTTTCGGCAGCTTCCGGATCAGCTTTTGCACTTTCAGTTCCAGTTCTTCATTGAATGGATCGTACTGCTCTCCATCTTTTTCCTGATAAACTTCTTCCATTCGTTTCCCAATCAGGTCATTCATGAACTCTTTCATCTTTTCTGTTAATTCCATCTTTTTAATCTCCCATCAATCTGATTTTGAGTGTTTCCAGCCATACTACTGCCCAGCCGGAAAGCACAGGCAGGATATAAAGTATAAACCCTGCCACAAGCATCCTGACCGCTTCTGTGCCCGTCTCCTGTCCGAATTCATAACCCAGGACTGCTGTGATGCAGATGATTCCCGACAGGATATGAAATACCGTTGCTGACAGCCATGTGAAGAACATAACCACCAGTTGTATCATTGTCAGGCATATCCGCACTGGCAGTAATACGATTTTCACAATGATTCTTACAACTACCATGACTGTCCAACCCCTTTCACTGTTTCAGATAACTGCGATAGCTGTCTATCACAGAATCGGTCACACCGCTTTTGTAAATCTTTCGGATATCAACGATCTTTTCATCTTTCAAAAGTTTCAGCCATTCCAGTAAATCTTTTCTGCTGTTTGCAAAGTTACAGCATCTTCCATCTGCATATTCAATCCGGTATCTCATAAGCCCCTCCTACACATAGACCAGTTCATTTAAAATCATTTCATCCACCCGGCTTCTTACATTGTTTGCCCGACGAACCCATTCCATCTGGTCTCTGCATTTCAATTCTTCTGTAATGCCTTCCTGTTCCATCATCTGATCCATGAGAAGATCTCTGCGTTCCATACACTGCTCATTCAGATCTGCAAGATAAGTCCAGAGCTTTCCGCTCAATGTCAGATAGGAATACAATCCGCTCTTATAGTCTTTCAGATAAT